>ENA-UEQY01000893-UEQY01000893.1-human-gut-metagenome-genome-assembly--contig:-NODE-893-length-18060-cov-7.586220_pt1 | contig 18060 bp, 10 predicted proteins | sample MGYA00242949_ERZ507949 | MGnify/ENA primary metagenome ERZ507949 (study PRJEB26167, sample SAMN06115403) | human gut metagenome | host: Homo sapiens | place: China:Jiangsu | collected 2016-07-06... | reverse complement strand
CAACCTTTGAAACCAAGACGTCAAGCCGTTTACAAAGGATTGGCGGCGCCAAGCGTATCGCGGCGAAAAAACAAAAATGTACAGAAAGCATTTATCGCGTCTTGTGGGGGGGTACAGAGGTGCTATAATAACAAAAGATATTGCTGTATGTTCATAAAAATAAAAATATAGTTTTAAAATATTCGTTGAGATAATTTAGAACTATATTTTTAAGTGCTTTTTATTTGCTTATATAAAATACAGGGGGTGGAACATGTACGACGAAAAATGCCTGCGTCAGATCGGCGGCAACGTCAAATACCTGCGCAGCGCCTGCCATATCACCCAGCAGGAGCTGGCGGCGCGCATCGGCATCAGCCAGACGCACCTGTGCAATCTTGAGCATGACCATGCCCGGATCAGCATGAAGCTGCTGCTGCGTATCGCCAATACGCTGGGGTGCGCTCTGGAAGTACTGCTGGACACAAAAGCGGCGGTGGCCTGGGGTGAAAACAGGGACGAGCCGGAAATGGAAGCTGTTGAGGAAGAAGAAGCAAGCTATTCGCTGGAAGAAGTGCGCCTGCTGCTGCAAATACTGCAGCCCCGCAAAAGCGCGTCCGGTTTAAAAAGGTAAAAGCGATGAATAAGGGAGATGGACGAAGTGAGTAAAAGGGAGATACGTGCTAAAAGACTGGTGGCGGCAGTACTGCTGGCGATCAGTGTGCAGATGTGGTCTGCGCCGCCGCTGTGGGCGGCGGAAGCGTCAGTGCAGACGGAAACGTCGGCGGCCGGGGAAGCAAAGGAAACAAAGGACGCAAAAGCAGCGGACAGCGAAACCGGCGGTGAAGCGGACGCCGACGAAGGAGAAAACGTCGTTGTGCCGGTCATCGGCTACAGTACGCGCTCAGCCGCAGGCAGCGACTACGGCGTCATGCCGCTGGCTGATATGGCTGTTGACGGCGCGCTGACAGGGGTAACTGGTATCAACGGTTCAGAGCTTGTTGTTGATAAAGTCAATAATAATTTCTTTATTGGAACCATACAAGATGGTGGTAGCTTTGATAAAAGCTCTAAAAACAATGCTGCCATAGGTCTTGACATATACGTCGATTCAAATGGTAATAGCAGCGTTTTTGGCGCTGCGGCTAAAAGCTGGGGTGAGTCAGCCAGTGTTTTTGGTGCCGGTGCTGAGTCTGGTGAGTATGGCAGTGTTTTTGGTGCCGGTGCGGAAGCTTCAGAGCAATATGGCAGTGCTTTTGGTGCCGGCGCTTTAGCTGGACACTCTAATACCGTTGCTTTTGGTTATAGTGCGAAGTCTACAGAGTGGTATTCTATTGCTGTTGGTGCGGAAGCGAAAGCTGAGGTTGCGGGTGGTATCGCTATAGGTGCTCTTGCTAACGTAGGGACGGGAGTGAAAACGTACGGAAGCGGCATTGCTATTGGTAGGGAAGCGCATACGAACAATGATCTAACTATCGCCCTTGGTTACAATGCAGAATCAACATTTGAAAGTAGTATTGCTGTCGGTGCAAATAGTGCTACAACAGCTGCCTATCAGGTAGCCTTTGGTACAGGCGAAGTTAAAACCGTCGATGGAGCGGAAGTAGTCACCTGGACGGATCGCCGCAGTCTGGCTGGCATCAGCGATATCGATATGGAAGGTGCGCTGACAGGGGTAAATAAGATCGACATGAAAAATGGCGCTTTGACAGGCATTAGTACTATCAACGGCAATGTTCTTGTACCTATGAACGAAGATGTGACTAACAAAAGCCTTGCTATTGGCACCGGGGCTGATTTTAAGTCTTCTTACTCGTCAGTAACAACAATTTATAAAAATGCCATTGCCATAGGTAATGGCGCATATGCTGGTGGCAATGGCTCGCTTGCTATCGGTTTTGACTCTAATGGTAACGCGGCTGCAGCCGGTGGTGTAGGAAGTATTTCTCTGAACGCTATGGCTAGTGGAGACCACAATGTAATAATCAGCGGTTGGGCAGATGCTTATGATAGTGTCGTTATCGGTTATGGATCAAGCACAGATAATTCTAATGTTGTAGCAATTGGTAACGGTAGTTATGGCGGGGCTGATGGTACTGTTTTGGGGTATGCTGCGGGAACAGATGGCCGCAACAGTGTTGCTATTGGTGCTAAAAGTTCTGTAGCATCAGGAGATGATGATAAGGTATCCTTCGGTCATAAGGTTGGCGATATCAACTATGCAGATGGCAGTGACTACAGTGACGATCTGTTCCGCAGTCTGATAAATGTTGCCGACATCGATATGCACGGCGCTTTGACAGGAGTCACAGGTATCGACGGTGTAACCGTCAGCGGCACGGATGCCAGCACGGGGCTGACCGTGGGCGGCAATGCCGTGATCGGCAAAACTGATACGCCGTTCAGCAGTACGGGCTTTGCAGTTGCTAAAGACGGCGCTGTGACTGCCAAAACTGTCAACGGAGCGACGATAACAGGTACTGGTTTTAATGGTGTAACGCTTAGTACGGACGGCAAAGTCAACGGCGCAGCTATCACCAGCAACAGCTTTAATGGTGTGACACTGGAAAAAGGCGCCGACAGTCACTATAAAGTTGGCGGCGTCGACGTAACGAAAATGCAGACTGACGTTGCAGGCAAAGCAGATGCGGCGACAGTAACGGCTCTGGATACAAGGGTCGGCAAGTCGGAAACGGATATCGGCACCTTAAAAACAACAGTCGGCGACAGCAGTAAAGGCTTGGTCAAAGATACTGCCGACTTGAAAGCGGCGGTCGGTGACAGCAGTAAGGGTTTGGTGAAACAGGTAAGTGATGTCGATACTGCTTATAAAGCGGCAGATACTGTTCTGCAGGGCAGGGCAAAGACACTGGAGGACAAAACGGCAGGCATCAGCCGCAGCGGCAGTACTACTACACTGGAAACAAATACCAGTGTCAGCAGCAGCGGTATAACAACGAATAAAGCAACGGTCAGCGGTGCGACAGCTACAACGCTGGAAAACGGCAAGCTGACGGTGGGCGCAGCCACAGTACAGAATACGGGTTTTGCAGTGGGCAGCAGCAGTTTGAATAATGGCAGTCTGACGGTAGACGGTAATAATAAACTGACGACGGCAGGACTGACGGCCAGCAAAGTAACTGTAGGAACTGTAACAGTGAGCGGCGGCAAAGTGAGCGGACTGACGGACGCGGCTTTGAGTGCTGTCAGTACGGAAGCTGTAACAGGCAAGCAGCTTAACGCGACCAATACGACGGTCAGTGCTTTGGATACTGCTTACAAAGCAGCGGATACGCAGATACGGACTGATTTTGCGGCAGCAGATACGACTTTGCAAAATAATATCGATGCAAAAGTGGCACAGACTGCCTATGATACGAAAATGAGCGCTTTGGACAACGCCGATAATGCTTTGAGCGGCAGAGCTACAGCTTTGGAAACAAAGACTGCAAAATTCAATACTGCCGGCGATAACCTGACGGGGATGGCGAATATTACCAGTACGGCGGCGACTTTGGGCGGCGTTGGCTTTGCTTCTGCGGGGGTTATGACAGGAGTTTCCAGCATTGACGGTATTGCTATCGACGCCAGCCGTAACCTGTCCAATGCCGGTACTTATAACGGCGTGACAGTTGCGGCGGCAGGTATCAGCGGCACCAGCGTATTTAACGGTGCTGCGATAACCAATAACAGCTTCAATGGCGTAACATTGGAAAAAGGCGCCGACAATCACTATAAAGTGGGCGGCATCGACCTGACGGCGCTGAGCAATGGTGATGTAGTTACTGATAATACCAAAGGTATCGACCGGAATCAGGATACGGCAACGACTACTATCGAAACAAACACCAAGATCAGCAGCAGCGGTATAACAACGAATAAAGCAACGGTCAGCGGTGCTACAGCTACAACGCTGGAAAACGGCAAGCTGACGGTGGGCGCAGCCACAGTACAGAATACGGGTTTTGCAGTGGGCAGCAGCAGTTTGAATAATGGCAGTCTGACGGTAGACGGTAATAATAAACTGACGACGGCAGGACTGACGGCCAGCAAAGTAACTGTAGGAACTGTAACAGTGAGCGGCGGCAAAGTGAGCGGACTGACGGACGCGGCTTTGAGTGCTGTCAGTACGGAAGCTGTAACAGGCAAGCAGCTTAACGCGACCAATACGACGGTCAGTGCTTTGGATACTGCTTACAAAGCAGCGGATACGCAGATACGGACTGATTTTGCGGCAGCGGATACGACTTTGCAAAATAATATCGATGCAAAAGTGGCACAGACTGCCTATGATACGAAAATGAGCGCTTTGGACAGCGCCGATACTGCTTTAGGCAGCAGGGCAGCAGCTTTGGAAACGGCGGTCAATGACAGCACTACAGGGTTGGCGGCAGTCAATACCAAAGTAGGCGCTTTGGATACTGCTTACAAAGCAGCGGATACGCAGATACGGACTGATTTTGCGGCAGCAGATACGGCTTTAAAAACAGAGCTGAATACTGCCATTGATGAAAAAGCTAAGAAAGCGACCGATTTAGCAGGTTACGGCATTACCGACGCTTATACAAAGACTGCTGCTGATGAAAAAATAACTGCGGCAACTGCCGATATGGCAACTAAAACGCAGGTAACGGCAGATATCGGCACAGCTAAAACAGCGCTTGAAAGCGCTTATCAGGCAGCAGATACGGCGTTGAGCAATAGAGCGGCAGCCTTGGAAACAGCCGCTACAGGTATGAGTTATGACGCTGGCAAGAATACTACCACCTTTACTGGCGGCGTGACGGCGACTTTACTGACGGCAGGAGAGTTTAAAGTCGGCGCAACAGGCTTCGGCTTTGGCAATGACGGCGCTTTAACGGCTAAAACTGTCAACGGTATAGAGATCAAAAAAGACGAATCGAAAGTAATGGTAGGCGGCATCGACCTGACGGCGCTGAGCAATGGTGATGTAGTTACCGATAATACCAAAGGCATCGGCCGGAATCAGGATACGGCAACGACTACTATCGAAACCAATACGGCGATCAGCAGCAGCGGCATCACTACTAATGCCGTAACTGCCAGCGGTACGGTAAAAGCAGGTGAATTTGTAGAAGGAAGCCAAAAACTTTCTGATAAATATGCTGCTAAAACAGCGCTGGCTGATTATACGACTACTACAGATATGAATACGAAGTTCGCTGATTACGCAACTACTACAGCAGTAGACACCAAACTTGCTGATTACGCTAAGAGCGACAGCGTTTACAGCAAAGCAGCGGCGGATACGGCCTTTGCTAAAGCAGGTGACGTCGATACTTTAAAAACAACAGTTGGTGACGCTGATGGCGGTCTGGTAAAAGATGTTACGGAGCTGCAAAGCGGCAAGGCAGATAAAGCGACTACGCTGGCCGGTTACGGCATTGCTGACGCGTATACGCAAACCGAAATCAATGAGAAGATCGTTGAAGCAACGAAGGATCTGGCGACCAGCGCGATCGTAACAGATATTCAAAGCGGTCTGGATGAAGTGACTGGCAAAACGGCAGGGCTGAGTTATGATACTGCTTCCGGAAGCAGTAAGTTCAGCGGCAGCGTGGTTATTGGCAATGAGGGTGCTAAAACCCATACTCAAATCACAGATGATGCGATTATTTTCGGTGAGGGCACTGATAAGCAGGTCACAGTAGATGCCAGCGGTATCCACGTAGGTAAAAAAGCGGCCGGCGGCATTGCTTTATATGCCGATGCTGACGGTACGCATATCGATCACACCAGTCTGGTAACAGGCTCGGTAACGGCGGACAATCTGAACGGCGTCGCTATCAGCGGCAACGCAACTGACGGTTTGAGTGTAGGCGGCGTCAGTATCAAAGCATTGTCGGAACGTCTGGACAGCCTGGAACAGGATGGCGTGGCTACCGCCGACATGGGCGGCATCAAACGCACTGACGTTGTAGAAAACAGTGGCAAAACAATAATCGAAGACACAACCAGTTTTACTAAAGACGGCTTGAAAACAGCGAACCTGGAAGCGGCGACGGCTGCTCTCGGCGGCGTAAATTTTGCCGCAGGCGCAGTGACAGGCGTCAGCAGTATCAACGGCGTTGTTTTTGGCAGTGATGGTAAAATCGGCGGCGTGAGCCTGAGCGGCGGTAAAGTGGACGGAGTGGACGTTGGCTGGCTGGATCAGCGGGTAAAATCGCTGGAAGACAACGGCACAGGAGGCGGCGGTACGGGCGGCGGTGGCAGCAGTGCCAATACCAGCGGCATCCACAAGCCTGACAGGGATACTACTAACATCGAAGGCAATACCAGTATCACTACTGACGGTATTGACACTAATAAAGTCAATGCCAGCGATTCGATCGTTGTCGCTGATGGTGAAAAGAATAAAACAGTTATCAGTAAAGACGGTATTCTGGTGGCCGAGGGCGAAAAGAATCAGGTCAAGATCAATGAAGACGGTATCCACGTTGGTAAAAACAGCTCGGTCGTCAACGACACCGACGGCTTTATTACGGATAAAGGACTGTATATCGGCGTCAGCAGCAGCAGCGATACCAGCACAGCCAAATTCAGCGTTGCCCCTAACGGCAACCTGAGCAGCAAAGCTGGCGACTACGGTTTCAGCAATACCTCGGCAGACGGCGCCAAATTTACCCACAGCGGTGATACGGCTTACGGCACAGGCAGTCAGCTGGATACTACGATCCAGGGCAATAAGGTGACTACCGGCAGGATAGATACGGACGAGTTATACGTAGACGGTAATAAGGTAACTGTAGCCGGAGGTACTATTAACCAGACTGACGCCGTAAACAACCATTTGAGCGGTGCTGATGCCGACGGGAATACAGTGACTAATGACTTTAAGACCAGCGCTGTGAACGGAACGACACAGGCGGCTGAGAAAACCTCGGCTGACGGTAAGGAAAGCACCAAGACCGTCAATAATACCTCGGCAGGTGGTACCGGCGTGACGACCAGCAAAACCACGACCGACAGCAAAGACAATGTGACGGTGAAGGAAAGCAGCTTCGGCACGAATGAAAAAGGCATGACGCTGAGCACAAGCAATAAGGTAACTGACAAAGACGGAAAGGTTACTAAAGACACCAGCGGCACGACCACGATGACCGGCGACAGTATCAGCGTCAGCAAAACAACGACGACTACGGAAAAAGACGCTGACGGCAACGAGAAAGAAGTCACCAAGACCAGCGGCACCACGATCGGCAGCGGCGAAGTGACCTTGAAACGCGAGGACGGCAGCACGATAGAAGTAGGCAGCGCCATTGAAGGTATGCAGAGTGATATGCGAGAGCTGGACGGCAGGGTCAACCGTATGGGAGTCGAGATCAAGGAAGTGGGCGCACTGAGCGCCGCTTTGGCAGGTCTGCATCCGCAGCCTGAAAACGCCAACAGCCGTGCGGATTTCGCAATGGCGATGGGCAGTTATGAGGGCAAGCAGGCGCTGGCAGTAGGCGGGTTCTATCGCCCTGACAAACGGACGATGCTGAGTATCGGGGCATCGACGACCAGCAGCAAGCATATGATGAATATGGGTATCAGCATAGCGCTGGACAGGCTGCCGGAAGCAGAGCGCAGGGCGAAGGAAGCGGCCAAAGCTGCTGGCGTTGAGCAGGAAACACTGAACAGGGTGCTGGAGCGTCTGGCGGCTTTGGAGCAGGATAACAGGCGTTTGCAGGCTGATAATGAAAAGCGTGATGTTGCTTATGAGAAACTGGCTGCTGATTATACGCAGCTGAAAGAAAAATATATAGAAGAAACTGCTGACAGGCAGCAGCCTGAACAAGCTGAGGCTGAAGAATAAATGTTGGGGGTTGGATGGTAATGAAAAAGACAGTAATCTTATTGATATTAACTCTGATGATGGTGGTGAGTGGTATGTGTTATGCGGCAGGAGATGGCAGTGACTTGAACAGGCAGCAGAAGGTGGCCGATAAGTTTATGGCAGTACTCAGCGGCGATGCTGCGGCTGTAACGCAGCTGCAGGTAGATATGGTGCCGGAGCTGGCAGAGAAGATGACGGCGGCTAATTTTGCCGCTTTGCAAAAGCAGCTGAAGGAACAGTTCGGTATTCAGAAATCGGTGCGTTTTGCGGTTTATGAGCGGTTCGACCAGGGCGACCGCCTGACGTATCTTGTAGGCTACAGCAGGCAGCAGGCTGTGCGCGCGGTATATGGTTTCGATAAAAACGGTAAGCTGAGCGAATTCGTTTTTGTACCGCTGGAAGTAAAGGCGCCCCAGAAATAAAAATCAATAAAACCCAATAAAAAAGGCCGGACTGTTAAGTCCGGCCTTTTTATATAGATAAGGTCTGTTACCAGGTGAACCAGGTATAGATGCTGAAGACTGTCAGCAGCATGACTTCTAAAATAAACATCGGTTTGAGGGTCTTGAAGAAGTCGGCTTTAAAATAATCCAGGGTGACGATAAAACACATATGTGTCGGCGTCAGCATTTGTCCGGCTACGCCGAAGGCCATGGCCACGCCTGCCAGGTTCAGGTCGCCGGGCGACAGGGCTGCTACTATAGGCATAACGATCGCTACATGACCCTGTGACAGACCTGTCAGGATGCCGATAATAAAGGAGATAGCTGCGATAATGACAGGTACGGGCAGCGGTGAGGCTTTAAAATCTTCCACGATGGTATGCAGAACGTTGGTATCGGTCAGGATCTGGATAAAATAGAGGATGCACAAAACGTTCATCAGCATTTTCCAGTCGCAGGCGCCGGTAAAAACTTCTTTGATGTTCAGGACGCGGCTTGTCATACGCAGGACCGGGATCATGGCGAAGGTGACCAGAGCCATAGCGGTGGAGGCGTTAAGGTCGCAGAAAACTACCAGCAGGAAGTTGATTACGACCGGGGAAAGCGACAGTACCAGGTTCATAATGTCCTGACGGCGTTCGGCCGGATCGACATCTACATTGCTGTTAGCGGGCATATCCAGCGGCCGGATGAGCACCAGCCAGCCCAGGGCAAATGCCAGCAGGGTCAGCCAGCACAGGTGGGCGATAAAGTCGCTGAAGGCAACGCCGGCGATGCTGCAGGCCATGATCATGCCTGGGATGATGGGACTGGAAAATTCAAAGATATGCCGGAACCAGAAATTGATGGCGGCTTTATGTTCTTTGGTCAGGTCTGTATTGCGGCTGGCTGCTTCGACGATGGGCGCAGAAAAACGTGCGCCGCCCAGCGAAGGCAGCAGGCCGAGAAAAGCTGGCATAATGGCCAGTGTAAATTTTTCGCTGGCAAATAAGCGCTGCAGGGCGCGGATCATTCCGTCTAAAGCGCCGCTGGTACGCAGCTCGATTTCCAGGCACATGACAAAATAGAGCGCCAGGATCAGGTCGTAGGTGCGCTGCATGGTAAGCGTGGTAGTGAAGGCGCTGACCAGATAATGGAACTGAGGGGCTACTAAAGCCCAGATCAGCAGGCCGCCTGCCAGGATCGCCGGACCGATGGGGATGTGGCGGCGCAGCAGGATGATGATCAGCAGCATTGCTAAAGCGATCACGAGAAAAATATTCATTTTAAAACCTTCTCACTCTCAAATAATATATCTATTATACAAAGAATGCAGAGAAATTTCCATATTCGGCTGAAAAAAGGTATAATAAAAGAAAATATACTTCTGGAGGTGTACTATGTATATCAGTCGCTTATGTTTGCAGAATTACCGCTGTTATGATAATTTTGAGATAGATTTCAACAAAGAACTGACTGTTATCGTAGCTGAAAACGGTAAGGGCAAAACAGCTATTTTAGATGCGGTCGCTGTAGCTTTAGGGCCTTATCTGGCGTGCTTTGACGGTGTTAAGGCCAACCAGATCAGTGATACGGACGTACGCCAGACCAAAGATACTGTAGGCAGGACTTTGGAGCATGTGCTGCGGATGAAAAGCCAGTATCCCGTTGTGATTGGGGCAGAAGGCGTTGTTGACGGCGAAAAGATCACATGGAAAAGAGAATTGAAGGCGGCCGGGGGGCGGACGACGATCCTGAATGCGAAGGCTTTGAGCGAGTATGGGCGGCATATGGTCAAGGCGCTGCGGGAGGTCAACGACAGTAAAATAATTTTGCCGGTCATGGCTTATTATGGTACCAGCAGGATGTGGAAGGATAATAAGCTGTTCGAGCTGCGCAAGGATATCAGTCTGGAGCGCGGCAGCGGCTACGTCGATTGTATGGAGCCTTCGTCATCATATAATACTTTTGGGCAGTGGTTCAAATATGCGGCGATGAGCGCGATGGAATTTGACCGTTATCTGGCCGAGAGCGGTAAAAAGGATGAAAAGAATCCGTATACGGAAGTGCTGAAGGCTGTGCGTCAGGCAATCATTACCTGTATCGGCAGTATGGGCTGGACGGATATAGATTACAGCTTTGCTTTTCAAAATCTGATCATTATGCATGAAACGATGGGTGTATTGCCGCTGGAGGCTTTGAGTGACGGTACCCGCAGCGTGATCAGTATGGCGGCAGATCTTGCGTACCGGATGGTGCGGCTGAACCCTGACCTTGGAGCCATGGCGGCTCTTGAAACGCCGGGCATCGTACTGATCGACGAAGTCGATATGCATTTGCATCCTTCCTGGCAGCAGGCGGTAGTGTATGATGTGCGGAAGGCGTTTCCCAACGTACAGTTTATTGTGACGACTCACAGTCCGCAGGTTCTGAGCACGGTTCCGGCTGAGGCTATCCGTATCCTGCGCTGGGACAATAATCTGATCAATATCGATAAACCTGCCTTTTCTTTAGGCGCTGAAAGCTTTCAGCTGCTCAAGGATATTCAGAATGTCGACACGCGCCCGCAGGCATTGCCGATCGTGAAGGATCTGTACAGGTATCTGATGCTTGTGAGCGAGGATAAATGGGATACGGACGAGGCCAGGGAGCTGCGCAAACGTCTGGACGAATGGTCTAAAGGGTGTGAACCGGCTTTGGTCCGTGCTGATACGGAAATCAGGATGAAGTCTTTCAGGAGGAAGAAAAAATGAAACGGGTGTACAAATCTCCGGCTACACCCGAGCGCCTGTGCAGTTATGTGAAGGCGTTCCCGGACGAGACCTGGGAGCATTTCCGCCGGCGCAACCGCAGGGGCTACCGCGAAGTAAAGCAGCAGCTGCTGCAGGATCAGCACGGTTTATGCGCGTATTGTGAGATCAGTATCAAGCTGGCTGAGTTTGAGGACAATGTTGATGATTTCAGGGTGGAGCATTTCTTCCCCAAAGTAGCTACACAGCTTGAAAAACACAATTATCACCTGGACTGGCATAATCTGCTTGGTGTTTGCCATGGCGGCAGCCAGCCTTATGTGTCGGACCCTGAATGGCGTTATTCCAGCAGGAAGAATGACCGGAGCTGTGATGTACCAAAGGGCGGGAAACCGATTTCCGAGCGGATACTGAACCCACTGAAGATACCGGCGTCAGTCAGGCTGTTTCGTTATCAGGAGCATACCGGTAAGATGATCGTTGACGAAAGTTCCTGTCCGAAAAAACTGCAGGCCAAGGCGCGTAATACGATCCGCGAGCTGAATCTGAACGCGCCGCGGCTGCAGCGGATGAGACTGGCGCTGATCAGGATACTGGAGGACGAGATAAACAGTGCTTTGGCTGGCGGAGCGGTGCTGGAGGAGTTTTTGCCGCTGCTGGCGGAAAGTATCCTGCTGCCGGATGAAGATGGCAATTATCAGCCGTTTTTTTCAGTGGCGCGCTGGTATCTGGGTGAATTTGCCGAGGATATTTTAAGGGAAAATAATTATGCGATGTAACGCACTCCTGCTTAAAAATAACTTTTTAAGCAGGAGTTTTTTTGTGGAGGTAGAAAGTAATAATTATCATGTTTTCAGATAATTGCAGAAAGATATAGGGGAGCGGAGAAATATGGAATTAACTAAGAAAGCGTTTAAAGCGTATGATGTGCGCGGCGTTGTGCCGACAGAGGTCAATGCGGAGATGGCTTATCGGGTAGGGCGCGTTTTTGCGGCGATGTTTGCAGCTGAAAAAGTTGTAGTCGGGCATGATATACGCTTGAGCGGGCGCGAGCTGGTCGATGCTTTGACGGAAGGGCTGCGGCACGGTGGCAGTGATGTGATCGATATCGGGCAGTGTGGTACGGAGATGATTTATTTCGCGACGGCACATCTGGACGCTGACGGCGGGATCATGGTAACGGCCAGTCACAATCCGGCAGAGTATAACGGGATGAAGCTCGTGCGCCGAGGAGCCAGACCGATCTCGGCCGATACGGGACTGATGGAGATCGCTGATATGGTGGTCGACAGTAAGGATTTTCCTCATGTCAAGGTGCCGGGCAAGACGGAGGGTGCTGTAAGACGTTATGATATCATGCCGGAATATATCGAGCATTTGCTGGGATATATAGACATCAAGTCGCTGAAACCGCTGAAGATAGTGGCTAACCCTGGGAACGGCGGCGCCGGCCCGGTCTTGAACGAACTGGCCAAATATCTGCCTTTTGAATTTATCAAGATCAATGAAATACCTGACGGGACTTTCCCGAACGGGGTGCCTAATCCGCTTTTGGTACCAAATCGCGAGGCTACGGCAAAACTGGTGCGCGAATATCAGGCTGATCTGGGCGTGGCCTGGGACGGCGATTTTGACCGCTGCTTTTTGTTTGATGAAAAAGCCGAATTTATTGAAGGCTATTATATAGTCGGTTTGCTGGCAGAGGTATTTCTGCGCAAGCAGCCGGGCGCCAAGATCATGTATGACCCGCGTCTGACCTGGAACACGCAGGAGGTTGTGGATGCGGCCGGCGGTGTTGCTGTGCGCTGCAAGAGCGGGCATGCCTTTATGAAGGAATGTATGCGTGCCAATGAGGTGCTGTACGGCGGCGAAATGTCGGCACATCATTATTTTAAAGATTTTTCCTACTGTGACAGCGGCATGATACCCTGGCTGTTGGTGGCGGAGCTGTTATGCACCAGCGGTAAAACTTTGTCGGAGCTGGTCGAAGCACGGATGGAAAAATTTCCCTGCAGCGGCGAGATCAACCGCAAGGTTGAAGATTCAGCGGCCGTACTGGCGGCGATCGAGGCTGAATATGCGCCCGGCGGTCAGGTCGATAAGCTGGACGGGCTGAGCATTGATTATGCCGAATGGCGTTTCAATGTGCGTGTTTCCAATACAGAGCCGGTGATGCGTCTGAATGTTGAGACCAGAGGCGATAAAAAGCTGCTGGCTGAAAAAACAGCGGAACTGCTGGAACTGATCGGCGGCGAAGAAGCCTGACAGAGCCCGCGTCTGATCGGTGCCGGCGGCAATCAAGGTAAGTGTTTATCTAAAAATTTATTTCCTGTTCAAGTGGAGAAAGAGTGATACAGATGACTGCAATCAAACAAGTACGCAAGGCTGTTATTCCGGCGGCCGGATTAGGCACGCGTTTTCTGCCTGCTACTAAAGCTACACCGAAGGAGATGCTGCCGATCGTTGATAAGCCGACGATCCAGTATATTATTGAAGAAGCGCTTGCTTCGGGAATAGAAGATATTCTGATCATTACCGGGCGCAGCAAACGTGCTATCGAGGATCATTTTGACCGCAGTATCGAGCTGGAATTGAACCTTGCGGCCGGCGGTAAAGCGCAGGAGCTGGAGATGGTCAAAAAGATCTCTGATATCCGGATCCACTATATCCGCCAGAAAGAGCCGCGCGGATTGGGGCATGCTATTTTATGCGCGAAGCAGTTTATCGGCGATGAGCCTTTTGCGGTGCTTTTGGGCGACGATGTAGTAGACGGTGAAGTACCGGCGCTGAAACAGCTGATGGATGTTTATGATAAAACCGGGGCCAGTGTTTTGGGCGTACAGGAGGTGCCGCAGGAAAAGGTATCGTCTTATGGTATCGTAGCGTCCGAGCCTACGGCCGAACCGCGCACCTTTACGGTCAGCGATATGGTCGAGAAACCGGGCGTTGAGGAAGCGCCTTCGCGGCTGGCTGTTTTGGGGCGTTATATCATCAATCCCGAGGTGTTCCCGATCCTGGAGGCTACCAAGCCGGGACGCGGTAATGAGATCCAGCTGACGGACGCATTGAAGGAGCTGGCTAAACTGCAGAAGATGTATGCTTATAATTTTGAAGGACGTCGTTATGATGTCGGCGATAAACAGGGCTTTTTGGAGGCGACGGTGGAAATGGCGCTGAAGCGTCCTGATCTGAAGGATAAGTTTTTAGCATATTTACAGACTATTGTCAGTAAGAACTAAGGAGATTGAATGATGAATGTTCTGGTTACCGGCGGTGCCGGTTATATTGGTTCACATGTAGTTGAAGAATTGCAGAAAAACGGTTTCACACCGATCGTTTACGATAATCTTTCCACAGGCCATGCGGAGGCAGTGCCTGAAGAGGTGCAGCTGGTGGAGGGCGATATCCATGATGTTGCTTTTTTGAAGCATATCATGGCCCAGTTTGAGATCGACGCGGTCATTCATTTTGCTGCCAGCAGTCTGGTCGGCGAATCGATGGAAAATCCTTCCAAGTATTATTTTAATAATGTGGAGGGGTCGCTGCATCTTTTAGAAGCAATGAAAGGCGCCGGCGTAGATTATATCGTTTTTTCGTCGACGGCGGCAGTATACGGAGAGCCTGAGAGCGTTCCCATTAAAGAGGACAGCTGTCTGAACCCGACTAATGTTTACGGCCGCACGAAGCTGATGATCGAAAAAATGCTGGCTGATTATGATATGGCTTATGAGATGCGTTATGTGGCGCTGCGTTATTTTAACGCCGCAGGAGCTTCGCCGAGCCGTGATATCGGCGAAGACCATGATCCTGAATCGCATTTGATCCCGCTGGTTTTAAAAACTGCGCAGGGCGTACGCAGGCAGGTTGCCATCTATGGTACTGATTATGCTACTGCAGACGGTACCTGTGTGCGGGATTATGTTCATGTCTGCGACCTGGCGACGGCACATGTTCTGGCACTCAAGCATCTGCTGGCTGGAGGAGCGAGCCGCGTGTATAATCTGGGCAGTGAAAATGGTTTCAGCGTGCGCGAGATCATCGATGCTGCTAAAAAGATTACGGGGATAGACTTTACTGTGGTGGAAGAAAGCCGCCGCAGCGGCGATCCGGCTGTGCTGATCGCTTCTTCGGAGAAGATCAGGGACGAGCTGGGCTGGGTGCCTAAGTGCAGTACTGTCAATGAAGTTATCAGTACGGCCTGGAAATGGCATAAGGGACACCCGCAGGGCTATGAAGGCTGAAAATGTAAGACCGGTTTGCCTGGGCAGCCGGTCTTTTTGCTTTCAAGCCGTTTTTTTGTTAAAATAAGAGTTCAGGAAGAAGAAAACAGAGGACGAAAAAATGCAGCTTGTTGTAGATAAAATTGCCAGGAGTTTTGGCATTAATGAAATATTTAAGGATATCAGCTTTATGATCGATAAAGGTGAAAAAATTGGGCTGGTAGGCGTAAATGGCAGCGGCAAAACAACGCTGCTGCGCTGTCTTTTGGCTCCGGAAACGGTTGACGGCGGTGTGGTGCGTTTTGAACCCGGCTTGAAGATCGGTTATGTGGAGCAGGGGTTTCAGAATATCGGCACCGGCAGTTTGTGGCAGTTTATGCTGCGCTCCTGCCCGGAGATAGTTACGATGCGTGAAGAACTGGCGGCTTTGGAAGCACGTTCTGCCCAGCTGGAACCGGGTGCGGAGCTGGACGGGGTTTTAGAGGAATACGCCCGTGTGACCAAACGTTACGAACATGTCGACGGATATAATTATGAAGCGTTTATTAAAAGAGTCTTGATTGGCCTGGGTTTTGAAGAAGCGGTCTGGGATAAGACGGCGGAGCACTTTTCCGGCGGACAGAAAACCAGGATGATGCTGGCGGCGGCCCTGGTGCGGCAGCCTGATTTTCTGATTTTGGATGAGCCTACAAATCATCTGGATATTGCTATGACTGAGTGGCTGGAGAAGTATCTGCAGGAATTTAAGGGCGGGCTATTGGTAGTCAGTCATGACCGTGCGTTTCTTGATAATATCGCTACACGGATACTGGAAATGGAAGGCGGGCATCTGACTTCCTTCAAAGGCAATTACAGCAAATATCTGGTGCAGAAAGAGCTCCAGACTGCAACACTGGAAGCTGCTTATGCTTCGCAGCAGGATTATATCGCACGGACGGAAGCCTATATTCGTCGTTTTAAAGCGGGCATCAAAAGTAAGATGGCGCGTGGACGCCAATCTCAGCTGGATCGTCTGGAGCGGATGGACGCGCCTGTGCAGCATGAGGAATTTGCTCTGCGCCTGCCGCCTGCGCCGGAGTCTGCTGAACGGGTGCTGATTTTGGATAACCTTTCTGTTGGTTATGGCGATAATGTACTGCTGCATGATATAGATTTGGTGCTGCGTAAGGGTGAAAAGGTTGGCTTGCTGGGCCCTAACGGCACCGGTAAAACGACATTGCTGAAAACTGTTTTAGGCGAGCTGCCGCCGCTGAAGGGAACAGCGCAGATCGGCAATCGTGTGAAGGTGGGGTATTTTTCGCAGAGCTATGAAAGGCTTGCTCCCAAACAGACGCTGCTGGATAATTTTTTGGTGGAATATGGCTTTACTGAGGAACGTACGCGTTCACTGCTTGGCGGGATGCTGTTTCACGGCGACGACGTTTTTAAAGAGATCGGCACTTTGTCAGGCGGCCAGAAGGCACGTCTGGTATTGCTGAAGCTGGTGCTGGACGGGGCAAACTGCCTGGTGCTGGACGAGCCGACCAACCATCTTGATATTATGGCGCGGGAGACTGTGGAAGCTGCTTTGACTGCTTTTGACGGAACGGTGCTGGTGGTCAGCCATGACCGTTATTTTATCAACGAGATCGCTGACAGGATCTGGGAACTGGAAGATCACCGGGTCTGTGATTATAAAGGCAATTATGATTTTTATTTAGAAGAAAAGGCTAAAAGACGGCTGCTGCAGGCTGCCGTGCCGAGCAGCGCCCCTGTGCAGAGGAAGGCTGCGCCTGAGCCGATAAGCAGTACTGTAAAAAGTTCCGGCAGGCATAAGCGTGCCTACAGCCCGCAGGAAGCAGAAAAGCTGCTGGCAAAAGTTGAATTGAGCATTCGTGAACAGGAGGCTTTGCTGGGGGTGCTGGAAGGACGAATGGCCGATCCTGCCAGCCATACAGACCCGGAAGCCAGCGCTGCTTTGGCGGCGGAGCATGCTGCCCTGCAAGCGGAAATCGAGAAGCTGATGCTGCGCTGGGAAGAACTGATGACAGCGGCAGAAGCGTTACAGGAGTAAGCAGAAGATGTTAAATGCAATGACGGACGAAGAATATATGCAGTTGGCGCTGCAGGAAGCCCGGGCGGCTGCCGTGATCGGCGAGATACCGATCGGCGCCGTACTTGTGGTTGAAGGTGAAGTTGTAGCGAGGGCGCATAATATGCGCGAAACCTGGAACGATGCGACGGCGCACGCCGAGGTCATCGTGATCATGGAGGCGTGTAAAAAGCTGGGCCGCTGGCGTTTAGAGGGGGCCGTGCTTTATGTTACAGTCGAGCCCTGTCCGATGTGTTCGGGCGCTATCGTCAACAGTCGTATCGACAAGGTTGTTTACGGCTGTCCTGATGCTAAAGCCGGAGGGGCAGAGTCGATCTTTAATATCATCAGTAATCCCAATCTTAATCATACGGCACAGGTCGTCAGCGGCGTCTGTGAAGCCGAATGTGCACAGGTAATGAAGGATTTTTTTAGACGCAGACGTGCGGAAAACAGGCTGGCAAAGGCTGGAATAGCTGCTGACAGTGCGGAAAATTAAGAAAAACTCTTTGCAAAATACGGATTTATGATATAATAAATAAGGCTGGTTTACGCGGAGAGGTGTCCGAGTGGTCGAAGGTGTTTGACTCGAAATCAAATGTACGGCAACGTACCGTGGGTTCGAATCCCACCCTCTCCGCCAGATGATTATGCGGTTCTTCATTTATTTGAAGGACCGTTTATTTTTTTGAAGCGGCAGACATCAGCAAGAATAAAAATATTTGACAATAGTTAGATGTCTAATTATAATTGAGATATGATGAAGCAGACAAAAACG
>ENA-UEQY01000869-UEQY01000869.1-human-gut-metagenome-genome-assembly--contig:-NODE-869-length-18296-cov-9.161974_pt1 | contig 18296 bp, 20 predicted proteins | sample MGYA00242949_ERZ507949 | MGnify/ENA primary metagenome ERZ507949 (study PRJEB26167, sample SAMN06115403) | human gut metagenome | host: Homo sapiens | place: China:Jiangsu | collected 2016-07-06... | reverse complement strand
GAATCGCTGGTTTTCAAGACCAGTTCCATAAACCACTCGGACACCTCTCCACAGTGGCTGCCGCCAGAATGCAGGTATTATTATACAAAAATATGGAGGGGTTGTCAACCCCTCCGCGCAAACTTTTTTGAAAATTATTTCGCTGTGGATCTCACGGTGAATTTTCTCCGGTGTTTTGTTCGAGTGGTCTTTGTTTTGAGCCCTTCAGCCATAAGAACCGCAAAAACCGCCACAGTGTTACACCGCGGCGGGAAAATTTTCGGGGATTATTTTACAGCGCACAGGGGGTAAAGCCGTCCTTGCCCAGCACCTGGACCTTCGTGTAGCCCAGCTCCTTCAGCTTGGCGGCGACAGCCTCAAAACCAAAGGTCAGCGCCTTGGTATCGTGGGCGTCGGCGGTGATGACGACATTGCCGCTGAGCACCAGCCACTCCTTCAGAATCGCATCGGACGGGAAAAAATCCTTGCGGAAACCGCGGTACACCGCAGAGGTGTTGACCTCCAGCACGCAACGGTTGCGGGCGGCGGCCATCAGGGCAGAGTTTGCAGCGGCAGTGTAGCGAGGGTCATTCTCGTCAAAGAACTTGTTGCCGCCGTTGATCTTCTTGATAAGGTCAAAATGACCCAGAATCGTCGGTTTTTTCTCGGCGACCTTGGCTACGTTGGCAAAGTACGCCTCGGCCACGGCCAGACCGTCGCCGTCAAAATCGTCGTCGATGCAGGCGCGCAGATCCTCCTCGCGCCAGTCGATCTCATAATACTTGCCGGTCTTGGGCCCCTTGACATAGTGCGTGCTGCCGATCCAGTAGTCGTACTGGGTCGGGTCATCGTCGCTGAACAGATCCCATTCCAAGCCGCACAGAATATCCAGCTTGCCGGCGTAGCGCTCCTTCAGCTTGGCGACCTGCGCCTTGTACAGGGCGGTACGGCTCTGGGTCATGCAATATTCCAGATCACAGGGGGTGTGGCTGTGTCCGCTGAAGCCCAGCGTTTGCAGACCGTTCCGCCATGCCGTGACCGCAATCTCGTCCAGCGTGTTCTTACCGTCGCACAATTTGGAATGAACGTGTACAGAGCTTTTCAGGTATTCGCCTGCCATAGTTACTGCATCCTTTCCTGCTTGACCTTATGGTCAATTACGTGTCGTTTTTCGAGTTCCTTTGTGATGTCCTCTACGGAAATGCCCAGCTCGATCATCAGCACCATGACGTGGTAAGCCAGGTCGCTGATCTCGTAGATGGTCTCCTCCCTGTCGCGCTTGGAGCCTGCAATGATGACCTCGGTGGATTCCTCGCCGACCTTTTTGAGGATCTTTTCCAGGCCCTTGTCGAACAGATAGGTGGTGTAGCTGCCCTCCTTCGGGTCGGTCTTGCGGCCCTCAATGAGTGCGTACAGGCCCTGCCAGGTGAACTGCTTCAGCTCATCGGAGACATAGACCGGGTTGAAGAAGCAGCTCTCCGCGCCGGTGTGGCAGGCGGGGCCGGATTTGACGACGTCGATGACGAGCGCGTCCTTGTCGCAGTCGGCGGTGATGGAGACGACCCGCTGCACGTTGCCGGAGGTCTCGCCCTTGCGCCAGATCTCCCGGCGGCTGCGGGACCAGAATACGGTGCGGCCCTCGGCAATCGTCAGGGCCAGCGTCTCGGCATTCATGTAGGCGAGGGTCAGCACCTCTTTGGTATAATGGTCCTGTACGATGGCCGGGATCAGGCCGTTTGCGTCAAATTTGAGAGTCTTGGAATTCTCGGTGATTTCCATGGTGGACACTCCTAAAGTAATATAGTTTAGTGTACCTCTTTTTGTGGGTTTTGGCAAGAGGTAAAGTGTAGGTTTGCTATTATTACGCAGTAGGGGCCGGGCATGCCCGGCCCACGGCTTTCCCGCAAGAGGACACTTTTGGGAATGTTGCGGGCCGCACATGTGCGGCCCCTACCGGGTGGATGCATGGCGAAGGGGCGATCACACCCGCATCTCCACCCCGTTCTCCCGCAAATACCGCTTCAAATCGTTGATTTCCACCTGCTTTGTGTGGAAGATCGACGCGGCCAGACCGGCATCTACTGCCGGGTGATTGCGGAACAGCTCAAGGAAATCCTCCTTTTTGCCTGCGCCGCCGGAGGCGATGATGGGCACGGCACAGCGTGCGGCCACGGCGTCCAGCAGCTCCAGATCAAAGCCGTTCTTCACGCCGTCGGTGTCGATGGAGTTCACGACCAGCTCACCTGCGCCGTTTTTAACGCCCTGCTCCAGCCAGTCCAGCGCGTCGATGCCTGTGTTCTCGCGCCCGCCCTTGGCGAACAGCATGAATTTGCCGTCCACACGCTTAATATCGGCGGAGAGCACCACGCACTGGTTGCCGTATTTCTGCGCGGCAGCCGGGATGATGCCGGGATTGCGGATGGCCCCCGAGTTGACGCTGACCTTGTCCGCACCGCATTTCAGCACGCGGTCAAAGTCGTCCAGCGTGTTGATGCCGCCGCCGACGGTCAGCGGGATAAAAATCTGGCTTGCGACCCGGCGCAAAATATCGGTGAACAGCCCGCGCCCCTCGACGCTGGCGGTAATATCGTAGAACACCAGCTCGTCCGCGCCGGAGGCGTTGTAGTACCGCGCCATCTCGACGGGATCGGCCATGTCCTGTAATCCTTCAAAGTTGACACCCTTGACCACGCGCCCGTTTTTGACGTCCAGACAAGGAATTATGCGTTTGGTTATCATACATTCACTCCCCCTTTTGTCAGAGAGGAGTAGGAGATGTCTCTGCTACTCCTCTCTCCTCACTTGCTTTCGTACAGTCTCACGGCCTCGGCCAGATCAATCGCTCCCGTATAAATCGACTTCCCCAAAATGGCTGCGTGGCAGTGCATGGCGGAAAGCTCGGCCAGCTCGGCCATGGCGGCAATGCCGCCGCTGGCCGTGACCTCGATGCCGGGAATCGTCAAAAGTTCACGGTACAGCGCCATATTGGTGCCCTGCATCGTGCCGTCCCGGGAAATATCGGTGGCAATAATGGCCTTGACGCCCGCATTGGCGCAGCGGCGGCAGAATGCCACGCCCGGCTCGGGGGTGACCTCCTTCCAGCCGTTGACAGCGACAGCGCCGTCCTTCATGTCAACGCCGACGGCAATCTGTGCGCCGTATTTCTGTGCCATTTCTGCCGTGAAATCGAAGTTTTTTACGGCCACCGTGCCCAGAATGCAGCGGTCCGCGCCGAGGTCAAGATACCGTTGGATGCGCGCCTCGTCGCGGATGCCGCCGCCGACCTCGATTTTGAGGCCGCCCAGCTTGGCAATGGCGGCAATCGTCTGCAAATTTGCCGTGGTGTCGTCCTTGGCGCCGTCCAGATCGACGACATGCAAATACTTCGCACCTGCGTCGATAAATTGCTGCGCTTGGGCGACGGGGTCTGCGTTGTAGACGGTCATCCGATCGTAATCGCCCTGATAAAGCCGCACGGCCTGGCCGCCGCGCAGGTCAATGGCGGGGTATAGCTTCATGGTACTTCCTCCCTCTCGCTTACAGCTCGGCAAAGGCCTTTAACAGCCGCAGGCCGGTATCACCGGATTTTTCGGGGTGGAACTGGGTGCCGTACACCAGCCCCTGCCGCACCGCGCCCGTGACGGGGATGCTGTAGTCGCTCGTCGCCAGTGTCGATGCAGCGCAGTTTTTGGCGTAATAGCTGTGTACGTAATAGACGTACTCGCCGTTTTTGACGTACTTGAACAGCGGGTAGGCCTCGCGCCCGGGCACAATGTCCATGGCATTCCAGCCGATGTGCGGCACCTTGAGCGCCGGATCGGTCAGGTCGTCCGCCAGCGGGCAGACCTCGCCGGGAATCAGGCCGAGGCCGCGGTGCTCGCCGTACTCGCAGCTTTTTTCAAACAGCAGCTGCATGCCTAAGCAGATGCCCAGCAGCGGCTTTTTCTGCGTTTCCTCGCGCAGAACGGGCACAAGGCCCGTGGCTTCGAGCTTGGCCATTGCGTCGGCGAACGCCCCGACGCCCGGCAGCAGGATATGATCCGCCGCCCGCAGGTCTGCGGCGTCGCGGGTCACCCGCACCTCTGCGCCCAGGCTTCTGATGCTGGACGACAGGCTGAACAGGTTGCCCACGCCGTAGTCAACGATTGCGATCATGTATGGTTCTCCCCCTCTGTATAAAACTTATCCATGGCCCGGCGGGCCGGGTTGGTGAGAATGGAATCATAGCCCTTCAGGCGCGGTGTCTTGCGCTGCGGGAGGGGCATTTATTCACCCAGGATTTCATCCAGCGCCGCAAAGAACCGCTGCATCTGCTCGGGTGTGCCAATCGTGATGCGCAGATAGTCCGAGATGCGCGGCGCGTTGAAGTGGCGGATTAAAATGCCGCGGGCGCGCAGCCTTTCAAAAATTTCCACACAGGGCATATGGTCCGTGGTCGCGAACAAAAAATTTGTGGCCGAGTCAAACACCGTGAACCCGCGGCGGCGCAGCTCGTCGGTGGTGTGGGTGCGCTCGGCAATGACCTTTGCCGTTACATCGGCAAAATAGGCCTCGTCGGAGATCGCCGCCGCGCCCGCGGCCTGGGTCATGGCGTTGACGTTGTAGGGGCTGTAGCTGAACTTGACACGGTTCATGTCGGCAATCAGCGCGGGCCGCGCAATGCAGAAGCCCAGCCGTGCACCCGCCAGATTGTGCGTTTTGGAGAAGGTATGGGTGATGACGAGGTTGTCATATTTTTCCAAAAGCGGCAGACAGGACGACCCGGCAGGCGCGAACTCGACGTAGGTCTCGTCCACGATCACGATGTTGTCGGGGTTCGTTTGCAGCACCTCCTCGATGGCGTTCACCGGGGCCAGCAGGCTGGTGGGCGCGTTCGGGTTGGCAATGACAATCGTTTCGTGCAGGCCGCAGTATTTTTTCAGGTCGATGGTCAGGTCAGCCTCCAGCGGGATGATGTGCTGCGGGATGTGCAGTAAATCACACAGCACCGTGTAAAAGCTGTAGGTCACATCGGCGAAGGCCAGCGGCGTGCTTTCGTCGCAGAACGCGCGCAGGGCCAGCAGCAGGTTCTCGTCGCTGCCGTTGCCGCAGAGGATATTCTCCGGGCGCACGCCCCAGTGGCGCGCAATGGCGGCGTTGAGATCGCCGTTGGTCAAATCAGAGTACAGCCGCAGCCCCGGCACCGCCGCGGCCACCGCCGCCGCCACGCCGAGCGCGGGCGGGTACGGGTTTTCGTTGGCGTTGAGTTTGACAATGTCAGCGATTTTAAGCTGTTCGCCGGGGGTGTACGGCTCCAGCGAAGCGAGGGTTTTGGTAAAATAACGGCTCATGGATGTTCCTCCCCGTCCGAAGTGTAGAATTGATCGTGGGGCCATTTGGCGGGATTGTTTTGGATGTATTGGAAGATTTCATCATAATCCCGCGGCCCGCGTATGACATGATCGTAGTAGGATGTTTGAAAGATGGAATGGCTGAGGTGGCGTGTAGTCCCCGTTTTGATGGCACGAACCATTTGGTGAATCGTAGGGCGGGATGCCCCCATCCCGCCGCCGTTCCCGGGTGCATGGATATGAAAAAGAATGTGCAGATGGTTCGGCATGATAACATACGCATCCACGGTGACATTGTCGTAAACCGTTTCCGTGCGGCGAATTAAATCGTCCACAATTTTCCCGGCAGGCAGCAGTTGAACCCGCGGCGGGATGAGGGCATCCCGCCCTACGGATGACGGAAGGTCAACAACGATCCGGGAAAGAATGTGCGCCTTATTTTTGGTACACACTGTTATAAAATACGCACCCGGTTCACTATAATCATGCTGCTTCAACCTCGGATGCTTCCTTTTTGGCAAGCTCATTCCTCAAACCGGATTGTCACACTCCTGGCATGGGCATGTAACCCCTCGTGCTCGGCAAAATTGGCGATGCGTCCCTGCACCTCGCCGAGGGCTTCGCGGGTGTAATAGATAAAGCTCGACTTCTTCACAAAATCATCGACGCCCAGCGGGCTCGAGAACCGCGCCGTGCCGCTGGTGGGCAGTGTGTGGTTCGGGCCGGCAAAGTAGTCGCCCAGTGCCTCGGGCACGTTTTTGCCCAGGAAGATGCTGCCCGCGTTCTGCACCGAGTTCAGCACCGCGAACGGGTCATCGACGCAGATTTCCAGGTGCTCCGGCGCAATGATGTTCACGGCCTCAATGGCCTTGTTCATGTCGTCGGTGACAATAATTTTGCCGTTCGTGTCCACGCTGGCGCGGGCGATGGCGGCGCGGGGCAGCTGCGGGATCTGCACCTCCAGCTCCGCCTGCACGGCCTTGGCTAAATCCCAGCTGTCGGTGACGAGCACCGGGCTGGCCAGCTTGTCGTGCTCGGCCTGGCTGAGCAGGTCGGCAGCGACCCACGCGGGGTTGCAGGTGCCGTCTGCCAGCACGAGAATTTCCGACGGGCCTGCGATCATATCAATGCCGACCTTTCCGAACACCTTCCGCTTTGCCGTGGCCACGTAGATATTGCCGGGGCCGACGATCTTATCCACGGCGGGGACGCTCTCGGTGCCGTAGGCAAGGGCTGCCACAGCCTGTGCGCCGCCCGTTTTAAAAATCAAATCAATGCCCGCAATGACGGCGGCGGCCAGAATCGCGGGGTTCACCTTGCCGTCCCGTCCCGCGGGTGTCGTCATGACGATCTGCCCGACGCCCGCGACCTTGGCGGGAATGACATCCATCAGCACGGTGGACGGGTACGCCGCCGTGCCGCCCGGCACGTAGACGCCCGCGCGCTGGATGGGGGTGTACTTCTGCCCCAGCACGATGCCGGGCTTGTCGTTGACCACAAAGTTTTTGTGCAGCTGCTGCTCATGGAAGTGGCGGATGTTCTCGGCGGCCATCTTCAGCGTTGTGATGAACTCGGGATCGGTCTTTTCCAGCTCGGCAAAGGCTTCCTCAATTTCGGCCTGGCTGACCCGCACGTCGGTCAGCTCGGCGTGGTCGAATTTGGCGGCGTACTCGATCAGGGCGGCGTCGCCGCGGGCGCGGACGTCCGCAATAATCGCATCGACGGTGGCCTCCACGTCGGCCTCGGCGCGGATGTCACGGTTCAGAATTTCCTCGGGGCGTACCTCATCAAAGTCATACAGACGGATCATTTTGCAAGGGCCTCCTTCATCTTATTCAGCAGCTCGGTCAGCTGGGCGTATTTGAACTTGTAGCTTGCCTTGTTGGCAATGAACCGCGCCGAGATCGGCATAAACTCCTCGATCACGGTCAGGTCGTTTTCTTTTAAGGTCGTGCCGGTCTCGACAATATCGACGATGACGTCGGACAGGCCCAAAATCGGGGCCAGCTCAATGGAGCCGTTCAGCTTGACAATGTCGATGTCGCGTCCGCGGCGCTCGTAGTGGTCGCGGGCAATGTTGACAAATTTTGTAGCTACGCGCAAGGCGCGGCTCTCGTCGTCGGTGAAGCCCGCAGGCCCGGCCACGCACATCCGGCACTTGCCCATGCCGGTATCCAGCAGCTCATACACGTCTGCGCCGGACTCGGTCAGAATGTCCTTGCCGACAATGCCGATGTCTGCCGCGCCGTGCTCGACGTAAATCGCAACGTCGCTGGGCTTGACGAGGAAGTACCGCACACAGGCGTCGGGGTTCTCGACCACGAGCTTGCGGGTGTCGTTGTAGTCCTCGGTGGCGCTGTAGCCCGCGCCCGCCAGCAGCTTGTACGCCTTGTCGCCGAGGCGGCCCTTCGGCAGGGCAATGTTCAGCCAGCTTTTCTCGCGGCCCTGCTGCTGCACGGGGGGCAGCGGCGCGGCCAGGCGTTCCAGCTCGTCTAAGTAGATGGCAAAGCCGATGGCGTTGGCCCCCGGCGTGAACCGCTGCATCAGGTAGTCATACCGTCCGCCCTTGAGCACCGCACACGGGATGCCCGCGACGTAGCCGGTGAACACAAGGCCGTTGTAATACTCCATTTCGTCGGCCATGCTCAGGTCCAGCCGGGTGCCGCGGCCCGCCTCGCCCAGCGCATTCTGCAAAGCCTGCAATTCCTCCAGCGCCGCGCGCTGGGTCTCGCACCGGCAGGCGGCGCGGGCGGCGGTCAGCGTTGCACCCAGCGGGCCGTGCAGGTCGAGCAGGCCGGTCAACGCGGCAGCGGCGGATTCGTCCAGCCCCGCGGCCAGCGCGGCGGTGCGCAGCTCGTGGGCGTTCTTGGCGCGCAGGAAATCAAGCAGCTTCGCGCGTGCCTCGGCGGGGACATGCAGCGCGTCCAGCAGGCCGGTCAGGTAGCCCATGTGGCTGATTTCCAGCACGGTGGGCACATCCAGCGCGGCCAGGCTTTGCAGGGCCAGCCGCACCACGGAGGCCTGCTCGTCGGCGTCCACCGCGCCCATGCTCTCCAATCCCATCTGGTGGATGGTCTGGAAGGTGTGGCTCTCGCGGCTGGGGCGGCAGACCTCCTCATTATAATAAAAGCGCTTGCACTCCCCTGCCGCGGGCTGGGCCGTCTTGGCGATGGACAGCGTTACGTCGGGCTTGATGGCCCGCAGCTTGCCGTCCAGGTCGGTGAAGGTGATGACCTGTGCGTCCGGCAGAAAGCGCTGATACTCCTGATACAGGGCGTATTCCTCAAAGCGGGACGCGCGATATTTGCGGTAGCCGGCCTGCTCATACAGGGCACGCAGGCGGAAGGTCGCCTGTTCGGCGGGGGTAAAGCGGTTGAGTTCGATCTCCATAACATTCCTACCTCTCTGATCCGATACAAATTCTATTATACTTTAGTGCAGTAAAGTTGTAAAGTAGGTTTGTAGCAATTTCACGGACATTTGTGCGCGGAAAGCCATAGGCGCGGTGTAGGGGCCGGGGATGCCCGGCCCGGAGGTTTCCCATAAAAGGCCGTATGCGGGAAGGCCGCGGGCCGCACATGTGCGGCCCCTACAGGGCGGTGAAAACCGTAGGGGCGGATTCCATATCCGCCCGCGGGGCGTCGGGGACGCCGCCCCCTACAGCTACGGGAGGAGCGTGCCCGTCCGCACGGTAACGCAAAAAACAAAAAGGCGCACCTTTGCCCTAAAACAAAGATGCGCCTTGCGCGTTTGGTGTATCAGCCCTTGCAGCCCTGCTCCTCCCAATCGCCGGCCACAGCGGGGTCAACGATCTGGGTGGGGTCGATCTTGCCGTCCGGCGTGCGGGATGCCTCAACATGACCCAGCTCCACGGGGTTCACGTTGGGGGCGTCAAAGTCGGGAGTCTTAGCGGCGGGCGTTTCAGCAGCGTCCGCGGGTTCTTCGGGCTTCGGCTCCTCGGCGGGGGCGGCAGGTTCCTCAGGTGCGGCAGCGGGGGCGGGTTCAGCCTCGGCGGACGCATCGTCAGCGGCGGGCTCGGCGGAATCGGTCTCAGGTTCGACCTCGTCCTCCGGGCCCCAAATATGCTCGTACTCGTCGTCGTGATGCTCACGGTTCTGTAAAACATAAGCGACAGCGCCCACAGCAGCGGCACCCACGGCCAGACCGGCCAGCTTTTTCAGTAAAGACATAGTCAAAACCTCTTTTCAAGTGAAAATCATTTATTTTCGGTTAGTATACCACACTCACCCCCAAAATACAAGTGCCGATTCCCACAATGCCGATAGGAAAATGTGGATGGTTTTCATACAATGTACAACTTGCCGAAAGCCGGGCGGCGTGGTATGATGGTACACGAATTTTGTAAAAAAGAGGGTAATAGTGTGAAGTATATTTTCCAGTTTGCCCGCATCACGGCGTTCTGCCTGGCGGGCGAGGTGCTGGCGGCGGTGCTGCCGCTGCCGATCCCGGCCAGCGTGTACGGCCTGCTGCTGCTGGCCGCGGCGCTCAAATTCGGCGTGCTCAAGCTCGATCAGGTGCGGGAGACCGGGCTGTTTCTGACCGGCATCTTCCCGCTGCTGTTCGTGCCCGCGGCGGCGGGCGTCATGGAGCTGGGCAGCCAGCTGATGAATCTTTTACTGCCCGCCGTGCTGGCGATTGTGCCGATCACAGCACTGGTCATGGCGGTCACGGGCATGGTCGCGCAGAAATGCGCGGGCGGAAAGGAGCACAAAAATGGCTGAATTTTTGCAGCAATGCGGCAGCTGGGGCGTGCTGGCCACGCTGGCGGCCTACGCCGCGGGCGTCTGGGTCAACCGCAAGACCGGCAAGGCGCTGTTCAATCCCCTTTTGATGGGCAGTATCTTCGTCATCGTGTTTTTGAGCTGCTTCGGCGTGCCCTACGCCGATTACAAGTCCAGCGCCCAGCCCGTGAACTGGCTTCTGATGCCCGCCACAGTCAGCCTGGCGATCCCGCTGTATGAAAAGTGGGAGCTGCTGGAAAAGAACCTGGCCGCGATTTTTGCGTCGATTGCCGCGGGCGTGCTGACGAGCCTGGGCAGCGTGCTGGCGATGGCCTGGGTGCTCAAGCTGGAGCGCGCCCACGCCGTGAGCTTTTTGCCGAAATCCGTAACGACGGCCATCGGCATGGATGTGGCCGAGACGCTGGGCGGCACGGCGGCGCTGGCCGGTGCGGTCATCATCCTGACCGGTATCGTCGGCAGCCTGCTGGGCGAGACGGTCTGCAAGATCTGCCGCATCACCGATCCGCTGGCGAAGGGTTTGGCACTCGGCACATCGGCGCACGCGATCGGCACGAGCAAGGCCCTGCAGATGGGTGAGATCGAGGGCGCCATGAGCGGCCTTGCGATTGCCGTAGCGGGCATCATGACCGCGATTTTGGCACCTGTGGCGGCGAATTTTTTGCCGTAAAAGGACGGCAGCGGTAAGGCTCGGCGTCCCCGACGCCCCGCGGAGGGGTCAAGACCCCTCCCTACAAAGCGACCATTAAAGGGGGGCATTGGCAAGGCTGCGGGCCGGGCGTGCCCGGCCCCTACAAAGCAGCTGCTCAAAAGTACCCCGTATTCGTATGCACATCCTGACTTTCCAGCCCCATAGAGACCCCCAGCGCCTCATCGACGCGGCGCATATCGTCGGGCGGGATGACACCGGCGCGCTCCCGCAGACGGCGCTTATCCAGCGTGCGGATCTGCTCGGTCAAAATGATGCTGTCCTTGGCCAGCCCGCAGCGGTCCGCCCGCACGCTGATGTGCGTCGGCAGGCGGTTCTTGTCCTGGCGGCTTGTGATGGCTGCCGCAATGACCGTGGGGCTGTGCCGGTTGCCGATCTCATTCTGAATGATAAGTACCGGACGTATGCCCCCCTGCTCGGACCCCACGACGGGGCTTAGATCGGCGTAAAAAACCTCTCCGCGGTGCACTTCCATAGAAAAGACCTCCCTTTGCTTGTTACTGAAAGTATAAGCAGAGGGAGGTCTTTTTAATCATCCGCTGTGATTTTTGCGGCGAGCGCGTCGCCTTTTTCGCACAGCGCTTTAAACAGGCGGGTATTTTCCAGAGGGCGCATCACAAGCACCGTGCGCAGGGCGTCCACCGCCGCACAGCCGAGGAACACGGCCAAAATCGCAAGCAGCGTATACCCCACCGACCCGTGGTGCGCCTCTGCCTGCAGCAGGCCGTTCCATAAAAAGCCGCGGAACGCGGGCACCTGATGCAGGATGTAGACGCCCAGCGTTGTGCCGGCCAGGGCATTGACCCACCGCACGCAGCCGAGGTCCAGCCCCTTGAACAGGTAGAACAGCGCCAGCGCGGCCAGCAGGTTGGGCAGTGCGCCCAGCGCCGTGCGATAGTAGGCCATGTACTGGAACGCCTTGCCGTCGGTCAGGCCGCGTGTCTCGAGCACAGCGCGCAGAATCGTGTTGAGAAGCGGCAGCCCCAGCCCGAGTCCGAGCGCCGCCGCGCGGTGCTGCAAAAGGTGCGCCAGCCGGTTGTCCGGCCAGCGGCGCAGGTAGGCGATGAGCAGGTACTCATACAAAAACATCCATGCGGTGTCGCTGACCGCGCCGTTCTCGCCGAACAGCGTCGGGTAGACGATAAGCGGCACAGCCAGCACAGCCAGCAGCCCGCGGTGCGCCGGGCGGGACAGCCCGCGCAGCAGGCGGTTGAGCAGCGGCACACAGAGCAAGAGCATCAGATAGTCCGAGATGAACCACAGCTGCCGCGTGGACGCCGGGAACGCCGCCCAGCGCAGTGCGCCCCACGAGACATCCAGCCCGGCGAGCTTGCACAGCAGCGTCACAGGCACGGTATAGAGCCACAGCGACAGCCACAGCGAGAGCGGGCGGCGGGTCTTATACGGCTGCTCACACAGGAACCAGCCGCCGATCAGCACAAAGACGCTGCACGCAATGCGCGACCCGCAGCCGATCAGGCAGAACGCGAAGGACGACGGCAGGGTGGTGTAGTCCGCAATGCCGCTCTGCCCGGTCAGATGGTCGCCGATGATGAGCAGCATGCACAGAATGCGCAGCAGCTCCAGATTGCTGCTGCGTGTCGTTTTGCCGGGCATAGGTCACCTCCGTGACATACTTGCCTCCCTCTGCGAGGGAGGTGGCCCGTAGGGCCGGAGGGAGAGAACCTTGCGGCAGCCCGAGATATTTCGGGCTGCCGCGAAGCTCTCTCCCCCACCGCCTGCGGGCGGAGCCCCCTCGCAGAGGGGGCCAAGAATTACTCTTTCTCCAAAAGCACAAGCGCATTTGCCAGCCCGCGCTCATGGGTCAGGCTGACATGAACGGTCAGGCCCTGCTCCCTGACCCAGGCAGCGGCTGCGCCGGTCAGGGCAAAATAGGGCGCACCGCTCTTTTGGCGCAGTACGGCCAGCTCTGGCATGGCAAAGCCGCCCAGACCGGTGCCGGCGGCCTTCAAGAAGGCTTCCTTGGCCGCAAAATTTGCGGCGGCGGTCTCGGCACGTCGCTTTTCGCCTAAGGATGCCAGCAGGGCCTGCTCCGACGGCGCAAATACATGGTCGAGAAAGCTCTGCTTCGCCAAACTTTTTTCAAGGCGGCCTGCGTCACACAGGTCGATGCCGACGCCGAAAATCATACGTGCAGGACATAGCCGGCCTTGCGGGGGCCGGGTGTGCGGGTGCCATTGGGCGCGGGATAGCCAAGAATGCAGTAGCCGACGCCGATGTACTTCTCGGGATCAAGGCCCCACTTGGCCAGCAGAGCCTTGCCCTCGGGCGTTTCAAACGTCTCTTTTGCGCGGTTGATCCAGCAGGAGCCCAGACCGATGCCGGACGCGGCCAGCAGCAGATTGCCCATCACAAGGCTGGCGTCCTGCACGCCGTTGGGGTTATTCTTCTCGCCCAGGACCAGCACCGCGGTGGGTGCGCCGTAGAACGGGTCGTTTTGGGTGCCCATGACGGCGGCGTTCAGGCGGGACAACTCGGCCAGCGTTTCCTTGTCCTGCACAGCGACCATGACGGGGCTCTGCCTGCCCATAGCGGTAGCGGCCCAGGTGCCTGCGGTGGTGACGGCCTCCAGCTCCTCCGCCGTGATCTGCTCCGGCTTATAGGCCCGGCAGCTGCGCCGGGTTGCGATAGCGTTGAGGATTTCGTTTTGGATGGACATAGTGGGAACCCCCTTTGTAAATTTCCAGGTGATTTATAATGCAGTATGTAGGGCGGCCAGCCCTCTGGCCGCCGTGGCCGTGTGCGGCGGCGGAAAGCCCCGCGGGCGGATATGGAATCCGCCCCTACGGTGTAGAGGGCGGTATCCGCCAATGACCCGTTTGGCCGCACAGTCCGTAGGGGCGCATTCTATATGCGCCCGCGGAGGGGGCAGGACCCCTCCCTGCAAAGCGGCGGAAAAGGGGTGCGGATACCCTTCACTTTACTGCTGCCGCCAGCAGGGCTTCCCGCTCATTGGGCAGTGTGCCCTCCATAACGTCGTTCAGCAGCGTTTGCAGTGTTGCGCCGACGCCCGGCCCGGCGGGGATGCCGATGTCCATCAGATCCGCGCCGTTGACGGCCAGCTGGCGCATGGTGTAGCAGCCGGTCTTGGCCAGCTCGTTCATGCGGCGCTCAAAGGCTGCTACATCGGCGCGGCGGGCGGCAACCTCGGGTGTATTGGCGTGGGCGTCAAGGTCGGCGTATTTCAGCGCACAGAGACGGCGCAGAAAGATCGCCCCGCTGCGGTTCAGCAGCTTTAAAATGCCCACATCGTCGGCGGGCAGCGGTGCGTCGTGCACGGCGATCAGCCCCACCGCGCCGTCCACAAGGTAGGCGGGGGCCTTCAAGCGGCGCAGGATGACCCGCGCCAGCTGCGCACCGCGCTGGTTGTGGCCTTTGAAATGCGCAGCCCCGTCCGGCCCGACGCTGCGGCAGAGCGGCTTGGCAATGTCATGCAAAAACGTGGCCCAGCACAGCACCCGCACGCCGCGGGTGTCCTGCCCGCGCAGGTCCAATGCGCCCACGGCGGCGGCAGAATGCTGCCAGACGTCGTAGCAATGCCATTTTCCGGGCTGGGTGCAGCCGATGCAGGGCAGGATCTCCGGCACAGCGCCGCTTAAAATCTCGCCGTACTGCGCCAGCGTCTGCCCGGCCCCCGGGGCCAGCAGCAGGCCGTCCAGCTCGGTGTAGAGCCGCTCGGCGCTGACGGTGTGCAGCGTATCCCGCGCGGCCAGCGCGGCGGCTTCGGTGGCGGGGTCCAGCGCAAAGCCGAGCTTTGCGCTGAACCGCAGCGCCCGCAGGATGCGCAGCGCATCCTCGGCAAAGCGGTCGGCGGGTGTGCCGACGCACCGCACGACACGCGCGGCCAGATCGCTGCGCCCGCCGTACAGGTCGATGACTCCCTCGCCGGGGGCGTAGGCCATGGCGTTGATCGTGAAATCCCGCCGTGCCAGGTCGGCGGCCAGGTCGTCCACAAACTGTACGTTATCGGGGTGGCGGTGGTCGCGGTAGCTGCCGTCCAGACGGTAGGTCGTCATCTCATACGGCTTTCCGTGCAGAATGACGGCCACCGTGCCGTGCTTTTCGCCGGTCAGGATCAGGCGCTGGCTGCAGAACAGCGCCTTCATCTCGTCGGGCCGGGCGGAGGTGCAGATGTCCCAGTCGCCGGGCAGACGGCCCAGCAGGCTGTCGCGCACGCAGCCGCCCACCACGTAGGCACTGTGCCCGGCAGCGCGCAGCGTCTGCAGCAGTCGGTAGGCGTCGTGCGGCAGACGTATCGTATCGCGGCTCATGCGTTCTCCTCCCCTCTCGCGGCGTTTCCGGCGGTTATTCTGCGGCGCGGGTCCACTCCTGCGTCAGGTCAACGATGCAGGCCAGGCTGTCATCCTCGTCCTTCAGGGAGTTGACCTTGGCGGCGGCCTTTTCGGCGTCCTCCATCCAGGTCAGGATGAAGTAGTTCTCTGCGGGCACGGCGTAGTAGACCCACGCGCCGTCGGCACGCAGCATATCGGGCAGATGGTCGAGCTCGTCGTCCAGCAGGCCCTGGCCTTCCTCACCGTAGATCATCTCTGGGCCGACCTGCAGAGAGTCGATCACATTGATGCTGGAATTGATGTAGGTGTCGCGGTCAACGGCCTTGTCGCCGGCCTCCCACGCGCTGGCAAACGCCTTGACAAGCAGTTCGCGGACTTCCAATTTATCGTCACCGGGTTTGTACATGATATATTCCCTCTTTTACATTGATATATGAAAACAGTATAGCACAAATTTTACAAATATGGTATGGTTATTTTATGAAAAAGTATTGACCTTCCAGTGGGTGCAGGGTGTAAGGTGAAAGCGAAAGGAGCGTGATGTTATGAACATCAAGCAGGCAGCGGAGCAATCGGGCGTGTCCGCCCGCAATATCCGCTATTATGAGCAGGCCGGGCTGCTGACCCCTGCCCGCAACCCTGAAAATGAGTATCGCGTCTATTCGCAGGCGGATGTGCGCACCCTGAAGTTGATCCGGATGCTGCGCACACTGGATATGCCGGTCGAGGAGATCGGCACTGTGCTGAACGGCACCCTGCCGCTGGCCGAGGCTGCCGAACGCCAGCGGCAACGGCTGGAGGCCGAGCAGCAAAAGCTGGCGGCAGCCGCAGCCTTCTGCACGGAGCTGGCCGCCGGCGACCGAACGGCGGCAGAGCTGGATGTGGACAGCTGCCTTGAGCGGATGGACTCCCCTGCCCCGGCGGGCGGTTGGTTTACCGGCTGGGTGCAGGACTACCGGAAAATGGCGGCAGCCGAGCATAAGCGGCAGTTTACCTTTACGCCGGACACCGCCATCGCAACCCCGCAGGAGTTTACCGCCGAGCTGTTGGCCTGGGCTGCGGGCTGCGGCGAGGAGATCGTCATCACCCACGAGGGCATGACGCCGCGGTTTATGCTGGACGGCATCGAGTACAGGGCTGTGCGGTATTCGAGTCATGTGCGCAATATCCCGATCCTGCGGGTGCGGTGCGAGGTGTGCAATCCATCGGCGCTGGCGGCGGAGGGCGACCCGAAGCGGCTGCGGGTGCAGAGATTGCTGCACTACGGCCTGCCGATGCTTGTATGCCTTGCATTGGCGGTGGTCTGGGTCTGCACCCGGAATATGCCGCTTTGGCCCGACAAGGCGGCTATGCTGCTGACGCTGGGCGCTCTCGGCATCGGGTACGGCTTCCGCGGGTGGTATCTCTATTACAACGACCGAGACCAATAAAAAACGGGAGGCAGCGCGGGCTGTCTCCCATTTGATTTATCCCAGCAGCAGCTTGTGCAGCTCATCCACCGTCTCGGCCAGAGCGGCGGCCCCGGCGGCGGTCAGCTCCCCGGCTGTGCCGTAGCCGTAGACAGCACCGATGCAGGGCAGGCCGTTCTTTTTGGCACCCAGCACATCATGCTCGCGGTCACCGACCATGACAAGGCCGGTCTTGTCGGTGATGCCCGCAGTTTCCAGTGCGTAGGCAATGACCTCGGCCTTGTCGGTGCGGGTCTCATCCAGCGTGGCACCGCAGATAAAATCGCAGTACCGCGCTAAATCGAAGTGCTCCATGATGCGCCTGGCGAACGCCTCGGGCTTGCTCGTCGCGAGGATGACGGTTTTCCCGGCGGCCTTCAGATCGGCCAGCAGGGCCGGGACGCCCGGGTAGACCTCGTTCTCAAACAGGCCCTTCGTGGGGAAATACTCCCGAAAGGCGCTGACGGCGCGGTCTGCGTCGGCGGCGTCCAGCCCCATCAACTCCCGGAAGGAGGCGATAAGCGGCGGGCCGAGAAAGCGGCGCAGCGTTTCCTCGCCGGGGATAGGCAGTCCCAGCTTGCGGCAGGCGTAACGCACCGAGTTTAAAATGCCCGGCGCGGAGTCGGTGAGCGTGCCGTCCAAATCGAACAAAATAACATCGTAATTACGCATAAAACTTCCTTAATTGAACTTGAAGATCTTCTGGGCGATGCGGTAGCCGCCGATGCTGATCTTGCTGCCCAGCCAGCCAGGCAGGTTGCAGCCCTCCGCCACCGAGAAGCGGCAGCGGCGGTAGAGGTGGCCGTCGTGTGCCTTGAGGTCATCCCACAGCTGGCGGCGCTTGGCCAGTGCCTCCTTGCTGCCGTCCAGCGTCAGGAAGATGCTGGAGATCGCCATCATCATCGAGAAATAGTTCAGCATGTAGGCACGCAGCTTGGCCTGCTCCGGCGGCAGGGCGTAGACATCGACCGCGTTCATCATAATGCGGGTGACGCGCAGCTGCTGGTCAACGCGCTTGATCATGTTGGCCTCGTTGACGCTCTGATCCTCGCGCCCGATGAAGTAGCGGTAGAGGTCAAGGTTCATGTAGTAGATGGTTTTGACCTGCGGCAGCGGCTGGTAGACAAAGATGTTGTCAACATAGAAGGTGTGCTTGGGCAGCTCCATGCCGCAGGCGCGCAGGATCTCGGTACGGTAGATGACCGAGTGCATCAGGATGTTTTTGCTCGGCGGAAACTTGCCGATCTCCTTCCAGGTGAAAACGCGGCCTTCGGGCAGGATACCCTTGTAGTCCACGACATTCTGGGTGTTGTCGGCCACATGCTCATAGACATAGTTGGCCATCATCAAATCAAGCGGCTGCTCGTCGTTGAGGTGGGCGCGCAGCTCGGCCAGGACCTGCTGCAGGGCATCGGTGTCGAGCCAGTCGTCGGAGTCGACGACCTTGAAGTAGACGCCGGTGGCATTGCGGATGCCCTGGTTGACGCCCTCGCCGTGGCCGCCGTTCTCCTGATGAATGACGCGGACGATGGTGGGGTACTTTTCGGCGTAGGCGTCGGCAATTTTGCCGGTGTCGTCCTTGGAGCCGTCATCCACAAGGATGATCTCGGCGTCCTCCCCCGCGGTGAGCAGGGTCTCGATGCAGTGATCCATATAGGCAGCCGAGTTGTAGCACGGCACGGTAAAGGTGATTAGTTTCATAGGTCGCTCCTTTTGAAAGGCATAATATACTTATTATAGAATACCGTGTTTTGACA
>ENA-UEQY01000860-UEQY01000860.1-human-gut-metagenome-genome-assembly--contig:-NODE-860-length-18394-cov-6.170334_pt1 | contig 18394 bp, 18 predicted proteins | sample MGYA00242949_ERZ507949 | MGnify/ENA primary metagenome ERZ507949 (study PRJEB26167, sample SAMN06115403) | human gut metagenome | host: Homo sapiens | place: China:Jiangsu | collected 2016-07-06... | reverse complement strand
CGATATGTTCAATTGGATTTTAGATGCTATTGTCTTAGAGGATTCATTAACAATTTTTGATTCGAATAATGTCCTCCTTAGAACTTGGGTTCAATCTCAACGGAATGATTCCGGTAAGCAATTTTTCAATGAGCAGTATTGGCAAAAGCGGGAATGGAAAGAGGGGAAATATACGTATCACGAATGGACGTTTGAATTGCTTCCAGAAGACCTTGAAATCAAAGAACAAGATTAACCATAGCATTAATAAACTATTCTTAGACATTCTCTAAGATACGTCACATGAAAACGAACCCTAAAAGTTTTTTTTAGGAGATTCAATTTAATACAAATGATAATAATACAATGGTTATTAGTAACACCTTTAGTTCCTTCTTCTCGATTTAGCCTTCTAAGATTATCCGTAGATGTTTGTATTGTTGCTTATCTGTTGATATTTTGCACATATTACAAGGTATTTCCTCGTAAAAAACTTAAACGGTTTTGGATTCCATACCTATTATACATGATAGGAGTATATTTATATATCGTTTCTGAGAATGATTGGGATTTCTCTATTGTAACAATAGATTATTACATGCTGTTGGGTTGGCTAATACCCTTAGGTGGACTTTGTTTCTTTGCTGTGATGTTTATCTATTATTATTTTACTTTAAAACGGAGTATACTAAAAGTAATACGCTACGTGTTTAGTGGAGGTATTTTTAAGCAGATATAAATACCACTTAAAAATAAACCTTTAAGCTGAATCGAGTTCAACAATACATCTTGGATTAAAAGTTTTCAATTTAAATCAAGCATTATGGACACCAGTTAAAACCGTCGGAAAAGCCCTCTTTAGAAGAGAATTTTACCAATCGCATTTCAGGGAATTTATATTAAGAAATAAATAGGGTGAAGTGCGACATAGATTTTTAGATAATTAATTTGTTTAATTTGCACTGACATATTGGCATAAATACTAATTTTGTTACCAATTTGTAACCGTTATTGTTTGTTCTGAAACTAATGTGTTGTTATATAGCATATTAGTGGGTGTCTGGCGTGATGGAATTGTCCTTGGTAAGGAAGAGGTCGTGAGTTCAAATCTCACTAACAGCTCTGGGGAAAGTCTGCAAAAGCAGGCTTTTTTAAAATACTCGAAATGGCGCTATCGTCTAGGGGTTAGGACGTAAGATTCTCATTCTTAAAACAGGGGTTCGATTCCCCTTAGCGCTACGCTCAAAAGAACTGACTGAAGTCGGTTCTTTTTTGTATTTAATTTATTCCGATATGAATCTGATGAAATTGAAAGGCCATAGCTCGATGTTGGGGGCTAATGTGATGTGGGGATTGATGTCTCCCGTGGCAAAATTTGTGATGGTAGGAGGTGCGGTTACTCCTCTCGTTGTAACTGATCTAAGGATTACGGGGGCTATGGTGCTGTTTTGGATCGCTTCATTCTTTCAGAAACCTGAACGGGTGGCTCCTAAAGATTTATTAAAATTGTTGGGGGCATCTCTCCTGGCTATTGTTTTTAATCAGGGATGTTTTATTTTCGGGGTAGGACTGACTTCTCCGGTGGATGCTTCCATCATCACCACCAGTATGCCTTTGCTCGCCATGGTTTTAGCGGCGATTTATTTGAAAGAACCGATAACAGGAAAAAAAGTACTGGGGATTGCAGTCGGAGCTACCGGGGCGTTGTTGCTGATTTTAGGGAGCCATCAGGTTTCGGAGGCTAAAGCGGCTGGAAATCATTATATCTGGGGAGATTTATTGGTGCTGTTGGCACAATTTAGTTATGCTCTTTATTTTGTGTTGTTTAAAAATTTTGTGAATAAATATTCCTTGATTACCATTATGAAATGGATGTTTACCTATGCTTTTATTTGTGCTTTACCCTTCTCTTATAATGATTTGCTCCATACGGAGTGGAAGAGTTTACAAAACACTGAAATCGGAGCATTGGTATTTATCGTGGTGGGAAGTACTTTTATTAGTTATGTGTTGATAGTCATCGGGCACAAAAATCTCCACCCGCCTGTTGCCGGTATGTATAATTATGTTCAGCCTTTGGTGGCTAGTATTGTTGCTGTGTGTTGGGGGATGGATACTTTTAATTTTGTGAAAATCATTTCAGTCGCTTTGATATTCGGAGGGGTCTATCTGGTAACCAATAGCCGGAGTAAAGCAGAAATGGAGGCTGTTGTAGCGGATAAAAATTAACTTGCTGTAGGAAGAAAAAAGAGAAACGGACCGAAAACGGGATGAAAGGTCCGTCCCGGAATCCGGAATTAAAATTTATCGGAAAAGTACCTGTTTTTTCTTTAGAAAGTAGTATTTTTGTTGTCTTAATTTAACTGCGAAGGGTTTGATTGTTTTATTTTAAACAAAACGGCTCTTTTGTTGATAAAAATACACACGATGGACATTTATTTTAGCTTTAAAGAAATTATCAGTGCTTTTATGGTACTGTTTGCTGTAATCGATATTCTGGGAGCCATTCCGATTATCATTAGTTTGCGTGAAAAGAATCAGAAAATAGAGGCTGGAAAGGCAGCTATTATTTCTTTTGTTATATTAGTAGCCTTTTTGTTTATCGGGCAGGCATTATTGGGATTATTCAATGTCGATATTTCTTCTTTTGCCGTTGCCGGTGCTTTGGTGTTGCTGGTTTTAGCGGTAGAGATGATCTTCGGTGTCGAGATATTTAAAAACGATAGTCCTTGCGGGTCGGCTACGATCGTTCCGCTGGTATTTCCTTTGATTGCCGGGGCGGCTTCGTTTACCACTTTGTTGTCGTTGCGGGCGGAATATAATATTCTCAATATCATCATCGCTGTCGCGATGAATATGGCATTGGTGTATCTGGTATTGCGCTATGTGTATTATGTAGAACGTCTGTTCGGTAAAAGCGGAGTGTACGTAATGCGTAAATTATTCGGTATTATCTTGTTGGCAATAGCCGTTCGCTTATTTACCTCTAATCTGACTTCTTTGATCGGTAGTTTTTGATTGGAAATCAGAGTTTATCGAAAAATTTGATAAAACGGCTTGAAAAGATCAGGAACAATAGCGTCCATAGCAGAAAGCGGCACATTCTGCCGATAAACATCAGGATAAAAGTATGGGTTCGTTTCGTCTTATAGAAGCCGAGTGCTACATTCGAAATATCGCCGATAACGGGAATCCAGACCAGGAGTGCCATCAGGCCCCCGTATTTTTCGATTTTATTTTTCTGTTTCAGCAATTGTTCTTCTTTGATATGGAATAATTTCCGTATCCGGGTGGCATTGCCGGCATAACCGACTCCATAAATCACCAATCCTCCGATCCAACCACCGGTTGTCGCTACGAAAAGACAGAGCCAGGGGTTGAATCCCATAGCTAACATACTTACATATAATAGGTCTGCACCTAAAGGAATAAAAAGTGCAGACAAAAACGAACCGGCAAACAATCCTAAATAGCCATAATGCTCCCAAAATTCGGTGGTCGCTAATATGATAAAGTCATGTCCCATTTGCAGAGGTTTGATCGTGCTCTTACAAATACGTAAAGGGGGAAGGAAAGTTGTTGGGACGGTGGAAACGGATAAAACGGTGACGACAGATAAAACGGCGAGAGCAAGAGAACAGAAAAAAATAGTGGAAATGGTGAGAGGGGGCGGTAAAGAGAGAAAGTTTAAAAAAATCGTTCTCCGTATTGCAGGTAGAGCCAGGTCCAAAGCAGGAAGCGGGCGAAACGGCCGATTAACATGTAGATGGCCGAGGCATAAGGTTTGATTTTGTAAAATCCCAGGGCGACGGCCAATAAGTCACCGATAAGCGGAAGCCAGGTAAACAGGGCCAGCCATACTCCATAACGGTCTATGTTTTTTTTCTGACGGAGGAGCTTTTCTTCCTTCACCTTCAGCCAGCGTTCGATCCATTCCCAGCGGCCCAGCCAACCGATCCAGTATGAAGTGAGTCCTCCCAGCCAATTACCGGTTGTGGCGATAACCAGGCAGGCCCATACATTTCCGCCTAGAGCCAGGATACCCACCAGTAATACATCCGCACTCATCGGAATGAGGGTAGAAGCCAGAAAAGAACCGATAAATAATCCCCAATATCCTAAATCGATCAATGAATCCATGCGGCAAATTTAGGATTTTCCGGTCAAACCTTTGGGCATTTGTCTTTTACTTTTTACTTTTACGAACAGAAGTAGGTATAATTAATTTAAGTTCATAAAGTTTGTAGACCGATTTAATTCTGGGTATAATGGGTAAGGTGTTAATCATCGATGATGAAAATCAGTTACGGGGACTATTGGCCCGTATTATTGGATTGGAAGGTTATGAAGTCATTCAGGCCGACAGTTGTAAGGCTGGGTTGAAACAAGTGGAACAGCAAAATCCCGATGTGATCATCTGTGATGTCCGCTTACCGGATGGAAGCGGTGTCGATCTTATAACAGAAATGAAGCGGCTCGGACCTTTGACCGAGATTATCCTGCTGACCGTCCATGGGAATATCCCGGATGGAGTACAAGCGATAAAAAACGGTGCATTCGATTATATAACCAAAGGAGACGACAATAACAAAATTATTCCTTTGCTCAGCCGTGCTATGGAAAAAGTAGAGATGGCCAGGCGTTTGCAACAATTGGAGAAACAGGTCGGACAAAAGTATTCCTTTGAGTCGATTCTCGGGAAATCGAAGCCTATCCGGATGGCTGTAGAGTTGGCCAGAAAAGTTTCTGTGACGGATGTACCTGTATTATTGACCGGTGAGACAGGTACCGGCAAAGAAGTCTTTGCTCAGGCCATACATCAGCATAGTAGCCGGGCGGGCAAGGCGTTTGTGGCGGTCAATTGTTCGGCTTTTAGCAAAGAACTGCTCGAGAGTGAGATCTTCGGCCATAAAGCGGGGGCCTTTACCGGGGCTTTGAAGGAAAAGAAAGGACTGTTCGAGGAAGCCGATCAGGGAACGATCTTTCTGGATGAGATCGGTGAAATGGCTTTCGATTTGCAGGCGAAACTACTACGGGTACTGGAAAGTGGCGAGTTCATAAAAGTGGGGGATACCCGTCCTATTAAAGTAAATGTCAGAATTATAGCCGCTACGAACCGAGACCTTCAGAAAGAGATCGAGGCCGGGCATTTCCGTGAAGATTTGTATTACCGCTTGTCTGTTTTTCGGATTCAACTCCCTCCTCTGCGTGAACGGATAGAAGATATCGAATTGTATGTCCGGGCTTTCGTGAAAATGTTCGGACCGGGTGTGGGGAAAAAGATAGAAGAGATTACACCTGAATATTTGGGAACCTTGAAAAAACATGTCTGGAAAGGAAATGTCAGGGAATTACGTAATGTGATCGAACGAAGTATGATCATTGCCGACGGTGCGGTATTGACTGTAAGCGATTTGCCCTTCGATATTCAGCAGTCGGTTTTGGAAAGTGAAGGCGGAAAAGGATACTCTGAATTCGACCTGGCCCAGGTGGAAAAAGCACATATACGGAAAGTATTGCAATATACCGGAGGAAACAAGACCGAGGCTGCCCGTTTGATGCACATCGGCCTGACAACCCTTTACCGTAAGATCGAGGAGTACGGAATAAGATAGAGGGAAGGTTTTAACTAAAAAATAATAAAATTGATAAGATATTGAGTAAGATACACAATCTTACAATGAGAGAATTGCCCGGAGGAACATTGTTTCCTGAGACAATGAAGCAATACGATGACTACACCATTCGTGAGGCACTGCACAATGCAATCGCTCATCAGGATTATACATTACAGCAACGCATCAATTTTGTGGAGAATCCCGGATGGCTGTATTATGCCAACGGAGGTAGTTTCATTCCAGGCACTTTGCAAAAGGCATTGGAGACCAAAGGTCCGCAACGGCATTTCCGAAATGAATGTCTTTGCCGTGCAATGGTAAACTTCAATATGATAGACACCGTAAGTCGTGGTATCAAGAAGATGTTCAACGAGCAAAGGCGTCGTCATTTCCCGATGCCTGACTATGAAATTGACATGTTGAACAAAGAGGTTGGCGTAACGATATATGGAAATACCATCAATGAAAAATATACTCAGTTGCTCAAGGATAACGATACATTGACATTAGAAGATTGTATCCTTTTGGATGCGGTGCAGAAAGGACATCGCATTTCCGAGGAGAATGTACTCGCTTTATTGAACAGAGGACTATTAGAGGGGGATACATCCGAGTATAGCATATCATTGGATCTTGCTAAAAAAACAAAGCAGTTGCCGGATTATACCCGCAACAGAGGTTTGGATAAAGCAAAACTCCAACAAATGATTTTGCAGTATCTTCAAAATGCTGGTTCTGCTGGAGCCAAACGCGATGCTATATTTGATTATCTCAAAGATGTGCTTCCTAAAACCAAGACTATTGAACAACAGGAACGAATGGTCGGAAATATTCTTGTAGAAATGAAAGAAGTTGGTATAATCATTTTGAAAGGCCGAATATGGTATATGGAGTAGTTGTTATACCTGTGTTTTTGACTAAACCAAGAGAATTACGACTATTTACGACTAAATAGAACCAATTACGACTAAAAGGAGTTAATCTCTTTGCCTGTTCAAGGATTTTGACTACTTTTGCATAAAGAGTTATTTGACAGTAAAACATAGCAAAACGCTGAAAATCGTACGGTTGCCAAGTCGTTACCATTACTTTTCAGATACTCCGTTAAATGTTTATTCTTCAAACGGTTGTGTTAAACCGTTAATAATCTAAAATACTTTTAAAACGTCCGGCAACACGTAATGCTACATATTCGGCTAATCTGACTTTCGATTATGCCCAATCTGATTTTGAAGCGGGTACTTTAGAAAGACAATTTTTCAGATTAAAAGCCGAAGATACGGTAAATCTCGGTTTATGGGGATCCAATGAGGAAGAATGGGACGGTTACTATGCCATGTATTTCGGCGATTATAGTGAGACGAAAGCCCGGTATCTGATTACAAAATACGGAGGGACTTCCCTGAATGAATGGATGATGACCAATCAGTTTTACGATATACTCTTGTCGAACGGATTTTATACGGATTTAGAAGCTTATAAGGCGGATCCGGCCAACCGGCCTTTGATTGATGAGAACACCGGAGAATGGATCGAGATCCCGGATATTTCGGAATTACTTTAAAATTTGAACAGTATGAAAAGATTGATCTATTTTATATTAGGATTACTCGTGGCTTCGTGCTACGATGATAAGGAAAATTATACTTATCAGGAGGTAAATACACTGGATGTCTCTTTGAATAAAGTATATTCGGTGCGTCTGGATAAAGATACGACGGTTACAATTATACCGCAATTGTCTCAGTCCTTACAAGAAAATGAGGATAATCTGGAATATACGTGGCTGCATTCGACAACCAATCATAATTTTTACGGACATGGCAAGTTCGACACGGTTGGATTGGAACAGAATTTAAATTTTCATATCGATCCTGAGGCTAAAATCTGGCCTATGCCCATTATTTTCGTTTGAATGTATACGATAGAATAACGGATATAGAATATCCGGTCAATACGACCATCGAATTGATCAAACCTTATGTCGGTTCGTGGATGATATTACACCGTAAAAACGGACAGACTGAATTAGGTTCTGTCGAATATATCGGGGGAGACATCGTCGTACAGGAAGATGCTTATTATGAAGAAACCGGAAAAAGATTTACCGGAAAACCGCAGGCTTTGATGTCGTATACGACTTCCTGCAAGTATTATGGTACAGGATCGGGCTGGAATATGTTTACCGTCATTACGGATGATCCGGTAGAATCGGGCGTGTATTGCCAGTGGAAACATTTTGAAAAGAAAGACAGCCTGACGCGGATGGTAGCTCCGTTAGCTCAGAATAGTTTTGATTTTCAGCATATCACTTTAGCAGATGGTGATGGCACTGCCAGTGCTTTGTTGCTGTCCGGCGGCATGCTTTATCAGTCGCCCCGTGCCGGGAAAATTTATGAGCCGGCTGCTGATCTGGAAGGAGAGGTAAATATCACGCTTGCTTCTAAAATCAGTAATAATGCGCTGTTGTACGATGAAGCAGGACATCGTTTCGCTTTCTATTATAATACGAGTGACGGGTTGGGTGTAAAGAAATACGATCCCTTGTATTTTAGTGAAAGCGAGGAAAATACGAATCTGATCAAGGCTATACCGACCCGGGATGGAAATGTGTCGGCTGTAAATCCCAATAAACTGCCTGAAGACCAGAAAGTCTTGTATTTGGGAACCGGTTATCAGTATGCTTCTGCCTGGACCAGTGTGTATGCCTATGCTTTGGCGAAAAACGATACCAGATGTTTCGTCTATGAGTTCAATCCGAGAGGATTTAATTATTCGGACAATGCTTCGTTTAATGGCTATTATACCATAAATATCCCCCAAGGTTTGGACGAGAGTGCAGTGTTTGCCTCTACCCCTCCGTACAGTGGGCTTCTTTTTTATGCTTCCGGCAATACGGTTTATCGTTTGGATTTCAAGCAGGCAGGAGGAAAGGCGACAGCTATTTATACCCATGCCGGAGGTAAGGCGGTGAAGATGAAATTCGCTAAGCGCTATCTTTCCAGCAGTAATGCTTTCGATGCTTATGAATTTGATGTGCAATATAGTTTGGGTATCGGTTTCGATATGGGAAACGGTAAAGGAGATTTTGTCATTCTGAATTTATCGTCTACCGGAAGTGTCGGTGGGGATAGTGAGCATTATCCGGCCAAGCAAGTGTATACTGATTTTGGGGAAATTACTGATTTTGTATTTATTTAAAAATAGAGCGTATGAAGGTATTTATTATACTAGCTGGTTTATTGATGTTAGGAGCTTGTACCGGCAAGCCGGAAGGCTTTGTACTGAAGGGTGAATTGAAGGGAGCTCCGGATGATCATTGGGTATTTCTGACAAATACCGGACAAACTCATTATTACGATAGTACCCGGTTAAAAAACGGACGGTTTGAGTTCAAAGGGAAAGTTGACGGTCCGGAATTGCGTTGTATTACTTATTTTAAAGATCCCTCACAACGGGTTTTTGGGTGGGATAAAATTCTGAATATTCCGGTTTATGTTGAGAATGCTGCTATTCAGGTCACTTTACCTTTTGCTGAAATGCCTTCGAAGCTGCAAAAAGAACTTCCTGCCGGTTTACAGGTGAAAGGGTCGGAATCTCATGATCTGTATATGGCTTATAAGCGACGGGTGACTCCGTTTGTTTTGCAGAACGATAGTTTGTTCGATGCTTACCGGCATGTGTATTATTATAAAAAAGGAACGGAAGAAGACGTATTTCGCTGTGTCCGGGAAATGGATGCCGTACGCGACAGTATCTTTTATACCGGGGTCGGTTTTATTCGTCGGCATATTTCCTCTCCGGTAGCCGTATATGTGGCTAAAGGGTTGAATGTACGGGCACATGAAAGACGGGTTGCCCGGGAGGTTGCCGGACTTTTCCCGGAAGAGTTTCGGAAAACCCCGGAAGGACAGAAGCTGGAGAAGGCTGTCCTGGGCCAGCCTTTATACGTTGGAGATGTATTGCCTGATTTCGAGGTATTGACCACCGGTTTGAAAAAGGTGAAATTGTCCGGGATATTACGCAAAGGTCATTATACTTTGGTGGAATTATGGGCATCCTGGTGTGGCCCTTGCCGGGCAGATATCCCCCATTTGAAAGAGACCTATGAACGTTACCATGGAAAGGGATTCGATATGGTCAGTATTTCGATAGACGACGACACGGATGCCTGGCTGAAGGCGGTAAAGGAAGAAGGAATGGCTTGGACACAGGTTTGCGGGGCGAACGGGAAGAGTTATGACAAGGAATGTATGAAACTCTTCGGAACCAATGGTGTGCCTTCCTGTGTTTTGGTCGATGCCGAAGGCCGGGTAGTCAGCACCAATGCCCGTGGAGGATGGTTGAATGAAAAATTAGCGAAATTGTTTCAGGAATAAGGATAAAATTGAAAATAATGAAAAGTATTTTGATCGTTTGTCTCTGTATGTGGGGGCTGCTCGTGTATGGGAAAAAAATAACACGGTGCATTTGTATGGTTCGTTGAAAGAATTTAAAGCGGCAGAAGTGAATATGGCTCCGGATGGAGCTGCCGGCGAGATTTCGGATGCCGGAGTGATAAAAATACCCGTGGACGCAGATGGAAATTTCGATTTGGTGTTGCCTTTGAGCAAACCTGCTTATTTCCGTATCGGACGAAATACCTTGTATCTGACTCCCGGAGATGAACTGAAAGTATATTTGGGTACTTCCCAGCCGCAAAGTACATTCGAGGGGAAAGGTATGGAAGCCAATACCTATCTGAAAGGACGCTTGTTTCCGAAAGCAGGGTCCTTTCTTTCGGCCGGAAGAAATCTGAGACCGACTTTTGAAGCGACTAAAAAAACGGTGGATAGTTTAGCTGCCCTGCGTATGAAAGAGTTGGAGGAGTTGAAAAATGTCAGTAAAGAATTTAGGCTGCTCGAAAAAGAACGGATTAAAGCTGATGTGGCGAATAGCTATATGTCTTTTGCCGGTTATTCGGACGCGATGTTGAGCGATTGTAAGTCGGAGGAAGAATTCAAACAGGTACTTGGGAAATTTTACACTTCTATACAAGGGGATATGAACCCGATTCTGCAGGAAATTGCCGGTTCGGACGATTATCTGGATGTGGCCGTTGTGAGAGATGTCCTGGTCAGTTGCTATAACTTGAAAGTTTTCGATTATCCGAAGTCCGCCCGCTTGGCAGAACTGGTCGAAGTACTGGAAAAAGGAGAAGAACTGGAAGGGGAACTGACGCCGGAAAAATACCGGGAATTGAAAAATTTTGCCGGTAAACTGAAATATAAAGATTTCAGCGAAGCTTATCTGGGGCGTTTGGAGCGCCGGGCGAAGTTGATGGAAGGACGTCCGGCTATCGATCTCGATTTTGTGACTTCCGAGGGTAAGAAAGGAAAACTGAGTGATTATAAAGGTAAACCGATGTATGTCGATTTTTGGGCGACCTGGTGTGGCCCTTGTATGGGAGAAATGCCCTATTTCAATGAATTGAGCAGTAAATACCCGAATGTACAGTTTATCGGAATCTCGGTGGATGAAAGTGAGAAAGCCTGGAAAAACTTTATCGGGCGGGGTAGTCATGGCGCTGTCAACGAACTGAACTGTCAGGACTCCCGCACTAAATCCGGTTGGGATATTACGGGCATTCCGCGTTTCTTGTTGATCGACGAACACTTCAATATCATTTCGGCCGATGCTCCCCGTCCTTCACAAAAAGAGATCATCGAGCCGATATTGAAAAAACTCAGTAAAAAATAATATTTACCGGCATCTTTCGAAACTAACGAATTCTTAGAAAATCGGGGGATTTGGGTTCGGATTGTAACTTTAAAAAATCTTTAAGTGATATTTTTATGGGATTTCCTGAAATATTTTCTAAGTTTGAAGAAATTATATAAATAATCTTTACTGCTATGTACGGAAAATTTCAAGATTTCTTAAAGGCTGAAATTCAGTCTATAAAAGATGCCGGTTTATATAAAACCGAGCGCCTGATCGCAACACCTCAGGATGCAGAAATCAAACTGACTACGGGCGAAACCGTATTGAACTTTTGTGCGAACAACTATTTGGGTCTTTCTTCCCACCCGCGAGTAATCGAAGGAGCCAAGAAAGCATTGGATGCCCGGGGATACGGCATGTCGTCTGTTCGTTTCATTTGCGGTACCCAGGATATTCACAAAGAGCTGGAAGCTAAAATCTCTAAATTCTTCGGGACCGAAGATACTATTTTATATGCTGCTTGTTTCGATGCCAACGGAGGTGTTTTCGAACCTTTGTTCGGTCAGGAAGACGCTATCATCTCCGATGAGTTGAATCATGCTTCTATCATCGACGGTGTTCGTTTATGTAAAGCGGTTCGTTACAGATACAAACATGCCAATATGGAAGATCTGGAAGAACAGCTCAAAATTTCTCAGGCTCAGCGTTTCCGGATTATCGTTACCGACGGAGTATTCTCTATGGACGGCGATATTGCCCGATTGAAAGAAATCTGTGATCTGGCAGAAAAATACAATGCCCTCGTCATGGTAGACGATAGCCATGCTGCCGGCTTTATCGGTAAAACAGGTCGTGGTTCTGCCGAATACAACGGCGTGATGGATCGTATCGACATTTTCACCGGTACGCTGGGAAAAGCACTGGGAGGAGCTATGGGAGGCTATACGACAGGTAAAAAAGAAGTGATTGAAATGTTACGTCAGCGGTCCAGACCTTACCTGTTCTCCAACTCTCTGTCTCCGGCTATTTGCGGGGCTTCTATCGCTGTATTCGATATGTTGACGGAAAGTACCGAATTGCGTGACCGTGTGATGAGCAATGCCGAATATTTCCGGGGTAAACTGAAAGAGGCCGGATTCGATATCAAACCTTCTGAATCGGCTATCGCTGCACTGATGCTTTATGATGCCGTATTGTCACAGCAGTTTGCTGCCGAGCTGCAGAAAGAACATATTTACGTTACCGGTTTCTATTATCCGGTCGTTCCGAAAGGACAGGCACGTATCCGTATCCAGTTGTCGGCTGCCCATACCCGTGAACAACTCGATCGTGCAATCGCAGCCTTTATCAAAATCGGTAAAAAATTGAATGTCATTCAATAAATTTTGTCTTCACACCCTTTCAGGAGTGGTTAGATTTCGGAAAGAGGTGTCGTTTGTGATGCCTCTTTTCTATTTATAAATTTTCTGGTCTGAATAAAATGAAAACTACTGCCCACTATTTAAAAATTTTTTGCTTTTTAGTACTTCCGATATTATCGTATGCTTGTCCGGCTCTGGCCGTCGGTTCCGGAAATGAAAACGAAGCTGTTGCCGGCGAAAATAAAGCGTTGAAAGAGAAAATGGTTCGTTTCTTTTTAAATTACCTGTCGGGTGATGAAACCTTATATCAAGACAATAAGCCGGTATCTTTGGCCGATATTGCCCGTCAGCGCCAGTTGGTTTGGGATGCGTGGGTAGAAGCGAACAATCGGTTTGACGAGCAAAAATTGATCGGACTCGGTAAATTGGAGCAGGAAAACTCCGGTAATTGGGATTTACCGGCAGAGCTCGAACCGCATGCTGTTATGCCCTATTATTGGGGATGTAAGGGAGAGCCCGGGCCTGAAGGGGGATACCCGCTTTACCTCTATATGCATGGTTCCGGTGATAAGGGCCAGGAGTGGGCAACCGGGATCTTACTTTGCCAAAAATTCGACGATGTTCCTTCGGCCTATTTTATACCCCAGATTCCCAATATGGGTAATTATTACCGCTGGTGGCAAAAATCAAAACAGTTTGCCTGGGAAAAGTTGTTACGCCTGGCTTTTGTTTCCGGAAATATCAACCCCGATAAAGTCTATTTTTTCGGTATATCCGAAGGGGGATACGGTAGCCAGCGTCTCGCCTCTTATTATGCCGATTATCTGGCCGGAGCAGGACCTATGGCCGGGGGAGAACCTTTGAAAAATGCACCTGTCGAAAACTGCCGGAATATTGCCTTTTCTTTTCTGACCGGAGCCGCAGATGCCGGTTTCTACCGGAATAAACTGACAACATATACTAAAAATGAATTTGAAAGATTAAAGAAATTGTATCCGGAAGATTATATCCATCGGATAGAACTGATTCCAGGGAGAGGACATGCTATCGATTATACGCTTACGACTCCCTGGTTGAAACAATATACCCGCAACCCTTATCCTAAAAATGTAAATTGGGAAAATTTCGAGATGGACGGGATGTACCGGAAGGGATTTTATAATCTGGCCGTTAAAGAACGTTCGAATGATGACTATTCTTCCCGAACTTATTATGAATTGGCGATAAAAGAAAACGAAATCTCATTGAAAGTCGATCTGGTTACTTATAAAACGGTCGAGACCGACCCTAATTGGGGAATAGAGCTGAAATTCGAAAAAGATTATCGGCCGGCAACCAAGGGAAAGGTCGTGATTTATTTATGTCCGGAGCTAGTCGATCTGAATAAGAAAATCACTCTGATTGTCAATGGTAAAAAAGCATTTCAGGGAAAAGTAAAGCTTGGACTCGAACATATGGTAAATAGTTGTGCCACTTTTTATGATCCGGCAAGAATATATCCGGCAGCCATTGAGGTGAATATAAAGTAGTATTGTTAAACGAAATAACGTCTGATAGGCGATAAAAGAAGAGGGTGTCCAAAAAGTATTTGGCACCCTCGATTTATTCGTATCCCTATTGGAGACTGAAATCAAATATCCGATTCTACAAGGGGGTATTTTGCCTTTTTGGACACCCTCTTTTGTTTGGAAAGACAAACGATTTTAATAAACTCGAAATCGTATTTGCTCTTTGAATTTCAGTGCAAGTTACACTTTTTTTTATTTTATTAAAGCAATAGTTTGCCCGCTAAGCATATATCATTAGGAATCATCAGGGATAGATAACACTTGTCGAGTTAGTCGTCTATTCCGTATATTCCTTTCCGCCAATGCTCAATATGCGGGCATCGCCTTGTCCTGGAAGTGGCTCATAGACGACAACCTCAACCTTTTTTTTGTTGTTATCCACGCATTCATAACATTTGAGATTTTTGGGTGCTGGCGCATGATGCCATACCAATGATGATGGTCGCTAATGCCAATGTTTTTATTGTATTCATATTCTTTATGATTTTATATTTCTTAATTGTTACTTACCTATAGTGCATCTTACACCTACATTGAGATTGAAGTTCAGCGGTTTCTCCTTGTAGATAGTCTGGAGCGAAGAATGGTCATCTAAATGATAGCTTACGCCCGGCTCTGCATAAATACCGACATTGTCAAGCACGTCAAACTGCACGCCGAAAGCCACATTTACAGACATTTGCAAAGGCTTGCTGTCAATGTTGACAGTCTCTTTCTTCTTTGTCGCATTATTGATGACATATTCTTTCGTGACATTTCCCGATACGCATTTTTCTGCAAGTACACCTGCCGAGCCATATAGATTGAACCTTTTGTATGACCATGCATTATATTTCATGTTGACAGGAATTCCTACATAGTTCAGCCTTTGCTCGCCCGTAAAGTAGTTCTCTTTTGTTCCGTCTTTCATGTCGGAAGAGAGACGAGTGTATGTAAGTCCGCTTTCGATGATCCAATGCTCGTTAAGTGTGTATGCCACTTTCACACCAATGCGTACAGGCAAGCGGTGCTTGTATTCTGTCTTCACCTCCTTTCCCTGATTGAATATGTTGATGCCGAGCATAGGGGTGTCCTCCCAGTCAGAATCATCTGGACCAGTTGCGACAGCAGGGGCACCAATAGATGTTATGGTTCTTGATGCCCCCACCGATCCCATTGCACTTGTACTTACAATCCAACGTGGCGATGTGGACGAAGAGGCGTGACTCCTTGCGTCAGAGTTGTAAGCCACAAGACTGCCGTAATTGCTGTTGTGATGATAATTGTTTGCTTTCTTGCTCTCATTCTCACGTTTCGGCAAATTTTCTTTGTCGGCAGTTGTATTCGTTTCTTTTGAATTGTTGGCATCATCCACCTCACGGTTGTCAGACGCTGTTTCCAAAGATTTCTCATCATTAGCATAAGATAACAATGTATCAATGTCACCAGCAGATTTGTGTACTATGGTCGTAATGATGCGTGGCACAGGTGAGTTGCAGGCAATAGGATTATTGCCGTCATCAGCAACGATATTGCCTTTAGGGGATGGCTCTGCTGGTGTATGTGCTATTTGTAGATTTGTCATTTCTGATGGCGTTTGACCATCGTTTGCGTATTCAGAATATATTGAATATCCTATCAACAAAGCCACGCTTGCAGCGGCTGCAGTATACGCTGTGCGCCGTAGCCAGTAGGTTTTGAAAGGTCTGCCGCCATGCATATAGCCACCATTCTCATCAGTCGTTCCTTTGCGAATGTCCTCCCAAAGTCCTTTTGGTGCATCTTTCTCATAGTTGCCCAAACGGTCGTGTATGTCTTTTTGCCAATTATTTTTCATACGTTAAATGGAATTGATGGTTCTATAATGTTTTATCTTCTGCGCCAGCATTGATTTGGCCTTGTGCAGCTGCGAAGCTGAAGTGTTCTCCTTTATGCCCAGCAATTGGGCTATTTCCTTGTGATTCTTGTCGTCAATGACATAGAGATTGAATACAGTTCGGTATCCATCGGGCAACTCACGTATAAACTGATGAAGTACATCGGTAGGTATGTCCTCAGTCTCCATACTGTCGCCATCTGCAATGTTCATATCTTTATCATCGATACTATCAATGGGCAAACGGCTGTTGTTGCGTACAAACTTCAGGATCTCATTGAGAGTAATTTTTGCCATCCATGCTTTCAAAGACCCCTCTCCACGATACTTGAAACTATCCAGAGAAGTAAATATCTTGATGAACGATTCTTGTAGCACGTCCTTAATGTCTTCGTCTTCTGTAATGTAGCGCGAGCAGAGTGCAGACAGATATCGCCCATGCCTGCGATAAATCCACTCGGTGGCAGTATTGTCGCCATCGAGTGCCTTTCGCAACCATCGTTCCTCTTCCGTTTCTTTTCTGAATGTTATGCCGAACATGATGTTTATAGGGTTAAAAGCCTTGGAAACAGCGAAGTGCAAATGCCTTTACCATACAGCAAAAAGCATTTGCACTATCTCGTAACAACGAGTTTCTTATTTTGTTACTGTAACAACTACCGTAGCAGTTTTTTTGTTTTTGTCTGTGATGGTGATAGTTGTGCTTCCAACCTTCACTCCCTTTATGGTAAGTTTGGCGTCCTTGACGGTAGCAGTGGCGATCTTATCATCTTTGCTTGCAGCCGTATAAGGTGTTGTACCTCCACTAATGTTTACTACATCTTCCTTACCAACCGCAATACTTGTCTTGGCTTTGTCCACGACAACACCATCAACCACGGTAATTCTCAAACTGCCAGTCACCTTCTTGGAGTCAGTAACAAGAACTGTAGCCTTGCCAGCCTTAACTCCTTTTACCGTAATTGTAGCCTTGTCAACAGTTACGGTGGCGGTCTTGTCATCGCTTGATTTAGCGGTGTAAATACCATCTCCACCTGCTACCTTTACATTCTTTGTGCCGCCAACGGCAACTGAAACGGTTGAAGGATTGAACTTGATGGCGGGAGTGTTGTCATCATCGTCAGAGCATGAAGCAAATGCCACTGCAAATACGGCACAAACGATTAATGTTGCAAACTTAAAGAATTTCATTGATTTCATTTTATTCTATAATTTTGTCGTTTAACTTATGCGCCACGGCATGAGTATGCGTCCATCTACAGCCTTAGCACGATTGTTTTTTTCGAGTACTCTCATTCCCTTAAATGAAGAGCAATGTAAAATCTTGCCTGGGAAAAATATTTTTTTTCGATTTTTATTCTATACGATGCAAAAATGAGGGTGTTTCGGCATTGTACACCGATGTGACCGTATGCATTTTGAGCGACAGTTCGGCAGACTTTTTGCCACTGAACGACAGCCAATTGAGTTTTATCTTCAGTTCTTTAGGATGTTTCTTCCATAGTGAGTTGAGGTCAAATGCTATAAGTGCATCCCCCATTCTTCCGTTGGTGTCACCTTGGGCATTGTGGCGCAAGTCGAACTCATATACATTATCCTTGTTCACACCGCTCACAAGATTAATAACATGTTTGGTAATTCCTCCCCACAATGTGCGTATGCGGAGCGTAACATATCCGTCCTCGGCAACAGAGACCCAATCACGGACAATTTCAATAGGGTCATTTCCAAATGCTTTTGCATCTTTTTCTTCTGATCCTTGCGTCATTACTGACTGTTTGGTACGGATGCTGTCAATCCAATTTACATACACACTCAGTTGGTTGCCTCTGTAGCTTTCTTCCTCTATTGTATAGTTCACCAAAGCCCTCACTTTCTTGTCTCCAAACGGTGAGGCTTTCATATTGGTAGGTACAAGCGACATTGATTCATCAAGTTGCATGAAGAAGCCGTCAGGCGCAGAAGGATACACCGTTACAAGGGCAGTTGGGCGCCGTAACACCACATTGTTATCATTGTAATCGCATGAGTTCAACGTGAGCGAACTGGCTATCAGACCTATTGCCAGAATTGTTTTCTTTGTTATTCTCATATTTCTTGCTTTTTAGTTTCTACTTATTAAATCATCAAAAAGCAAAAATCTTGCCTGTAAAAAATAATTTTTTATGAGATTTATCCTTGCTCCAACAAGTTCTTATCCGTCAGAAAATCCAATAGTCCAACAGTCAACACACCGAGTTCGTCCTCCTTGCGATGAATGTCATCACCAACAATGACAATCTTACGAAAGTGGTCATTGATTGACAATAA
>ENA-UEQY01000843-UEQY01000843.1-human-gut-metagenome-genome-assembly--contig:-NODE-843-length-18574-cov-4.168027_pt1 | contig 18574 bp, 10 predicted proteins | sample MGYA00242949_ERZ507949 | MGnify/ENA primary metagenome ERZ507949 (study PRJEB26167, sample SAMN06115403) | human gut metagenome | host: Homo sapiens | place: China:Jiangsu | collected 2016-07-06... | reverse complement strand
AATTTCTTTAAAATATAACATTTTTTACTTTTTTTGTAACTAAAGGCGATTTAAGGCCTCTATCACGATTTAAAATCCGGGAAACAAATTTTTCCCCAAACTCCTCAAAGCTCCTCCAAGCTCCTTCAATCTCCTCAATATTCCTCATTTGCTTTAATATTACCGCTAAGGTAGGATATAGATACAGGAACTTGCGCAAGTTTCGGAAAGGGTGTCCCAAATGTACAGCAAAATAAATGTAAAACAAAGTTTCTCGGACTTCATCTTATATATTTTCCCGTCCGTAGTTACAATGGTTCTGGTATCGTTCTATTCAGCGATCGACAGCTGGTTCCTGGCACAATACGTATCAACTAACGCCATGGCCGCTATCAATATCGTCCTGCCTTACTCAAACCTTATCTGGGGTCTGGCCGTCATGTTTACCTGCGGCTCCTGTGCCCTGGTCGGCATTAAGCTGGGCGAAGGCAAACGCAGTTTAGCCAATACCTACTTCACCTCAATGTTCTGGTTTCTGACGGGATTTACGGCAATTTTTGCAATCGTCGCTTACTTTAATATGGACCGTATTATTTATTCTCTGGGTTCTACAGCGCTGCTGTTTGAAGATTGTAAAACTTACCTTAAATATATGATTTTAGGTACGCCGATCCTGGCGGTCAAGCTGTTCCTCGAATATTATATCCGTCTGGACGGCAGACCTGCCTATTCTCTGGTAATGTCCTTAACAGGATTTATCCTCAACATCGTCTTAGACTATTATACGATCGTTGTTTTAGGCTGGGGAGTTTTCGGCGCCTCGATTTCTACGATCACCTCGATCGCCATCTCCACGCTGATGGGTCTGGTTTATTTCAAACTCTACGAAACAAACCTGAAATTCACTAAATTCCACTGGAACAAATGGTACTTTATCAAGTCCAGCTTCAACGGAGCCGGCGAAATGCTCACCGAGCTTTCCTCGGGTATCGTAACGATTTTCTTTAATATCGCCATTATCAAATTTGCCGGCGAGGATGGCGTTGCGGCTATGGCCGTCAACATCAACATCTTCTACTTCCTCATCAGCATCTATCTTGGTATAGCAACAGGCGCACAGCCGGTTATCAGCTATGCCTACGGCGCGCAAAACAAAAAACGCCTGGGCGAGATCATCGATCACTGTAAAAAAGCCATTCTTTTTGGCTCCCTGGCGGTCTTCACATTAGCCCGTTTTTACGGCGCCAACATCATCTCCTGGTACATCGGCGATAACCAGCAGGTCATTGATTTAGCAGTACACGGTTTCAGGATGTTCTCCTACTGCTTTATCTTCCTGGGCTTTAATATCTTTATCGCCGGCTTCTATACCGCTATAGGTAACGGACTGATCGCAGGCATCATCTCGCTGCTGCGTTCGCTGATATTCGTACTGGCAGCCTTATTTACCCTGCCTTCACTGATAGGCATCAACGGCATCTGGCTCTCTGTACCTTTCGCAGAACTGGCAACAATGGCGATTTCGATAGTCTTTTATCTGATGTTCATCAACAGCTACTTCAAAAAGCTGGTGTAATAAGCAATAAAACTCAATCGTCCGCAAAACTCTGCCCTCATCGGCAGAGTTTTTTGTTTTTCTTCACTGCAACGAGATATAGTCAGAAAAACAACGACGATACAGAAATAATATCCATACCGCCATTGTTTTTATGTATGCTGTTAAAGTTTTATATAGCCTTTTTATTCTGTAAATCTGCTAGAACGTGAATCTCAATCCGGCGTTGAACTGCCAGTCGGTACGAACCGTACTATTTAAAGTTTTCAGCGCATCAAAATACAAATTGCTGTTTTTGGTAATGCCCAAATTTGCGCCCAACCCGATTTCATACCAGCTCCCAGTCAGGTCGCCTGTCTGCATAGCCAAACTTTTAATGCCATAATATCCTGTTGAACCGCCGTTGCCGCCGAAGTCGTGCAGCAGTGATGCTTTGACATAGGCATTGCTCGGGCGCCCGCCAATGCTAAACTCTTTACCACCCAAGAAGCCTAAACGTACAATAGCGCTGTTAACTCCATCCTGCCGGATGCTGACACCATTAGACGTTGTATAATCAACTCTACTAATATGGCCCAGGCTAAGTTCGGCCTGCGGTTCTACGAACCAGCCTGCGTTCAGGTCCTGTCTGTAGCCGTATTCGGCGCTGATACCGTAAGCCCAGGTATCATAATCGGCTTTGGCGGCATTGCCGCTTAAATCGACCAGTTTAAAGTCATTAGTCAGCTTGCTGCCGCGGGCGATAACATCCAGATAATGTCCCTTGCTGCCCAGCCAGCTGCCATACAGGCCCACTCCTGTGCTGCTCAGATCACCGCTGCCTACCGTATAGCCGGCGTTGCTGTCGATGCGGTTGACGGCGATACCTGTATAAAGCTTACCGCCTTTGTAGTCCTGCACTTTGTCTATACCGCCCTGAAAGCCTGTGTAATCCTGACTGAAACTACTGTCATAATTACTGTCAGCACTCAGCTCACCGCGATAGTAGCGGGCCCAGACGCCGCCTTTTCCCGCTTCGGTACCACTGCGCAGCTCACCCATACGTTTCATAACGTTGTTGCCTTCGATCCGCCAAACATTGCGCAATGCCAAACTCGCGTCATTACTGATAATCATCGTATCAGACGGTCCAATATCTTTGTTCAAATCGATTTTACTTATCCGAACCTCTGTATCATCAACTACTACAGTCGGTGTTGCCGAAAAACGAGAAAGCGGGTCATCCATTATACTTTCCTTCCCAACGAAATTACCCAGTGTCTGACCGTTCAGGTCAGCAACACTCAAAACTACAACATTACTGCCGCTGATACTATCAGCACTGCTGCCGTCAAAAGCTTTGTCATAACCAACAGTAATGTATTGTTCTTCCATACTGCTGCCAGATGCCAGCTTAGCAAAATTAAATCTGTCCGATTTGTTATTTGCCAGGTCTGTCGTTACCCTAAATTCATTACTGCCTGACAGCTGCAGGGTGCCGCCGGTAACCTTCCTGTCGGCACTGGTACCGCTGAAGCCAAGGGTAGCATTGTTCAAAGATGTCAGTACATTATTATCCGGTGTTGAAGCTCCGTCACTGGTATTCAGCTCGGCATTACTGCCAAATAGAACTGTACCTTTATCGGCATAAACTGCGTAGGCTTCGTTAGTCACACTACCAGCGGCAGCTTTAGCACCGATCTTGATAGTGTCGCCGCTTTTCGCACTCAAATCGATTACCGCCCCCTGATTGGCATACACACCATAAGCTTTCGCTTCTTTTCCAGCGGCTCCGTCACTGCCTGATATAGCGACACCACTATCATAACCATCATTAGAACTAGTAGCTCCTGCACCGCCAGCACCAGCAACAGCTTCTGCACTAATCTTATCTGCAACGATCACAGTACGGCTGCTGCCACTGCCAAAAACACCGTAAGCATTGGCACTGCCGCCATAGGCAGCAGCAGCCCCGCCTTTACCGCCCTTGCCGCCGGTTACTCCAGCCCCGGTAGCATTTACAAAACCACTGCGAGGTTTTTGGCTGGTACCACCGGTAGCCTGCACTGTAATTTCAGCCACTGTCAAATTTTCTGCTAATCCGCCTAAAACATTGATACCGTAAGCGGCCGTAGCTCCACTGTCTGCGCCAGCGCCGCTGATCGTACTATAGGTGCTCAATCCCGCGCCGCCAGCACCACCGGTAGCAGTTATTTCCAGCTTCTGTACATCTGCCGTCAGGCTGCCGTCCGTATTTTGTAAGCCGATAGCTGTCGCCTCGCCGCCTTCGCCGCTTACCCTTTCGGCAGCTAATATTGCCGCATCAGCCTCTGATACGTTTTCTAGTCTATAAGCACTAGTGCCGCCACTGCCACCAATGGCCGTGATCTTGATATCTTTAGCTGTAACATTACTGCTGCCGCCCCGGTTATCAATGCCGGCGGCCAATGCCTCGCCGCCTTTGCCTGCAGCAGACTGCACCGCTCCTGTCGCTGTCAGTAAACCTTCACTTTCCAGTTCTAGCCAGTTTAACTTGCCACCGTTACCGGCAGTAGCTTTAATGTCAATTGCCTCCGCAACATTCAGCTGTACTGCTCCGCCTGTACTGCTGATACCGGCTGCATAAACAGCTCCGCCGGCACCGCCGTTGCCACTGATCCTGTTTACAACATCGCTGCTGTCATTACCATTCTTATTCGTAAGTTCAATTTTTATTGTTTTTATGTTACTGTCGGTCTGTCCACCTTCGGCATTGACGCCAAATGCAGTGATCTTTCCGGTATTGCCGGTCTTGCCGGCTGCAGCCGCTGAATTACCGGTACCAGCACCTATACCACCGACGCCGCCATTTATATAGTTACCACTGTATGTTACGTTATCGATGGTTATGTTTTGCAAATCTAAATGAGCTATCCCGCCGTTTACATCAACGCCGTAAGCATAGGCATTGCCACCGTTGCCTCCGTCAACACCTTTACCAGTATTGACCTCTGTCCTTGTGCCGCTGCCATCTGCACCGAGAACCTTATCAAACACTATATCTCCGGTCAGCTTTGCGCTTACCTCGCCGCCATTGACCTGGATACCATAAGCTGCTGCATCACCGCCATCAGACAATTTAGTTCTTTCTGTCGCGATTACATCAACATTTAAATTATAAACTTCACTATCAGCGATAACCTTGATCTTACCGGCAGTAAAATCAACAGTACCGCTGTCCACCTTAAGGCCTACTGCCATCGCTTCGCTATGTTTGTCTCCAGCTATATCCGTTCTACCACCTATTCCCGGAGTATGATAAGTCATTCCAGCTTTTACAGTGATATCAGCCGCTGTAATAGTAAGATCATGCTTAAGCTCGAGCCCGTAAGCCGCTGCCGCGCCGCTAACGCCGGACGTTCCCTGGTAAGCGCTGCCATTCGCTCCTGCGTAAGCACTTACTGCTATATCTCCTGTTGTGACGCTGCTCAGAGTTCCGTCTATCGTTACTTTAGCGATAGCGTCGCCGCCTTTAGCCCCCTGCTTTACTGTTGGGTCGTCGGCATTATCCTCACCACCCTTGCCGCCAGTCGCTTTAATTGAGATGAGCTGACCGGAAAGATCGCTCGTTTTGATCACTCCGGTATAACTTAGATCTTCACCATCAGTAATGCCTCCGCTGGCACTAAAATCATTGCCGGGAGTTCCGCTTTTCGTAAACTCACCGCCGTGCTTAATTTCTTCATTTTCTAGTAATATTTTTTCTGCGGCATACACCTCATTGACGACTATATTGATGCCGCTGGAATAGACGATCGACATCGCCATCAGGGTATGGGCTATTTTCTTGGCTAAACCTGTTTTACGAGACATTTACATACTTCCTTCCCAAATTCATCACTCATATTTGTCTTTTAAAAAATATTTTAATAAGGCTTCGTAATACGATGCCGATTCTGCATATTTGCCCCGCTTATGCAGCAGCCGAGCTGTCATCATCACCGTCTGCACACTTTTGCCATCAACAGGCCGCAGATCGCTCCACAGTGATTTTTTAACGTACTCCCAGTACAATTCTTTGGCGCCACTGTCCATATAATAGATATGCCACGGCTTGATATAATCGATATAATGCACCAGCACTACATCCAGTTCCTCGTTCAGTGTCGTGTTGTTGATGACAATACCGTTATAAATTTTCGGCAGTTCGGTAAACCAGCCATCGATAACGCCGTTGAGTGCGTCCTGGTCGCCCCAGAGTATTTTGGTGTTGCCTACCTGTTCCAGCCATCGGAACAGCTTCTGCGTCAGCTTTTGCTGCCGCCACTTTACCAAATCCATTAAAAGCACGCCGGAATTGAAATAACGGCCGTTCTTCAAACCGATACGCCCGCAGCTGCGATCCTCACCCCAGTCACGTACAGCTCCTAAAACTCTGCCCTGCAGATCGGTATGCCACAACGGCAGGATGTCGTCTTTGCAGATGATGTCGGCATCCAGATAGATAAGCCGCTTAACTGATTTTGGCAGCAGATCGGCAAACAGATAGCGGTAATACATGGCCTGCGTGATATGACCCGGCGGTACGATAAATGTCATCCCCTCGGTGCTGGTGATCTGGTAAAAGTGCAGTGTCAGGTTACGGTATAACTGTTCCGTCTTTTTTAATCTGTCCATATCCTCCGGCAATAATTCGTCATAGACGATATGGATATTTAAATCATGTTGAATGTTGTTATGCACCAGTGAGGTAATGGTGATCCCGGCGAATCTGCCGAAGTTTTTGTCGATCCCAAAACCGATATGTATTTGTTCTGCCACTTTGCGCCTCCTTTCTTTCCCAGTTCAGTCTTTTTCGGTCTTTACTGCTTTTTGTTCTGCCGCGCTGCCCCCTTAGAAAAACTTGTTTATATCCTCGCAGTTATTACTGCGGAGCTGGTATTGAGAGTTTTTATCCAAGCTGCAAAAAGTACAGCCGCTGCTTTCAGCGGCCCTTACTCAGCTGCAGCAGCTTCAGCAGCAGGCGCACTTCCTCCAGCGAGTACTGCTCCTGTTCGTCAGTTTCTGCGGCGGCAGTTTCAGGAAAACGCTTGCTTTTTGCACCCGCCGCCTGTTCGTCAGCCTCGGCATCATGTGCCTGTGCCCACTCGGCCGCCGCTTTTCTGTCCAGCAGTGTTTCCAGCGTGCAGTCCAAAACATTGGCGCTGCGCACCAGCAGCTTTAGGCTGACCTGCACATTGTTATGCTCGATATTGCTCAGATGGGTCTGACTGATGCCGATACGTTCGGCAAACTGCTGCTGGTTGAACTGACAGGCACCGCGCAGCAGGCGGATATTACTGCCGATACGCGGCAGGCAGCTTTCATCGTACATACTTCACCTCAGTTTTCGAGAATATTAGTATTTTAATTTAAAATATCGAAACCAAAGCATCACTTTTTTGTTTTATATCAAAAACATTTGTTATAGTAATAACCGTAATCATTATAGCACATTTGTACCCCCCCGCAAGACACTTGCTTTGAGCCTGTGTAAAACGTCTGCGAGTCTTGCCCGGCGCATTACGCCAGCGGCTTTAAAACTGTTGACGTCTGCGCGTTTTTTTAAGGCCTAAAAAAACCGCCAGCCGAAGCAAGCGGAAATAATTATTTTAAATTTTTTGCTGATATAGCATAATTCTCTGCTCTTAATATATAAAGGGGATTTTAGAAAACAAAAAACACAGGCTTGCTAGCCTGTGTTTTTTTATGTTTTTAAAGATATTATACAGCGATCAAATCATTAGGACTTGGTACTGCCAAAACCGCCGCCGCGAACAGCTTTGTCAATATCGGCATCTCCGTCTGCTACAAGATATTTATAAAAGATGCCTTGGGCCACACGCTCATTTTTGGCAAGCGCTACAGGTTCAGTCCCCATATTAAGCAACGCCAGCATGATATGGCCCTCGTTATCTGCATTATTATAATAGTCGGCATCAATGATCCCCTGATTATTAACAAGAGAAATATGCTTTTTTACGGCGATGCTGGAACGGATATGCACGCCTAAATATTCGTCATCCTGCATATAGGCCTTGATACCAGTCGGTACCAGCTGCAATTTTCCTGGCAGCAGTTCTATATCTTCCGGCAGACAGATATCATAGCCTGCAGATTTCTGTGTTTTACGCTCCGGCATCGGAAACTCGACCGCAGCATATTTAGTGATTTTTTCAAAGCCTCTTACTTTCATAGTACACCTCGCTTATAAAAAATCCCGCCGAAGGAATCAGCGGGATCTTAAATTTCTTGCTTATTTTTCCAAACCGTTAGCCAAAACAGCTTTGCGAGAAAGGTTGATGCGACCTTTTTGGTCGATCTCGGTTACTTTGACAACGATTTCATCGCCAACAGAAACCACATCTTCAACCTTGCCTACACGTTCGGTAGAAAGTTGGGAAATATGGACCAGACCCTCTTTACCCGGCAGGATCTCGACAAAAGCGCCGAAATTCATAAGGCGGGTAACTTTACCGGTATAAACCTTGCCAACTTCAGCATCAGCAACGATACCGTGGATCATATCAATAGCTTTAGCAGCAGACTCGCTGTTTACTGCAGCGATGAAAACCTTACCGCTATCGTCGATATCGATTTTAGCACCGGTTTCTTCAACGATTTTTTTGATCATTTTGCCGCCGGGGCCGATTACTTTGCTGATTTTTTCAGGATCTACACTGATCGTAGTGATTTTCGGAGCATATTGAGACAGCTCTTTGCGCGGTTCGGAAATGCATTCCATCATGATACCCATGATATGGTCGCGGCCGCGTTTAGCCTGTGCCAAAGCCTGAGTGAAGATATCTTTATTGATACCGTCGATTTTGATATCCATCTGGATTGCAGTGATACCTTTATCAGTACCGGCAACTTTAAAGTCCATATCGCCCAAGGCATCTTCCAGACCCTGGATATCGGTGAGGATAGTGAAATATTCGCCGTCCTTGACCAGACCCATGGCTACGCCTGCTACAGGTGCTTTGATAGGTACGCCTGCATCCATCAAAGACAGGGTGCTGGCGCAGACGCTGCCCATAGAGGAAGAACCGTTAGATTCCAGAGTTTCGGAAACCAGACGGATAGCATACGGGAATTCGTCTTCGGAAGGAATGACCGGCAGTAAAGCACGTTCTGCCAAAGCGCCGTGACCGATCTCACGACGTCCGGGACTGCGCATGGGTTTGGTTTCACCAACGCTGTACGGCGGGAAATTATAATGATGGATATAACGTTTAGTATCTTCTACTCCCAAACCGTCAAGGATCTGTGCTTCACGCAGCGGAGCGAGTGCCAGAACGTTGAGGATCTGAGTTTGGCCGCGGGTAAAGAGCGCACTGCCATGCGGACGTGCAAGCAGGCCTACTTCGCAGGTAACAGGACGTACTTCATCCAGCTGACGTCCGTCAGGACGGATCTTATCAACGGAAATAGTACGGCGAACGATCTTTTTCACCAGCTTTTGCGTGATGTAAGCTACGTCTTTTGCATTATCAGGATATTTTTCAATGAAAACTTCTGCGATTTCAGCTTTTACCTTAGCAACGTTTTCTTCACGCTCTAATTTATTAGCATCCATCAAAGCTTCTTTCAGTTTATCTGCGCCATAGGCTTCGATCTCGGCAGCGATTTCAGCAGGAGGTTCATAAACAGGAACTTCCATTTTAGGTTTACCGACTTCAGCCATGATTTTTTCCTGGAAGGCTACCAGCTCTTTAATAACGCCGTGGGCAAACCAGATAGCATCAAGCATTGTTTCTTCAGAAACTTCTTTCGCACCGGCCTCAACCATCAAAATAGCGTCTTTAGTACCGGCAACAGCCAGGTTCAGCAGGCTGACCTTAGCCTGTTCCACAGTAGGATTGATAACAAATTCACCATCGACAAGACCAACGCGTACACCTGCGATCGGGCCTTCGAAGGGGATATCGGAAATAGATAAAGCGCAGGAAGCGCCGATCATTGCCGGCATATCCGGAGCATTATCAGGGTCAACAGATACAGCAGTAGCTACTATCTGCACATCATTATGATACCCGTCAGGGAACATCGGACGGATCGGACGGTCGATCAGACGACTGGTCAAAATGGCCTGCTCGCCGGGACGACCTTCACGTTTGATAAAGCCGCCGGGGATTTTACCGACAGCGTACATTTTTTCTTCAAAATCTACAGTCAACGGAAAGAAGTCTACTCCTTCCCTGGGTGTTTTTGTACCAGTTACCGCAACAACTACTGCGGTATCGCCATAACGAACCAATACGGCTCCATTTGCCTGCTTAGCGATCTTACCGATTTCCATGGTAAGCGTTCTGCCGCCAAGCTCCATACTGTAAGTATGCATTCTTCTGCCTCCTCTAAGTTTTCACAATTTAGGTTACCTGATTGTATTCGCCATAAATTGCGTTTCTCCTTTTACTTTTTTAAATTTTCTTAAAAAATCTTTACTGTAACTCCCTGCTTTTTCTGTAGACAAAACTATATAAAAAAGCACAGGCACTAAGCCTGCGCTTTTAAGCAGTTTGCTTCAGATCATCTTTCCCGCTAATATTTCTCGATAATCCTGATAGTTTTCTTCCAGCAGTCTGGGAGTATCCAGGCCATAAGGGCATTTTGCCTTACATTTACCGCAGTGCAGGCAGTCTTCGATCTTTTTCATCATAGCCTGGGCCTTGTCAGTAAGCTGCGCTGCCTGCGGTGCTCTCCTGATCATCAGCGACATTCTGGCACAGGAATTGATCTCTATTCCTACCGGACAAGGCATACAATAGCCGCAGCCACGGCAGAAACTGCCGATCAGCTCCTGCCGGTCTTTATTGATTACTGTCTGCAGCTCTGCTGTCAGAAGCGGTGGGCAGTCGATATAGTTCAAAAATTCATCCAGTTCATTTTCACGCTGCACACCCCAAATAGGCAGTACATGATCAAATTGCGCCAAATAAGCATAAGCGGCTGCAGAATTATTTATCAGCCCTCCCGCCAGTGCCTTCATGGCAATAAAGCCCATGCCGTGAGCAGCACATGCACGGACAAGCTCCAGTTCCTTCTCAGTCGTCAGATAACTGAAAGGAAACTGCAGCGTTGCATACAAGTCAGATTCTATGGCCTCGCCGGCTACTGCCAAACGATGGTTAGTAATGCCGATGAAACGGATCTTCCCCTGTTCCCTGGCCTGCTGCATCGCTTCATACAAGCCGCTGCCGTCACCCGGTTTAGGGCAAAAGGCAGGATTATGAAATTGATAAATATCTATATAATCAGTTTGCAGCAGGCGCAGACTGGTTTCCAGGTCATTCCAGAATCCTGCTGCTGTAACAGACGGTGTTTTAGTCGCAATAAATACCTGCTCGCGGATACCCTTTAGCGCGACGCCAAGCTTTGCTTCACTGTCCGTATAACTACGGGCCGTATCAAAAAAATTTATACCTCGTTCAAACGCCCTGCGCACCAATTTTACTGCGTCGTCCTGCGGTATCCTCTGGATCGGCAGTGCGCCAAAACCGTTTTTATTGACAGTGATCCCTGTTTTGCCCAAGCTAACTTCAGTCATCGTAACGCCCCATTTCTCACTCGATTTCTACTACAAATATAGCATAGAAATAAATAAAAGTCGAACAAAGCGCCGCAGCTCTATGTTCGACTTCACTTTTGAACCAGCTTTAAATATGCTGAGTTTTAGTAAAAATATTTTTATTAGCTTCGATACTTTGGCTGCTGCCCACAACACACAAATACTTCTCGCTTAGTGTATCCCTGATCAGCGGCGCCAGCTTCTGCAGGTCGGCATTCGTCAGGTCTATGATCTCACTGCGCATTTGCTGCCGCATTGCCGTATCTACCTGTTTTAGATGATAAACTCCAGCCTGCTCCAAACGCATGGAGTTGGTCAGAGGCGTATCCAGACCGCTGATCGTGCCGATGATGTATTTTGTCAGCTCACGTTCCGAGAGCTCCAGTTTTTCGAGCCAGGACGGCATATCATAATATGCCTGCAGCGATTCTTTCAGCTTCGGATCACGGTAGGAAGCAAAAAACATGGTCCCGTTACGGTCAAAACGCGCCGTCGCACCGTAAGCGCCGCCCTGTACCCTGATTTTAGTCCACAGATATTCGTAACGCAGGATAGTTTCCAGTACCTTCATTGCGCCGTGGAACTGATAGCCAAATTTGTGAAAATCACCGCCGGCAGCAACATATTGTACCTTGCCGGGTGTCATGATCCCTTCATTTTCTCCCGGCGCCTCTAAAAACTGCGGTGTTTTACCGGCAACAGCTGACTGCGGCAGTAAAGCTGCAAAATTCAGAGCCTGCTCTAAAACCAGCATCCGTTCGCTTTCTTCACAGGAATAAGCCAGAAGATATTTGCTGCTTTCAAAGAAAATACCCAACAGCTGCCTTAATTTTGCTAAGGTATCCTCTGCCCTGCCAGCAAAGTCGGCTGACAGCTCTTTTAAAAATTCGTAATAGCTGAATTGATCCTGTTCATTGACTCGGGCTGCCGTTGAAAAATATGAAGCCAGACGGGTACAGGCTACAGTCTGCCCCCGAGAAAAGAAGCTGCTGTCCCAATCTGTTTTTACTTCGTCTAAAATTTCCTGCAGTCGTTTGGCGTCGTCTATTTTACTGCCAAGCGCAACTGCCTGCAGAATGTCGAACAATTTATCCAGATTAGCCGTCAGCGCTTTAGCCTGAACGGTGAACTTGATCGTATAATCGTTAGCGTCGTCGGCAGCTGAGTAAGCATGCATCTGGAAAGAAACACCGCCGGTATATTTGTTAGAGGCCGTGGCCAGCTCCTGATAGGTATACTTGTCGGTATTAAATTTTCCAAGCACATCACTGAGCAGATAACAGTAAGGCAACAGGTCTTTATCAATACCTGTCAGATCAAAATACCAGTTCAGATAAGCTATTTTATTGGTAAAAGCCGGTACATATAAGATATCGTTTGTTCCCAGCTGTTTCAAAACAGTTTCTGTAACTTCTACTTCACGTCTGATATCGCTGCGTTCCAACAGCGGGATCGTTTCCAGCGCCTCGGCAGTATCAGCTGCAGCCTGGCGTTTGTGCAGTTCGCTGCACAGTTCGATATTTTGGGCAATAGTTTCAGTATCCATCGACGCTTTGAGCACAGCCATTTTTTCTGCCAGTACTTCCTGCTCCCGTTCCTCTTTCCCCTGCTCAGGATTCAGAGTCACTATAACCTTATGGGTATTGTCCAGCAGATAATTTTCAATCAGCTGCTCATAATAACGTGTTTTGATACCTTCGCGCAGCTGCTGTAAAGCCTCAGTATAGCGCAGACCTGCTAAAGGATCTCCGTCATACAGCCAGGAATCCATCACGCTGATACCATAAATCAAGCCTTTGGGATAAGCGCCGAAATCAGCTTCCCGCAACTTAAATTCCAAATAATTGAGATGTGCCTCTAACAGCTCTTTATCGATGCCGTTGATCGTCAGCTGCTGCAGCGTGTGATAAATAATACTGATAAATTTATCGCGCTGTTCCGGTTTGGAACCGGCGGCTTTAATCGAAAAGATCGGCTGGCGGTAGCTTCCGGCATAAGAGCCGCTAATGTCTTTGGCAACACCGGATTGCAGCAACGCCAGACGCAGCGGTGCCGAATTGCCTTCCAGCAGAACACTTTCCAATACTCTTAATGCCATCGAGGTTTTAACATCACGTGCATCACCAGTAACTATATGCAGTTCGTGATAAGTTTTATCTTCGGTAGCTTCGTCAGCTCCAACCGGATAAGTGCCAAGAACTTCCTGCGTTCTGGCAAAAGCATTCTGCAGAGGTATTTCCGAGTTCACTGCGCCGGTGCGTTTAAAGCCGCTCAAATATTCGTCGTTCAGATACTGCAGTGTTGTTTCGATCTCCATATCGCCATACAGATAAATAAATGAATTTTCAGGGCTGTAATAAGTGGTATGGAAATGCTCGAAAGCTTCCTGAGTCAATTCTGGGATAGCATCCGGATGGCCGCCGGATTCAAAGCTGTACGGCGTGTCGGGGAACAATGCCTTCATTGCCTCATAGTCAAGCAAAGCATCAGCAGAAGAAAATACGCCCTTCATTTCATTATAGACGACCCCGTTATAGCTCAAAGCGTCCGTCGGTGCCTCAATATTATAATGCCAGCCCTCCTGGCGCAGGGTATAGGGATTTTCATAAATCAGCGGATAAAAAACAGCGTCCAGATAAACATCCATCAGATTTTGAAAATCTTTGGCGTTGCGGCTGGCAACCGGATACATAGTCTTATCAGGATAAGTCATTGCGTTCAGAAAAGTATTCATTGAACCTTTAACCAGTTCTACGAATGGCTCTTTTAAGCGATACTTGCGCGAACCGCACAACACTGAATGCTCTAAAATATGCGCCACACCTGTATCATCATACGGTGGCGTCCTGAAGCTGATCGAAAAAACCTTATTATCATCATTGTTACCTAAATATAAAAGTCTGGCACCGCTGTAAGTGTGCTCCATCACATATGCTTCTGACTGAATCTCGTCGATATAAGCAGCCTGCCTGATCACAAAGCCGCTGTATTGTTTATTTACGTCTAATTTCATTTTTGCCTCCGAATATTTAACATTTGTCATTATTTTATCACAAATCGTCCACACCAACTAAAAAATCTTTGTGACAACTTGTCAAAATAAAATATTTTCTTTATAATAAACTTAGCGACGTTAGATTGACGTTTCTTTGATGTCATATTTTTAGGAGGAGCAATTATGGACCAAACTCGTTTTACTCTGCGTATTCATCCCCTGATTATGAAAAAATTAAAAGTAATTGCTGATCACAACGGCCGTTCTGTCAACAAAGAGATTGAACAGATTTTGAAGTGGATCATTGACGATTTTGAAAATAAATGCGGTAAAATACGTACTGAAGAACTGGATCTGATCGACCACCCTGAAAAAAAAGCTAAAATCGAGCCTGTTAAAGACCGCCCGATGGATATGCTTTTTAAACTGTAAGTCCACCAACTAAACCGCGCATCTGCATTGCAGGTGCGCGTTTTCATTTTATTATTTATAGTAGTTGACACCGGAAACAAAGATTTTCTGATTTTTATTGCCGGTAATATTGCGATACAGACCATCTACAAAGCGTTCACTGTGGCACATTTTACCGAAAACGCGTCCGTCGGGACTGGTAATGCCTTCGATTGCATACAGCGAACCATTGGGGTTATAGGGCATTTCCATAGTAGGAACTCCCTGTGGGTCTACATACTGCGTTGCGACCTGTCCGTTTTTGAACAGCTCTTTGATAACAGATTCAGGCGCATAGAAACGGCCTTCACCATGAGATACTGCTACCGCATGGATATCACCGGGTTCTACTTCACTCAGCCATGGAGATTTATTGGAAACGATACGGGTGTCGACGATCTGCGATACATGACGGCCAATATTATTAAAGGTCAGTGTCGGAGACTCTGTTTCCAGATCTCTGATTTCGCCATAAGGCAGCAAACCTAATTTTACCAGTGCCTGGAAACCATTGCATATGCCAAGCATTAAGCCGTCACGTTCATTCAGAAATTCAGTTACCGCTTCTTTGATCCTGGGATTACGGAACATGGTAGCGATAAACTTACCGCTGCCGTCCGGCTCGTCACCGGCACTGAACCCGCCCGGCAGCATAACGATCTGAGAATTTTTGATCATGCTGACCATCTTTTCTACTGACTCATCAATAGCCTGGGCAGTAAGATTGCGAATGATAAATACGTCTGCAACCGCACCGGCTTCTTCAAAAGCTCTGGCACTGTCATATTCGCAGTTTTGTCCCGGGAATACTGGAATAAAGACCCGCGGTTTTGCTAAGGTCACAGGAGCTGTCAGCGGCAAATCCGCTCTATATAACGGCTGATTTAATTCACCTTGAGCTTTTTCTTCGATTTTATAGGGGAAAATTTCCTGCAGCGGTTCCAGATATGCTTCCTGAGCCGCGTCAAGCCTGATAGCGCTATCGTTGATGGAGATAAACTGTTCTGCTGTCAGATGACCCAGAAGCATACAGTCCAGACCGTCAAACAATTCTTCGATACTGGTTCCGTCTGCCAGTTCCAGCACCATACCACCAGGCTGCAGCGTAAATAAACGCTCAGTATCCTGGAACGGTTTAATGAATTCAAAACCCAGCTGATTGCCAAGGCACATAGTAGTAACTGCAGCGGCAATACCGCCTTCTTTTACAGCAGCAGCGGCAAGCACCTTACCTGCCAGAACCGCTTTATGTACAGCACGCATATTTTTACGCAACACTGCAAAATCCAAAACTTCAGCATTATCGCGCGGACAGGACAGGAATACCACTTTATGACCAGCTGCTTTAAATTCTGCAGAAACAGCTTTTTCTCCATCGATAACATCAACAGCAAAAGAAACAAGTGTCGGCGGCACTGTTTTATCCATAAAAGTACCAGACATACTGTCTTTACCGCCAATAGCCGGCAAATCAAGCGCGTCTAAAGCTGTAAAAGCACCTAAAAGAGCGCTGAACGGCTGTCCCCAAACTTCAGTATTATTAAGCTTGGGGAAATATTCCTGCAAAGTCAGACGCAGTTTATCAGGGTCAGCACCCAGGCATACTGCACGCACAACAGACTCAACTACTGCATACATTGCGCCGTGGAACGGGCTCCAGCACGCAACATCAGGATGATAGCCGCAGGCCATGACCGAAGCGGCAGTAGTCGTGCCATTGAGCACCGGTAATCGGCAAACCATACCTTCGCTCGGCGTAAATTGTGTTTTTCCGCCGAATGGCATCAATACCGTGCCGCGGCCAATAGTGCTGTCAAAACGTTCGGAAAGTCCTTTCTGACTGCAGACATTTAAACGGTTTAAATTTCCCAGCCAGGCTTGTTCCAGAGAAGCAGCTTTATTAACACATTCAGGTACTTTATCAAAAGCATTTTCGCCTTCAGCAGCTTTAACTGTGATATTAGTATGCTGCGCTACACCATTGGTATCGAGGAATGCCCGTGCCAAATCAACGATTTTTTCTCCGCGCCAGTACATAACCAGACGTGGGTTATCAGAAACCTCAGCTACAACTGTGGCTTCCAGGTTTTCTTTATCAGCATGTTTAATAAAATCATCAAGATCTTTGGCTTCAATTACGACGGCCATACGTTCCTGCGATTCAGAAATCGCCAGTTCCGTACCGTCAAGCCCTTCATATTTTTTAGGAACTTTATCAAGATTTACGACCAGACCGTCAGTCAGTTCACCAATAGCAACGGAAACGCCGCCTGCACCGAAGTCATTACAGCGCTTAATCATCTCCGTAACAGCAGGGTTGCGGAACAAACGCTGGATTTTACGTTCTGTAGGAGGATTACCTTTCTGGACCTCAGCACCACAGGAAAGCAGCGAATCTACAGTATGTTCTTTAGACGAACCGGTTGCGCCGCCACAGCCATCACGTCCGGTACGGCCGCCCAGTAATACGATCAGATCGCCTGCAGACGGACGTTCACGACGTACAGTATCACGCGGAGCAGCGCCAATAACAGCGCCGATTTCCATTCGTTTAGCAACAAACTTATCATGATAATATTCCTGTACATGACCGGTTGCCAGACCTATCTGATTACCATAAGAACTGTAACCGGCAGCAGCACCGACAGTTATTTTTCTTTGAGGTAATTTACCTGGCAGAGTTGCTTCGATCGGTACGCGCGGATCAGCAGAACCGGTAACGCGCATAGCCTGATAAACATAGGAACGTCCTGAAAGCGGATCGCGGATCGCACCTCCCAAACAGGTAGCTGCGCCGCCAAATGGCTCAATTTCCGTAGGATGATTATGCGTTTCATTTTTAAACATAACCAGCCATTCTTCTGTTTTACCGTCTATTTCTACCGGAACAACGATCGAGCAGGCATTGATCTCTTCAGAAACGTCCAAATCGTCAAGTTTACCTTCCGAACGCAGTTTTTTCATACCGATAACAGCGATATCCATCAATGTTACCGGGCGCTCGGTATCCTCTCCGTAAACAGCGTCACGGGTAGCCATATACTTATCGAAAGCCGCTTGAATAGGTTTATTATACTCGCCGGCTTCAATTTCAACATCTTCTATCTGCGTCATAAAAGTCGTATGACGGCAGTGATCGGACCAATAAGTATCAAGTACTTTTATTTCGGTAATAGTAGGTTCACGATGTTCTTCATTAAAATATTTCTGACACCACATCATATCTTCCAAGCTCATTGCCAGACCCATTTCCTGGCGCAGCGCTTCCATTTCATCGCTGTTCTTGGTCAAAAAACCGGCAACCGACTTGATCCTGGCAGGTTCTTCACAGGTTGCGATCAAAGTGGCAGGTTTCTCCCACTCTGCTTCTCTTGCTTCAACAGGATTTATACAGTAGCTTTTGATTTTAGCGAGTTCTGCTTCGGTCAAATTTCCTTCTAAAATATAAATTTTAGCAGAAGCTACCATCGGACGTTCTTTTTGCGTAATCAGCTGAATAGCCTGTTCGGCAAAATCCTCCCTTTGGTCATATTGTCCGGGAAGATATTCCACAGCAAAAGCACAGCAGCCTGCAGCCACTTCAAAAATTTCGTCAGTAACAGTATCTACCGGAGGTTCCGACAACACTATTTTTCTTGCAGCAGCAAATTCTTCATCACTGACGCCCATCACGTCATAACGATTTAAGATTCTGATGCCTGTCAGATTTTTCATGCCTAAGTTATTGCGCAGATCGGATAATAATCCATGTGCTTCAACAGCAAAAGCATCTTTCTTTTCCACAAAAATACGTCTGATTGTACTCATAAACTCAGCCTCCAAAATAAGATGCGGTTAAAAATACTCGTTAATATAATTATGACACTTGGGAAACAGCCTGTCTAGCAATGAAGCCGCTTCCTGATTATGTATCTTCAGCCTGTTTTCAGCAGCCAGTTCCTGTACGGAAAACTGACCAAAATATAACTGTGTAAAGGCTGCTACATCCATTTCAATATCCTGCATATCCACTGTACTCTTAATATTG
>ENA-UEQY01000817-UEQY01000817.1-human-gut-metagenome-genome-assembly--contig:-NODE-817-length-18826-cov-6.445304_pt1 | contig 18826 bp, 15 predicted proteins | sample MGYA00242949_ERZ507949 | MGnify/ENA primary metagenome ERZ507949 (study PRJEB26167, sample SAMN06115403) | human gut metagenome | host: Homo sapiens | place: China:Jiangsu | collected 2016-07-06... | reverse complement strand
CGTCATTGTATTCGCAGACAAAAGTCTGGATCGGCAGTCGGTCATTGGGGGCCTCCTCCAGCACGCTCATATCCCGGCTTGGCACCGGCAGGCTTTTTAACCTGTTTTTTCTGGACGTAGTCGATCTCCACTTTTTCTTGTTCCCTGCCCTTGGAATAGTAGGCAGCCAGTCTGCCCGCCTCTTCAAAAGTACGATCCGGCAGTTCCTTCCCCTCGGTCTTTACCACCACATGGGAGCCGGGAATGCCCTTGGCATGGAACCACCAGTCATTTCCGGTGGCGAATTTGAAGGTCAGTTCATCGTTCTGGAAATTATTTTTTCCTACATAAATATGGAAGCCGTCACTGCTCAGGTAATGGAAGGGCTTGCTGGTGATCTTCGCTTTTTTTGTGCCGCCCTTTCTGCGGATGTAACCGCTCTGGGTCAGTTCCTCCTTGATCTCCACCAGATCTTCCTCTTTCAGGGCGATATCCAGGGCCGTGCTGATGGTCTCCAAGTGGTCGATCTCTTCTTTTACCTGAGTAGTCAATTCGGACAATGCTTCATAAGTACGCTTTAGCTTTCCGTATTTGTCAAAATATTTCTTCGCATTTTCCGTAGCGGAAAGAGTAGGATTCAGGGGGATCGTCACCGGTTCGTTGGTATAGTAATTTACCGCCGTGAGAGATTTGTCACCGGGCTTTGCACTGTAACCGTAAGTATTCAACAGTTCTCCGTAGATCCGGTATTTTTCCCGCTTCTCCGTATCCTTCATCTGGGCCAGCTGCAGATCGTATTTTTTAATATCCCGTTCCAGAGCGGTCTGCACGATACGGCGCAGGTCAGAAGATTTCTGACGGATCCTGGTCAGGGTATTTTTCTCCGCATAAAAATGCTCCAACAGGGCGGATATGGAGGTGTAGGATTCCAGATGATCCGCTCCGGTGCTGTACATGGTCAGGGGAACCGCCGCGTATTCCACGGGGCGGGTGCCGGTGTAAGCGATGCAGGGGGAGAAAGTTTCTTCCTTTATAGAAGTGACCATTTTGGAGAAAACTTCATACAGGGCATGATGATCCTCTGCCGTCAATGCCGCTGTAGGGCGTTCCCCGTCGATGCCTGCCTCGTGGCACAGTTCCTGTGCCAGTACCGGGGAGATACCGGTGAAGCTTCCGTAGATTGCCTTGAAGACCGATTGAGGCTTGGCGGCAAGGGTTTCCCGGAAAGTAGTCTCGTCGCAGGTCAGGGCATCCAGTTTATCCTGGGTGTGGGCGATGAAGTAGGGCTTGCCGGGCAGGACTTCCCGGACACTGCTGACTGCGGCGGATACCCGCTTGATACTGTCGATGATGGTATTGTCATCGTTGCAGAAGATCAGGTTGCTGTGTTTGCCCATCAGCTCCATGACCAGCGTCTTGTGGCGCAGATCCCCCATTTCATCCAGATGCTCAATATCGATATGCACGATACGCTCCAGCCCCGGCTGGGAAATGTTCACGATACGGCCGTTCTGTAAGTGCTTGCGCAGCAGCATACAGAAGTTGGGGGCCGTCATGGGACTGGGTTTGTTGCTCTCCGTCAGATAGATCAGGGGCAGGGAAGCGCTGGCGGACAGAAGCAGTCTCTTTTGTCCGGTGGGCTGCTTGATGGTCAACAGCAGTTCGTCGTTTTCCGGCTGGGCGATCTTATATAATCGTCCGCCGATGAGTTCTTTTTTTAATTCTGATATTACACAGGCAATGGTAACGCCGTCAAAAGCCATAATTTCCTCATTTCTGCTCTTTGGATCCGGGAAAAACAGACCATAAAGAGCCACAAAATAGATATGCTGCAAACGAAAGTACAGCATAGTTATTGTAACAGATTTTTATAGGAAAGAAAAGTACGCGGAAAACAGAATGAATATTATTCCACAATAATGCATAAAACCATAAAAATAGTATGAATATATGCATAAATATACACAACAATCCGAGAAACGTGCATAAAAATGAAAAAAGTAGTAGACATTTAGACAAAAAGTGGTATCATGGTGTCAGGGTCAAAAGGTCGAAAAGCCGTTCATGCTTGCATGATAAGGCTTTTGAACTTGTGACCCGCTAAACATGAGGAAGTAGCGATTTGCGTAGCAAATCAGCGGATTCCGAATGTTTACAGAATTGCGTGAGCAGCTTGCTGCGAAGCAATTCGTTGACACAAGTATGGCGGTGACAGAAATAAAAAACGATGACATAAACAAGAGAGGTAGAAAAATGATCAGAGTAGGAATCATCGGAGCAACCGGTTATGCCGGAGGAGAACTGGTAAGGATCCTGTTAAACCACAAGGATGCCAAAATCGTATGGTACGGTTCCCGAAGCTATATAGATAAGAAGTATTATCAGGTATACCAGAACATGTTCCAGCTGGTGGAGGATATCTGCAAGGATGACAATCTGGAAGAACTGGCGAAGCAGGTAGATGTGATCTTTACCGCAACCCCTCAGGGATTTCTGGCGGGCCTTTTGACAGAGGAGATTCTCTCTCAGGTGAAGATCGTGGATCTGTCTGCTGATTACCGGATCAAGGATGTGGGCACCTATGAAAAATGGTACGGCATCGAGCACAAATCTCCTCAGTTCATTGAGGAAGCAGTATACGGACTCTGCGAGATCAATCGTGACAAGATCACGGAGAAGACCAGATTGGTAGCCAACCCCGGCTGCTACACAACCTGTTCGATCCTGACGGCCTATCCCATGGTCAAGGAAGGCATGATTGATGTGAACACCCTGATCGTGGATGCCAAGTCCGGTACCTCCGGTGCAGGAAGAGGCGCCAAGGTGCCCAACCTGTTCTGCGAAGTGAACGAGAACATGAAAGCCTACGGCGTGGCAAGCCACAGACATACCCCCGAGATCGAGGAGCAGTTAGGCTATGCGGGCAACTGCCAGGTGACCATTAATTTTACCCCGCACCTCGTACCCATGAACAGAGGAATTCTGGCAACCGAGTATGCAACACTGAAGAGAAAACCGGACGGTACACTTCCTACCTATGAGGAAGTAAAAGCTGTCTATGATAAATATTATGCAAACGAGAAATTCGTCCGTGTGCTGGATAAGGGCAGCTGCCCCGAGACCAAGTGGGTGGAAGGCAGCAACTACGTGGACATCAATTTTGTCATCGATGAGCGTACCGGCCGTATCATTATGATGGGTGCACTGGATAACCTCGTAAAGGGTGCCGCAGGACAGGCGGTACAGAACATGAACCTGCTGTTCGGGCTTCCTGAGAGCGAAGGCCTGGAGCTGGTTCCCTGCTTCCCTTAAAGCAGCTACGGAAAGGATTAGAAAGGATAAAATACATACATGAACAAACAGTTTACGATCAAACCCATGACCATAGAAGATTATGACGGTCTGCATGCCCTCTGGATGACCATTCACGGTTTCGGTATCCGGAGCATCGATGATTCCAGAGAAGGTGTGGAACGTTTTATCAACCGGAATCCCGGCACCAGTGTGGTAGCCATCGGGGAGGATGGAGCCGTAGTGGGCGGCATCCTCTGCGGCCATGACGGACGACGAGGCTGTCTGTACCATGTATGTGTCAGAGAAGATTACCGAAGACTTGGCATCGGCAAAGCCATGGTCGTCCACTGCATGAATGCTCTGAAAGCGGAACATATCAACAAGGTCAGCCTGATCGCTTTTACCCAGAATGACATCGGAAACGCTTTCTGGAAATGCATTGGATGGACAAAGCGGGAAGACTTGAACTACTACGACTTTACTTTGAATGAAGAGAACATTACGGCGTTTAATAAATAGATGCCAGGATTGTGGAAGTGCGTAGCACGAAGCAATCCGTAGGCATCAAAGTCGGGGGCTTTTGACCCCGACATCATAAATAAAACGGAAGCGAAAGGAGATTATTCCAACATGAAACAGATCCAGGGCGGTGTCACCGCAGCAAAAGGCTTTGAGGCAGCAGGTGTGGAGGCTGCCATTAAATATCAGAATCGTAAGGATATGGCACTGATCGTGAGTAAGGCACCTTGTACCGTAGCCGGTACTTTTACCTCCAATGTGGTAAAGGCGGCTCCTGTACTGTGGGATAAGCAGATCGTGGAACATTCTGCATTTGCACAGGCAGTGGTAGTCAATTCGGGAATCGCTAATGCCTGCACCGGCAAACAGGGACTGGACTGCTGTGAAGCAGAAGCAAAATGTGCCGGAGAACTGTTGGGTGTGCCCACCGATGCCGTACTGGTTGCATCCACCGGTGTCATCGGTATGCAGATTCCCGTAGACAAGATCACCGCTGGCATCGAGAAACTGGTGGCAGCCAAGGCAGATACTCTGGAGGCTGGCTCCGATGCAGCCCATGCCATTATGACCACCGATACCATTTCCAAAGAGATCGCCATCGAGACACAGATCGGTGGCAAGACTGTGACTCTGGGCGGTATGTGCAAGGGTTCCGGTATGATCCATCCGAATATGTGCACGATGTTAGGTTTTGTAACCACAGATGTGAAAATTTCCAAGGAGATGCTGCAGAAGTGCGTCAGCGCAGATGTAGTGGATTCCTTCAACATGATCTCCGTGGATGGAGATACTTCCACCAATGATACACTGCTGGTGCTGGCCAACGGTATGGCTGGCAACGAGGAGATTACCGCAGAGGGCGAGGATTACGACAACTTCTGCAAGGCACTGCATGAGATCACCACATTCCTGGCAAAGAAAATGGCAGGAGATGGCGAAGGCGCCACAGCACTGTTCGAGACCAAAGTAATAAACGCAGTCAGCAAGGAAGATGCCAGAACTCTGGCAAAATCCGTGATCTGTTCTTCTCTGACCAAGGCAGCTATCTTCGGACATGATGCCAACTGGGGACGTATCCTCTGTGCACTGGGTTATTCCGGAGCCAAATTCGACCCGGAAAATGTGGATCTGTATTTTGAGAGCAAGAGCGGCAAGATTCATATCTTCGGTAATGGTGTGGCATGTGATTACAGCGAGGAAGAGGCCACGAAGATCCTCTCCGATCCGGAAGTCACTGCACTGGTGGATATGCATATGGGTGAGGCAGAAGCTACCGCATGGGGCTGTGATTTAAGCTATGATTATGTGAAGATCAATGCGGACTATCGTTCCTAAAAAAGAACGACCGGAAAGATAAATGACAGGCGGATCACGGTATCTGCGGAAATGAGGATAAAAATGGAAAAAGATATGGAACAGGTAATGAAAAAAGCAGAGGTGCTGATCGAGGCGCTTCCTTACATACAGAAATTCAACCGTAAGATCATCGTGGTAAAATACGGCGGCAGCGCCATGAGCAATGAGGAACTGCAGAAAAACGTCATCAAGGACGTAACGCTGTTGAAACTGGTAGGTTTCAAGCCCATCATCGTTCACGGCGGCGGTAAGGAGATCAGCCGCTGGGTCGGCAAGGTCGGAAAAGAGGCAAAGTTCGTCAACGGTCTGCGTGTCACCGATGAGGAGACCATGGAGATCGCGGAAATGGTACTGAACAAGGTAAATAAGAGCCTTGTGACCATGGTGGAAGAGCTGGGCGTGAAAGCAGTAGGTGTCAGCGGTAAAGACGGCGGCCTGCTTCAGGTAGAGAAAAAATATTCCGACGGTCAGGACATCGGGTATGTGGGTGAGATCACCGGCGTGAATCCGGATATTCTCTTTGACATGCTGGAGAAGGATTACCTGCCCATCATCGCTCCCATTGGACTGGACAAGGATTATCACACCTACAATATCAATGCGGATGATGCGGCCTGCGCTATCGCAAAAGCAGTACATGCGGAGAAACTGGCATTTCTGACGGATATCGAGGGATTGTACAAGGACATCAATGACAAGTCCACATTTATTTCCAGATTGACAGCTTCCGAGGCAGAGGGACTGATCCACGACGGTTACATCGGCGGTGGTATGCTGCCGAAGCTGAACAACTGTACTTCTGCGATCCGCAACGGTGTAAACCGTGTGCATATTCTGGATGGACGTCTGGCACACTGCCTGTTGCTGGAGATCTTCACCAATCAGGGTATCGGAACTGCGATCGTATCCGATGAGGAGGAAAAATAAAATGAGCGACACCATGAAAGAATATATTGCAGAGGCGGAAAAAGACCTGCTGCATACCTATAACCGTTATCAGATCGTTCTGGATAAGGGCGAAGGCGTACATCTGTATGACACCGATGGGAAAAAATATCTCGATTTCGTAGCGGGAATCGCTGTATTTGCCCTGGGCTATCAGAACAAGGCATACAACGATGCGCTGAAAGCACAGATCGACAAGGTGATCCACACCTCCAATTATTATTACAACGTGCCTGCCATCGAGGCGGCTCGTAAGATCAAAAAAGTATCCGGCATGGATCGTGTCTTTTTCACCAATTCCGGTGCGGAAGCAGTGGAAGGTGCCATTAAGGCTGCCAGAAAATATGCGTATCTGAAGGATGGCTGTACCGACCATGAGATCATTGCCATGAATCACTCCTTCCACGGCAGAACCATGGGAGCTTTGTCAGTAACGGGCAATCCCAAGTATCGTGAGGCGTTCCAGCCCATGATCGGACATATCAAATTTGCAGAACTGAATGATTTCCAGAATGTGCTGGATCAGGTGACAGACAAGACCTGTGCCATCATTATGGAGACTGTACAGGGCGAGGGCGGACTGCGTCCCGCTAATGAAGAATTCTTAAAACAGGTTCGTGATCTGTGCGATGAGCGGGATATCCTGCTGATTCTGGATGAGATCCAGTGCGGCATGGGACGTACCGGTTACATGTATGCATGGCAGCGTTTCGGCGTGAAGCCGGACATCATGACTTCTGCCAAGGCACTGGGCTGCGGTGTACCGGTAGGTGCATTTATGATGACGGAGAAAGTAGCACAGCATTCTCTGACAGCGGGAGATCACGGAACCACCTACGGCGGTAACCCCTTAGCCTGCGCAGCAGTGGAAAAAGTGCTTGATTTATTCGAAGAGGACCATATAATAGAACATGTGAGAGAGGTGGCTCCCTATCTGGAACAGCGTCTGAACGAACTGGCAGACAAGTATGACTGTATCAAAGAACGCCGTGGTGTGGGACTGATGCAGGGACTGGTATTTGACCATCCGGTAGGAGACATTATTAACAGAGCATTGGAGAAGGGATTAATTCTGATCAATGCCGGTGCGGACATTATCCGCTTCGTACCGCCTCTCGTGATTACCCGGGAAAATGTGGACGAAATGATTGCTATTTTGGACACCTGTATCGAATAAGAGGTTTAGGTGAATTTATGTTTTTGAAAAAAAGAATTATCGCTACAGCAGCTGTGATCGCCATGGCTGCTGCAGCTGTTTACGGAAGTACGCAGGAGATGAGTCAGACACAGGAGAGCGGAAGCGGACTGCAGCTGTTTCGAGGAAAGGAGACAATCTATTGCTGGTATTCCGATGAGGCATTGTCCGGTTATATCAATGCGGCAGCAGTATCCTTCGGAGAACAGAACAGTGGAGTTCGTGTGATTCCCGTACTTACTTCTGACAGTGAATATCTGGAAGCTATCAATCAGGAGACCCTGCATTCCGATCAGATACCGGATATCTACCTCTTGAGCAGTGACTCTCTGGAAAAGGCTTATCTGGCAGGACTGGCATCGAAAGTGCCTGACACTGTGGGAATCTGCAATACAGACCATTTTTCCCAGGCGGCTCTGTCTGCGGTAACCTATGATCAGAAGCTGATCGGTTACCCGGTTTATTTTGATACCAGTGCGTTGGTATATAATGAAGATTATCTTCGAACCTGGGCAACCCAGCAGGCGGAGAAAGAACTGGCGGGAAGCAGTGAGAATGATGAACCCATAGGGGAAGGAGAAGAGATCATCGAGGAAGATTTTCTTCCGGAAGACCAGACCACGGAACAGGTGACAGCGGATGAGGCAGCGGTAAATGCGCTGGCAGAGCAGTATTTCGCGGAAGCACTTCCCTCCACAGTGGATGATCTGCTGAATATTGCAGATACCTTTGATGCACCGGAAGGTGTGGAAGGTGTCATGAAATGGGACGTGAACAATATTTTCTACAACTACTGGATCGTAGGCAACTACATGATCGTAGGCGGTGATCCCGGGGATGACAGAAATGATATTGATATCAATAATCCGGAGACCATTCAATGTCTGGAAGTGTACAAGGCACTGAACCAGTTCTTCTTTATTGAATCCGATACGGTGACTTATGATTCTGTGATCCAGGACTTTATCGATGGCAAGACCATGTTCACCATCGGAACCACGGATGTGGTCAAACGGCTGGAAGAGGCAAAAGCGGACGGCAGCCTTGCATTTAATTACGGAATTGCCCGTATGCCGGATGTCAGCGCCGAACTGCAGAGCAGATCTTTGTCTGTTACGGGAGCGGCAGTCATCAACGGCTATTCGGAACACAAGGAACTGGCGGACTGCTTCGCAGCGTATCTGGCAGAAGGATATGCGGACGGCCTGTATGAACGCTCCGGCAAAATGCCGGCAAGTCTTCAGGCGGCAGAGAATGCAGACAACGGTGCGCTTATGATCTTTGCCGATGAGTATGCGGACAGTGTGTCATTGCCGAAGATGCTAGAGACGGGAAATTTCTGGATGCAGCTGGAAGTACTGTTTTCCAAGGTATGGAACGGTGACGACGTGACTACTCTGGTACAGCAGCTGGACGAGACCATAGCCGGACAGGTAGGTGGTACAGAGAACTAAAACCGTTACAATAAAATATGAATGAACGAACCGGTCACAGGATAGACTACTACTAAAAAGAAAAGGTGGTAGAATCCTATGATCGGTTTTTTGATTGCTTTAGTTTCCGGTGCGCTGATGAGCATCCAGGGAGTGTTCAACACCCAGGTGACGAAATCCACCGGCATCTGGACCGCCAGTGCATTTGTGCAGTTTACAGCATTGCTGGTATGTCTGGGGGCATGGCTGTGTACGGAGCGGACTTCCTTCTTGAAGATAGCGCAGGTGGAGCCCAGATATATGCTTTTGGGAGGGGCCATCGGAGCCTTTATCACCTACACTGTGATCCGCAGTATGGATGCCCTGGGACCGGCCAAAGCGGTAATGCTTATTGTGGTCGCTCAGCTTGCTGTAGCATATATTATCGAATTGTTCGGATGGTTCGGTGTGGAGAAGCAGCCCTGGGAGTGGCGGAAAGCCATCGGCATGGCCGTGGCGATTGTGGGTATTGTGATTTTCAAGTGGAAATGATCCAGAGCTATCCTCGTAGCGGCAATTTTGCGAATGGGGTCTGAATCGTTACCACAAATGCGAAAACGGCTTGTAAATTCCGTGTGATTCCAGTACAATGAAAATTAACAGCATAGAGAGGCAATCCCCTGAAATTTTGTGAAGGAATCAGGAAAATGGAAAGGGGACTATGATGTTTTCGATAAGGTTTTTTAAAACAAAATATGCAGGTTTGATCGGAATGTTTTTCAGTCTGGTGATGTTCATGACCGGCTGTCAGAGGAAGGATGAGGCCATTGTGCTGATTCCATCCGGAGAAGATGTGGCGGAATTTCCCTCACTGGAAGCGGTGGAACAGGCAGCGGAGCCTGCAGGCAGCAGCGTGACAGTGCAGGAACCGGCAAAGGCTGAACCGCAGATGATATATGTCTATGTCTGCGGCGCAGTGCGGGATCCCGGAGTCGTGGAAGTGCCGGAGGGCAGCAGAGCGGAGGAAGCCCTGCGACTGGTCGGAGGTATGACAGCGGAGGCGGATCCTTTTTATGTGAATCTGGCAGAAACGGTGACGGATGGTCAGAAGCTGTATTTTCCAACGTTGGAGGAAGCGGAGACTCTGGAAGCCGAGGTAAAAGCGACGGCGGAGGGACTTGTGAATATCAACACGGCATCTGCGGAGGAATTGTGTGCGCTGCCGGGGATCGGAGCTTCCCGGGCGGCAGATATTGTGCGCTACCGGGAGCAAAACGGAGCCTTTCAGACGAAGGAAGACATTATGAAGGTATCCGGGATCAAACAGAACGCGTACGACAAATTGTGTGATAAGATCACGGTACAATGAGGGCTTATGCCGGGACCGTGAAGAGAAAAGTAAGGGATAGAGAGGTTAAGGAAAGATGGCAGGCAAGAAAGTGCTGGTAGTGGATGATGAGAAGCTGATCGTGAAGGGAATCCGTTTCAGTCTGGAACAGGACAACATGGAAGTGGATTGTGCTTATGACGGTGAGGAAGCATTGCAGATGGCGCATAACAAGGAATATGACATCATATTACTGGACGTCATGCTGCCGAAGCTGACCGGCTTTGAGGTCTGCCAGCAGATCCGCGAATTTTCCAATGTACCGGTGATTATGTTGACCGCCAAGGGTGATGACATGGATAAGATCCTGGGACTGGAATACGGCGCGGACGATTACATAACCAAGCCTTTTAACATTCTGGAAGTGAAAGCCCGGATCAAAGCTATCTTCCGCAGAATGGAGCCGAAAAAAGGAACCACAGAGAACACCGGTATTCTTGAAAGCGGCGATATGAAGCTGGATCGTGACGGCAAAAGAGCCTACATCCAGGGCAGGGAGATCGGACTGACGGCCAAGGAGTTCGAAGTGCTGGAACTTCTGATGCTGAATCCCGACAAGGTATATAGCAGGGAGAATTTGTTGAAGCTGGTATGGGGTACGGATTATCCCGGTGATGTGCGTACAGTGGATGTACATATCCGGAGACTGCGTGAGAAGATCGAGTCCAATCCCAGCGAGCCCAGATACGTGCATACCAAATGGGGTGTCGGGTACTACTTTAATAATAAGTGAGACTATGAGAACCGGCAAAGATAAGAGGAAATGATTCGCCATGCTTGCATGTAAGAATCAATTTCTCTTATCTTTGAAGGTGGCTCGAATAGAGCCACCGCCACGCAAATGAACAAAAGTAGCTGCGAAGCAGCGGAGAGCACGATTTATCGTGCGGTTTTGTGAATGGCATGGAGAGGTTCGGAACTGAGGTTTTTATACTGTGAAAAAATGGAATAAAGAACGTTTTGCAACTATATGGGAAAAGCTGGAGAGCATGATCGCGCTTCGAAGTCTGCGGGCGAGGATATTCCTGCTGACGCTGGTGATCGGCCTGGTGCCTTGTATTGCCATGCGCCACGGTATCGTGAGCAATTACGAGGATCTGGCGGTGGAACAGCGGACCACAGTGGTACAGAACCAGTTGATGATCCTGGCCAATCATCTGATCAGCAACAATTATTTAAGCAGCCATGGTGTCAGAGAGGACACCGGCAATTCCAGAGAAGTCATCAATGCGGAACTGGAGATGCTGTCCAATCTGTATGAAGGCCGTGTTATGATCATCAACAAGAATTTCAAGGTGGAAAAAGATACCTACGGCATCAGTGAAGGAAAGACCATCATTTCCGAGGAGGTCATCAAATGTTTTCAGGGGGAAAACATTTCCCATTATGATCCGGAGCACGGTTACATAGAAATGACCACTCCCATCATGGATACCACGGCAAACACTACGGACGAAAACGGAAAAAGGAATCCGGATGCCATCCGGGGCGTTATGCTGACCAGCATTTCCAATGACAGTATCGTAAATGCCAAGGAAGTGCTGAATCGTAAGGCGTACATTCTGGAAGTGATCATGATGGTGGCAATCCTGGCACTGGCTATCATACTGTCCAGAGCTTTGACGAGACCTTTCAACAGAGTCACACAGGCCATCAATGCGGTAAAGGAAGGCTTCAGTGATGAGACGATCTCTGTGCCAGATTATGTGGAGACCGTACATATCGTAGATGCGTTCAACCAGCTGTTGAAGCGGATGAAGGCATTGGACGATTCCCGACAGGAATTTGTGGCAAATGTGTCCCACGAGTTGAAAACACCCATGACATCCATCAAGGTATTGTCGGATTCCCTGCTAGCACAGGAAAATGTACCGGCGGAGCTGTATCGAGAATTCATGGAAGACATTGCTTCCGAGATTGACAGAGAGAACCAGATCATTACGGATCTGCTGGCACTGGTAAAAATGGATAAAAAGGTACAGGATCTGAATATTGTATCGTTGAACATCAATGATCTGACGGAACTGATCTTAAAGAGACTGCGGCCCATCGCCCGGAAGAAGGATGTGGAAGTGGTATTTGAAAGCGTCCGTCCTGTGGTGGCAGAGGTGGATGAAGTCAAGATGACCCTGATCATGACGAATCTGGTGGAGAATGCCATCAAATACAATAAGGATCATGGCTGGGTGAAGGTGATACTGGATGCGGATCATCAGTATTTTACCTTTGAAGTCAGTGATTCCGGAATCGGTATCCCGGAGGAGGCTCTGGCACATATCTGCGAGAGATTCTATCGTGTGGACAAGTCTCATTCCAGAGAGATCGGCGGAACGGGACTGGGACTGGCGATCACCAAGAGCGCCGTCCTGATGCACAAGGGATCCCTTACGGTGACGAGTACCGAGGGGCAGGGCTCCTGTTTCCTGGTGAAGATCCCGCTGACATATATCGCCTCTTAGACGGAGCTGTTGTAAGAAAGATTGTGTAGTTATGAAGAGAGTTAAAAAATATGTTTTGACCGGTATGCTTCTGATGTTGCTGGCAGTCCTGACCGGCTGTGGCACGAGAGAGCCGGAGACCGGCAAAAAGATATCGGTGTATTATGTAAATACCGCAGAGACGAAGGTTGAGGTTCATGACCAGGATCTGAACACCAAGACACCGGAGGAACAGTTGGAAGAGACCATGACATTTCTCTCCACCACCCCGGAAAAGCTGGAATATAAGGCGCCTTTTGACATGGGATTTCAGGTTCTGGATTATGAAGTGGAAGACGGAAAACTTGTGATCAATGTGGATAAGGCATATTCCGAACTTTCGGTCACCACAGAAGTACTGGTGCGGGCGGCCGTTGTAAGGACACTGACGCAGCTGTCCAATGTGAAATATGTGACGATTACCGTGGAAGGCAGTCAGTTATATGACAATGCAGGGGAATTGGTAGGCTGGATGAATGCCGAGCAGTTCATCAATAATGACGGTAACGAGATCAACACCTATGAACTGGTGAAGGTAAAGCTGTATTTTGCCAATGCAGACGGTGATAAGCTGATCGCGGCCTACAGAGAAAAGCATTATTCCACCAATACTCCGTTGGAGCGATTCGTGGTGGAGGAACTGATCGCGGGACCCAGCGGACAGATTGAGGGTCTGTACCCGGTGATCAATCCGGAGACCAAGATCATCAATATCCTGACCAAAGATGGCATCTGCTATGTGAATCTGGATTCCAGCTTCCTGACCGTGGTGAACAATGTTTCCACGGAGGTAGCAGTTTACTCCATCGTGAATTCCCTGGTGGAACTGGATAATATCAATAAAGTACAGATCCTGGTCAACGGCGAAGTGCCATCTACCTTCAGCAATTCCACTTTTGAACGGAATCTGGATTATGTAACGACTTTGGAACAGTAAATTTTGAATTTATGCGGGACAGGACTGTTTTTGCGTTGGACTGTCGGAACAGTCCTGACTGTGGGCAGGCGGGATTGCCTGCGGAAGGGAGCTTAATGAGACGACCGCTTTTTATGGCGTGTCTGTGTCTCGTGATAGTGCTCGCCATAGGAAGAATACTGACGGGGGCAGACACCGGGGATGCCGGCGTACTGCCGCCTGACGGAAGTCCGGTGAGGATCACGGGACGGATAGACACAAGAACTTCTGAAACGATTATTCTGAAATCAATTTCTATTATTCAAAACGATCTAAAATATTCCTATTCTGGAAAATTACAATGTGAGTTGACAAACACACAGGAGGTACAGAGCCTGAGACTGGGCCAGCATATTGTTCTGGAAGGCGTTTTTTCGCACTTCGATGCTGCGACCAATCACGGGGAATTTGACGTGCGGGCCTATTCTGCGGGAAAGGGCATCGGTGGCAGAGTGCGGAAAGCACAGGTTCTGGCAGCGGAGGAGGACTATAGCTTTTTGAGAGAAAAGTTGTTTGCCTTTCGAAGGAGATTACACGACAGACTGGCAAAGGTATTCCCGGAGAAAGAGGCTTCCGTTATGCAGACATTACTGCTGGGGGAGAAGGAAGAACTGGATGCGGAGGTAAAGGCGCTGTACCAGAGGAATGGGATCGCCCATATCTTAAGCATTTCAGGGCTGCATATTACTTTGCTTGGGATGGGATGCTACCGGCTGCTTAAGAGACTGGGGGCTCCGGTCAGAGTGGCAGCAGCGGGAGGTGCCATGACACTGCTTCTGTACGGTATGATGGTGGGCATGAGTGTATCCGCCAGCCGTGCCATAGGAATGTATCTGCTGCAGATGTTGGGGATATTCGTGGGAAGGACTTACGATATGCTGACAGGTGTGGGGCTGTTGGCGGCATTGCTGGTGTTGCAGCAACCGGAGCGGCTTGGGGATGTGAGCTTTTTGATGTCTTTTGGGGCGGTGCTGGGGATCTGCTTGTTGACACCGGTGTTTGCCGGGGATGGTAGGGAAGATAATGCCGGTGTGGAAACGGCCAGTGGCGTGGTGGCAGGGCTTCTGACCGTGACAGATATTCTGGGTGATTCCGCTTACGAGAGGAACAAGTACCGGGAAGGCTGGCGGAAGGTGGTGTATGAAAGGCTTTGGCGCATGGTGTCAGCACTTAAAAGTGGTTTTGCCGCCAGTGCCGGAGTTATTCTTTTTACGCTGCCCATACAGCTCTGGTTCTTTTATGAGATCCCTGTCTACTCGGTATTATTGAACCTGCTGGTGTTGCCCTTTATGAGCGTGGTGATGGCAGGGGGAATCCTGTCATTGATCCCGGGACTGGGAATTGCAGGGACGGTGGATTGTCTGATCCTGTGGTGGTATGAATGGATCTGCGAACGGTTCGGAGAACTGCCGGGAGCGGTATGGTGCGTGGGCCGCCCGGCAAAGTGGCAGATGATCGTTTATTATAGTGGGCTATTTGTGTTGATCATTGGCAGAAATTATGCGGAAAAATGGAAGCGACAAAGACTTTATGCAGCTTATGTGGCGGAAAATAATCATGGAGACGGACACCGCGCTGAAAGAGAAAGGCAGCGTCGGGAAACACGCGGAGTGGATGATAGCGGTAGGGGTAGAAAAAGAGAGAGTAACAGAAAAAAGATGCAGCACTCTGACAGGTACTCTGAAATATGTACCACCAGATGGCGACATGTTTTAGCGAATTTTTGGTATACATGGCAGGGAGTGATGACATATAGGAACGGAGTTATGTGCCGAATTGTAGCCGCAATGATTTTAGTATTAATAGTTGGTTTACTGACCGGCAATTTTGATCGGGGAAGCCGTGTGACTTTTCTGGACGTGGGACAGGGAGACGGTATCGTGGTGGAGACCGGGCAGGGGGCATATCTTTTTGACTGCGGCAGTACCAGTCGGAGGAAAATCGGTGAATATGTGTTGAAGCCTTATCTCAAGAGCCGGGGAATCCAGTCTCTACGCGGTGTGTTTGTATCGCACCCAGATGAAGACCATATGAATGGCATATTGGAACTGCTGGAGAACGGTGGAGAATGGGGAATTACCGTGGAGCAGATGTTTCTGCCTGCGATTACGGAAGCGGAGCGCAGGGAGGCTTTTGAAAAATTGCTTGTTGCCGCGGAATATGCCGGAGTACCGGTAAGTTACATAAAATGTGGCGATGAGATCAGGGATAGTCGACTCCGGCTGCGGTGTCTGCACCCGGAGGAGAATACGACCCTTGCGGATGCCAATGCCTATTCGGAATGCTTCTACGTGGAGGTATTTGCGAAAGCAGTGAAGTGGGGCGCGGCAGAGGGGATGGAAGCAAGTGGAGAGGGCGGAAGAGCTGCTAGCGAAGTTTACGGTGAGAACGGCAGCTTTGCTGTCGGAGTTATTGGTGAGAGAACCGGTCATGGTGATACCGGTGAAAGGAAAAACTTCGGCGTGGGTGCCGGGAAGCTAAGCATTCTCCTGACAGGGGATGTGGAAGGCGAAGGGGAGCAGCAGCTGATACAGGAATTGCAGACGTTGAAGACGTTACAGGAAGCGAAGACGTTACGGGTAGCGCAGGAATCACAGGCTTTGCAGAATGCGCGGAAATTGCAGGAATCGCAGGAACCGCGAGAACAGCAGGAGTTGTGGGAATCACGGAGACAAGGGGGCTTCAAGGTAGACATCCTGAAGGTAGCGCATCACGGCTCAGGCTATTCCACCTGTTCTGAGTTCCTTGCCGCCGCCGGCCCCGCTGCCGCCATTATCTCCTGTGGTCGTAACAATTCCTATGGCCATCCCCATGCTGCGACGCTACAGCGCCTGGAAGATGCTAAGGTCCCCTGGTACCTCACCACTGACTATGGAGCCCTGACAGTAACCGTCGACAGTCACGGAAACCGTCTGCAAGGGTATCTGAGAAGAAAATAAGCCGTTGGGGTTCTAGGTAGTTGTGGCGTGAGAGGAAGAAAAGTAAGAATAAGCCCCGGAGAAGTCAAGAAGCCGGGGCGTGAGAGGAAGAAAAGTAAGAATAAGCCCCGGGGAAGTCAAGAAGCCGGGGCGTAGGAAAAAGAAAAGTAGAAATAAGCCCCGGGGAAATCAAGAAGCCGGGGCGTAGGAGAAAGAAAAGTAAGAATAAGCCCCAGAGAAGTCAAGAAGCCGGGGCGTGAGAGGAAGAAAAGTAAGAATAAGCCCCGGAGAAGTCAAGAAGCCGGGGCGTGAGAGGAAGAAAAGTAAGAATAAGCCCCGGGGAAGTCAAGAAGCTGGGGCGTAGGAGAAAGAAAAGTAAGAATAAGCCCCGGAGAAGTCAAGAAGCCAGTGTGCAGAAGGAGGAAAAGTGAAAACTACACGCGAAAATATAAAAAACAGAATAGAAGAAATTAATAAGGAATTAGAAAAGATAACAAAATTGGACAAAAAATTTCCGCAAGGAGAATTGCAATGCTTCAAAAATGAAAACCGCTACAAATGGAAAGTAAAAGAGGAAAATGGAATACGCTATCTTCCGAAAACCGAAAGAAAATATTGAAGGTTATTTGCCTTATGATGATAATGATGCTGATTTTTGTCTACGTATCCATGGTGATAGCATGATTAACGCTCGCATCAATGATGGTGATATCGTTTTTATCAAACAACAATCAACTGTAGAAAATGGAGAAATCGCTGCTGTCTTAGTCAATGATAGTGCTACTCTAAAGCGTGTTTATTTCGTAGATGATACAGTGCAACTACGCTCTGAAAATCCTAAATATAAACCGATGGTTTTCTCAAAAAATAATTGCGATAATTTCCGCATACTAGGAAAAGCTATCGCTTTATACACTAAAGTTTAAATAAAAAAGATGCTTTGAGAATATATATCTCAAAACATCTTTTTTTATTTCATCAAAATAGATTAAATTACAATATATTAATCAACCATTTTCATGCCACATTCTTCCATGAGTTTCTTGGCTTCTACATATTGAGCTATACCTTGAGCTACTTTTTGAGCATCTTTCATAGCTACAACTACAGTAGCTGGTCCATTAACTACATCTCCACCAGAGAAAACTCCATGTCGCATAGTCATACCATATGGTTTTTCATTATTTTATTTGCAGAGAAATATTCACGTCCATCTGTATCTACGACTTTGTCTAATGCTTCATCAAATTCACGTACCGAACATTTTATACCTGTTACTGCATCTTCTCCTATGATTTCTACAGGACCTCTTAAAGCGTGTATTTCTACACCTTCTTCTTTAGCTGCATCTATTTCAGATTTTAAAGCTGCCATATCTTCTTCACGACGACGATTTACAACTTTTACAGATTTTGCACCGCAACGCATAGCTGTACGCGCAGCGTCCATAGCAGTATTACCACCACCAATTACCACTACTTCATCGCCTTCTTTGATTGGCACTTCATTAGGGTCAACGCTATTGCTATTGGATAATTCCACCATCTGCAAGAAATATGTTGCTTGAATTACACCTTTTAATTTAGCACCATCTATTGGTAAAGATTTAGATAAAGCATTACCAGTACCAATAAAAATAGCATCAAAGCCCTGATTAAATAATTCATCTACTGTAATTTCTGTGCCTACCATGATATTTAATTTAAAATCTACGCCTAATTTTTTAATGCGTTTTACTTCACGACGAACTACTTGTTTTGGTAAGCGAAATTCAGGAATACCGTACATCAATACTCCACCAGCTTCTGGCTGAGAATCAAATACTGTTACCTTAAATCCCATTTTAGCTAAATCCCCAGCTACTGTAAGACCAGCAGGGCCTGAACCAATTACTGCAATATTTCCAGGCTGAGATTTCGCCACATTTGGAGCCACTAATTCAAGTTCTCCGTCCATGTCGGCAATGAATCGCTCTAATTTACCAATTTTTATTCCTTGACCTTTACGTCCCAAAATACAAGAACCTTCACACTGACGTTCATGCGGGCAAACTCTACCACAAACTGCTGGTAAATTACTACGCTGAGCAATAATCATACTAGCCTTACCTAAATCACCATGCGATAATGCATCTATAAATTCTGGAATATTATTACTAATTGGGCACCCCGTACGACACATTGGCTTTTTACAGTTCAAGCAACGTTTTGCTTCAACAATAGCTTCTCTAAGCGTATAGCCATTTGTCTCGTATCCTACATCAGCTGTATTTGACATATAATTCACCTCTATGGTTTTAGTACTAAATTATTTATATTAATTATATCATTAAATCAAACTAATATACAATTATTTTAACAAAAAAAGCCATCAGTTATAAGAACTAATA
>ENA-UEQY01000790-UEQY01000790.1-human-gut-metagenome-genome-assembly--contig:-NODE-790-length-19160-cov-4.667348_pt1 | contig 19160 bp, 8 predicted proteins | sample MGYA00242949_ERZ507949 | MGnify/ENA primary metagenome ERZ507949 (study PRJEB26167, sample SAMN06115403) | human gut metagenome | host: Homo sapiens | place: China:Jiangsu | collected 2016-07-06... | reverse complement strand
CTCCTCTTTTTGCATTCCGTTTCCGACCGCATCCTGTCCCCGCAGAATTCCTAAATCCCATATACTATGCTTCAAAATCTACTAAGAACCTTAAACTCTTTCAGCAAAACGACAGTATTGCTGATCTGCTGTTGCTGTCTGGGGTGCGGCAACGGTGAAAAAGAAATCGACGACCCCGACCGTCCCGACCGACCGGACGGCGACGAATACGAGGACATCGAGGTGGTGGACGGCAAAGTGCGTTTCTACCTGTCCGAGTCGGAAAACGGCATCCGCCGGCCGATGGGCGTCGGCGAGCGGGTATGGAATGAGTCGAAGGTAACGGTCAACGGCAAGCCCTATGCGATTGCGACCGATGAGAACGACCGCCGCTATATCGACGTCGCGGCATCGAACGCCGGCACCTACAACGCCACACTGACCACTACGGAGTCCGGCAGTTGGTATGACACCTCGGTCTACACCGATGTGAAACTCCCCTACTCGCAGTTCTGGACGACGACCGCCCAAGCGCTGCAATCGTACCCGATGTACGGTTCGTACACCAAAGAAAACGGCAACAAGCTGATTTTCGACGACGCTTTCGCCGTGCTGGACGTGGCGCTGACGGGATCGGCCGAAATCGCTTCGGTGAAGGTCGCGTCGCCCGACGAAGAAATCGTGGCCGGATTCGCCAACTATCTCCCCTCCCGCGGGGGCTTCTCGATGACCGAAGGCGTCGACTTCGCCGTGCTCAACTGCACCGACGACGGCCGCTGCGTGGCGCTGGACAAGGGAACGACGAAACATTTCCACATCATGCTGGCGCCGGGCGACTATCCGACGGGGTTGGAGATTACCGTCGGCGACGCGGAGCACCGCGCCATGAAACATACGCTGGCGTCCCTGCAACTCGCCGCAGGCGAAGTATACACCGTCGATCTGGCCTATACGCCCGACGCCGACCTCGTCTTCTACGAAGGTTTCGACAACTTCGTCTGGGGCGGCGACATCATGGGCGGACAGGAGGCGTCGGGCTACGCCCCGACGGCCGAAACCGTTACGACGGACTCGGGAACGGACCGCGACGGTTATGCGGACGCCTTCGAACGGGTCGCCTACAACAACCCCGGGTCGGCCTTCATCCAGTCGAATACGTGGGATGAAGTCAACGGCAAGACGGTCGGCACGTCGCATCAAATGTCCGACTCCTACGTGGCCAGCCGCAACATCGCCGACTACACCTTCATGTTCCGCTGTCAGGAGTATCAGGGTTATCTCGCCTGCGGCACGGGGAACACGGGCCGCGGCATCTTCCAGACCGCCGCGCTTCAAGCCATAGAGGGCATCGGCTCCGTGCGCGTCGCATTCGACTTCTGCTACCAGTACGGTTCGACGGACGTCCTGCTGTTCCAAGTCCTCAACGGAGGAATGATCGCCTCGGCGACCGTCGACGGGCACTCCGTCACGCTGACCGACGAGAATTCGGGCTACTCGGGTGCAACGGGAAAATACATCGTCGAGAAAAACTACGTGACGCTCCCGTCGAGCGAGTCGGCCGTCAAGGAGTGGCACCGCGTGGAGGTCGTCGTGGAGAACGCGACCGACGGCACGATGCTCTACTGGGCGGGCAACGACACAAGCAGCGGCGTCCATGGCTTCTATCTCGACAACATCGAGGTGCGTTCGCTCGGCGAAGCGGAGCGGGGCGAGAACATTCTGCGCGTGCTCTACTGGAATATTCAAAACGGCATGTGGTCGGATCAGGCCAACGATTACGACAACTTCACGGCTTGGGTGAAGAAGTACGACCCCGACGTGTGCGTATGGTGCGAATCGGCCACCATCTACAAGGACAATACCAATGCAGGAGCGCCCGCATCCGATAAGTTCCTGCCCGACGGCTGGCCGGCACTGGCAGCGCGCTACGGCCACTCGTATACGGCCGTCGGCGGCTGGCGCGACAACTATCCGCAGACCATCACGTCGAAATATCCGATCGAGACGCTGCTCAAAATCACGGATACGGAGCAGGCGGGAAAACCCGTTTCGCACGGCGCCGCCATCCAGCAGGTCACCGTGAAGGGCCATAAAATCAATGTCGTGACGCTCCACACGTGGCCGCAGGCCTACGCCTTCGGCGTCACCGGCTCGGCAAATCAGGCGGCGAGCGCCGCCAATAACGAAGGCGACAAGTACCGTGCGTTCGAAATCGGGTACATCTGCGACAAGACGGTCAACGATCCGGCCTACGCCGCACAGGAGGATTGGCTGATGATGGGCGACTTCAACGCCCGTTCCCGCGTCGACAACTGGTTCTACAACTATCCCGAGAACGACACCCGTCTGCTGGTTCACGATCACATCCGCAACAATACCGATTTGGTGGACATCATCGCCGAGCGCAACCCGGGACGCTTCATCTCGTCGACCTACGGCAATGCCCGCATCGACTTCATGTACGCCTCGCCCTCGATGTACGGACGTGTCGCGAACGCGCTGATCGTCATCGACAAGTGGACGACGGCAACCAAGAGTCCCTACGTGTCCAACTTCTACGACCCCTCGGACCATCGTCCGATTTTGGTGGATTTCGAGTTGAAATGACCGTTGGGAACGAATCTCCGACATGAAACCAATACTACTACTGTTAACCTTATCGACTTATGAGAAAAACATTTCTGACGGAAAGTCTCGCCCGCTTGCTGCGGGGAGCGATCGGAATCGCGTGCCTGGCGGCGGCCTGCGTGTCGTGCGAAACGCACTCGAACTCCGACCGCAGCGAGTCGATCGCGGTCTACGCGGACCCGATCGAAAAGAAGCCGGTCGACGCCGTATACGTCGGCGTGCAGGGCGGGCAGGCGAAAATCTATGCGGAGGCGAACGTCGACTTCGTCGCCTCGTGGGAGGACGACGCCGACATGCCCTGGGCGGCAGTCCTGGACGACACTGCGGTCGACCCGCTGACGGGGTGCCGCATAGTGACCCTCGACGTCCAGCGGCGTGTCGAAACGGGCTGTTACTACACGCGGCGCACGGGTATGCTGATTCTGGCGGCGACCGACGGGACGCTGAACTACAACCGCATAGTGCCCGTACACCAAGGTTCGACAGCTCGCGTGAGCAACGATTTCTCCTCCATGAAGTACGGCAAAACCGATCCCCGCTTCACGGACGACGAGACGCCCATCGACGACTGGACGACCGCCCAGAAGGATTACGGCTTCTCCTCCACGACAATCGACGGCGAGGAGCACGCCCACTGCTACGGCAAGAACGGCTATCTGAAATTGGGCGACGACGAAGGACACGGCGCCGACCTGATTTCGCCCTACACCAACACGCTGCGCAGCGACTCGATGCTCATGGTCTCGTTCCGCGCTGTGGCGTATACCGACTTCTACACCGGAGCCAAGGACGACAACAAAATCAAGGTCGAGGTACTCGACGGGGGCGTAATCGCCGATTTCGCCGACACGGGCAAGACCTCGATCGAGCTCGAAGCCGCCTACTACGACCCCCGGAGCGACGAGTTCCCCGAGAACATGTGGGAGGGAAGCGACCTGCTGGTCTTCGTGGTCGGAACGCAGCTCAATCCGATTACGGTCAACACGCGCATCCGCATCAGCTGCGGCTCGTTCACACAGACGTCGCCGGTCAACAACCGCATCTTCCTCGACAATTTCTACATCCGCCGCCTCGAAGCGGACGAAGAGAATTACTTTACCGAAAACAACGGCAGCGGCAAGGACATAATCCTCGGAGCGCCTCTCGAGGAGGGTCAGGAGTAAGCAGGCCGGAACAAGTCGTATCACCTAAAACAACCTGAAATGAACAAATTTCTTCACACAATGAGCGTTTTCGCCCGTGCGATGTCGCTGGGGGCGATTCTGATAATGCTCGCAGCATACACGGCACCGGCGAAGGCTCAGGAACAGCCGCAGGCGGTTCACGGCATCATCTTCGACTCCGAAGGCAATCCGCTGGTCGGAGCCACAGTGGTCGTCGCTGGCGGAGTGCAGGGCACGACGACCGACACCAAAGGTAAATTCACACTCAAAGTCAAACCCTCCGATTCGCTGACATTCTCCTACCTCGGCTACACGTCACAGACGACGAAGGTGGGCAGCCGCACGAAATTCAACATCCGGCTGGAAAAGGACGCCTCCACCGACATCGAAGAAGTGGTGGTCATCGGCTACGGCCAAGTGGCCAAGAAAGACCTGACCGGTTCGGTCTCTACGGTCAAGATGAACGACATCAAGGACCTGCCCACGCTCTCGGTCGACAACGCATTGCAGGGACGTATCGCCGGCGCCGACTTCATGTCGACTACCGGCGAACCGGGCGCCACCACGACCATCCGTATCCGCGGCACGCGTTCGATCAACGCCTCGAACGAACCGCTGATCGTCGTCGACGGCGTGATGGACGCCATCCACGACCTGAACGACATCAACTCCGACGACATCGCTTCCATCTCCGTGCTGAAAGACGCCTCGTCGACGGCCATCTACGGTTCGCGCGGCGCCAACGGCGTCATCCTCATCACCACCAAACGGGGACTCGGCACGACGGGCAAGCCGAACATCACGTTCAAGACCGACATCGGCTTCTCGCAGCTGCCCCGCCACCTCGACATCATGAACGCGGCGGAATTCGCACAATACCGCAACGACTACGCCTCGTTCGGCTCCGACGCCAACCATCCCGACATCGGCGCCGATACGCCGCTCTCCGGCTCGGTGTACCCCGACCCGCTCTCGCTGGGCGAGGGAACCGACTGGATCAAGGAGATCACCCGCACGGCCATCTACTCGAATTACGCGCTCTCGCTCTCGGGCACCAACGAGAAAGCCTCGTACTACTCTTCGTTCTCCTACAACGATACGCAGGGCATCATCGACGACAGCGGCCAGAAGCGCTTCACGGGGCGTATCAACCTCGAACGCCAGCTGTTCAAATGGCTGAAAGTCGGTTACACGGGGTCTTATACATGGAGGCACAACGACCAGAACAAGGCCACGATAGGCGGCACCAACTGGTGGAGCGGCGCCCAATACCTGTCACCGCTGCTCAAACCGACGGACACATACAACCCGCTGTACTACAACGGACAGAAAATCAATACGCCGCGTGCGTTGATCGACCAGAACACCCATTACCTCGAACGTCATTCGAGCAATCACAACTTCTCGCTCAAACTGGAACCGATCAAGAACTTCACGATCAACAGCACCTTCTCCTACTACCTCTACCAGCGTCACACGTACCGTTACTATCCGGGCACGCTGCCCATGAAGAGCGAAAACGAAGGCGGCGAGGCATACCGCGCCGACTGGGACGAGAATTCGTTCTCGTGGGAGACCACGGCCGGCTACAAGTTCGAGAAGAACGGCCATGCGCTGGACGTCCTCGGCGGCTTCTCGGCCTACCGGTTCGTGTCGCACGACTTCAATCTCTCGGGCAAAGGCTACATGGACGACGCCATCCTGTGGAACAACATGAACGCCGTCCTGGACAAGGAGACCTACTCGGCAGGTACGGCCTACTCGAAAAAGACCAAAATGTCGGTCTACGCCCGTCTGAACTACAACTGGAAATCGCGCTACTACCTCACGGTGACCGGCCGTTACGACGGCGCCTCGAACTTCGCGGCCAACAACAAGTGGGCATTCTTCCCGTCGGCGGCCGTCAAGTGGAATCTGGCCAACGAGAACTTCCTGAAAGACTGCGACTGGATAGACGACCTGTCGATTCGCGTGAGCGCCGGTCTGACCGGCAACGACGCGATCAGCACCTACCGTTCGCTGGCCGTGCTCTCGTCCACCACAGGCGGCTATCTGTTCGACGGCTCGCAGCCTGTCGCCTTCTACCGCAGCCGTCTGGATTCGCCCGACCTGACATGGGAGAAGACGGCCGCCTACAACGTGGCCATCGACTGGTCGATGTTCAAAGGCCGCCTGAACATCACGGCCGAAGCCTACAAATCCAAGACAACCGATCTGCTCATGTCGCTGGCCGTAGCCGCCCAGACGGGTTACACCTCGCGCTGGACCAATATCGGCTCGACGTCGAACAAGGGCATCGAGCTTTCGATCGAGAGCCAGAACATCGTGCGGCCGAACTTCCACTGGACGACGACGCTCACGATGTCGCATAACGACCAGATGGTCGACGATATCGGCTCGGAAGACTTCATTTCGGCTTACGACTCGCCGGGCAACAACAGCTACATGATGTACGGATACGTCAAGGGATACCCGCTCAACTCGCTGTGGGGCTTCAAGTACGGCGGCACGTGGAAAAACGCCGACGAACGCAAGGAGAACGAAATTACGAAGACCTACGTGAGCGTCTCCAACACCGACGGCGGCGCACGCTACTACGACGTCAACCACGACGGCGTGATGTCGCGCGAAGACCTGATTTATCAGGGCAACGCCGACCCCTATCTGTACGGCGGTCTGCAAAACACGTTCTACATTCACGGCTTCAAACTGGGTGTCTATTTCGCCTACTCGCTCGGCGGCAAGATCTACAACTATTCGGAGATCTACATGGCCGGTTCCCAGTTCGCGAACCAGTACCGCTACATGCTCGACGCGTGGCATCCCGTGCGCAACCCCAACTCCGACATCCCGCGCGCCGGAGCCAAGAGCGACGCCGCGCTACCGAGCGACTTCATGATTCACGACGCTTCGTATCTGCGACTGAAAAACGTCACGCTCGCCTACACGTTCGACTTGCGGAAGAAATGCTCGTGGCTGCGCGACCTCACGCTGAGCGTATCGGGCGAAAACCTCTATCTGTGGAAGAAATACAACGGATTCGACCCCGACGTATCGAGCGAAGGCACCTCGTCGACGCTGCGCCGCATGGACTTGGGCGCCTACCCCAAACCCCGAACCATCATATTCAGCCTCCAGTTGAGATACTAAACCAATAAGATCATAAGAACTATGAAAATCAAAAACATATTGTATGCGACGCTCTTCTCGGCTTCCCTCTTGTTCCAGTCGTGTTCGCTCGACGAGGACACGTCGGGAATTTCGAGTCCCGACAATTTCTTCCGCAAATACTCGGAGTGCCAGTCGGTCGTGAACAGCTGCTACATCCCCATCAAATCGATTTACACCTACACCTACATGCTCGCCACCGAATGCGTCACCGACATCGCATACTGCCCGTCGGGTACGCGCGACGCCAGTCTGGACATCTCGCCCGCCGTGCCGCGTTTCGGCTCGACCGTCTGGACGCAGGGCTACCTCGGCGTACAGCGCTGCAATTTCGCCGTCAACGGCATCGAACGCGCCTATCAGAACGAAGTACTCTCCGAAGAGCAATACCTGCAACTGCTCTGCGAGGCCAAGACTCTGCGCGCGTTCTACTACTGGACGCTGACCTGCTTCTTCGGCAACGTTCCCTTCTACTTCGACGACGTCACCGACAACGAAGTACTCAACCGCATTCAGGTGCTGCCGCGCATGGATGCCGACGAAACGCGCGCGACAGTAATCAAAGACTTGCAGTCGATCGCGCCGCTCGTCGACCAGACTCGCACCTACGACAACGAGGCCAACCGGCTGGGAGCCTCCTGCGCCTACATGCTCATCGCCAAGATGGCCATGTGGAACAAGGAGTGGGACACTGCCCTCGAAGCGCTGCAACAGATCGAGACCATCTACGGCCCCCTGTCGCAGTACGACTACGCCCAGAACATCCTCTTCCGCAACAAGAACACTCCCGAATCCATCATGGAGATTCAGCACACCTACACGCAGGGCGGTCTCACCTATACCTCCAACGTGGCCTGCATCTGCCAGCCCTATCCGCGTTCGGCCAACTCGTCCATCTACGACGGCGTCGACATTCCCGAACTCGGCGATCAGGCGACCGTATGGACGGCCATGCGGCCGAACGTCTACTTCTGTCAGGGACTCCAATCCAAGATGGGCAAGGATATCCGCGCCAAATACAACATGGCGTGGGGCTATGAAGACAAGACCTTCAACAGCACCAACACCCGTCCCTGGTGCGGTCCGAAATTCTGGTGCCCGAACATGCAGGCATCGGCCGACGGCAACAATTACAAGGTATTCCGCTACGCCGACGCGCTGCTGATGATGGCCGAGTGCTACTTCTACAAAGAAAACTACGAGAAGTCGATCGAGTACCTCGACATGACCCGCACGCGCGCCGGACTGGGCAACTACATCTACCGTACGCCCGCACGCCTGGAAGAGGAGATTCGCAACGAACGGGCGCGGGAGCTCTTCGGCGAATTCCAGCGCAAGTACGATCTGGTGCGCTGGGGCATCTGGTACGATGCGGTGACGAGCAACAGCGACTATGGCCCTCTGCAACTCAATACGACGTCCAGCCTCATCAAACCGTGCCACCGCTACTACCCCATTCCCGACACGGAGGTAACCTACTCGAAGAATAACCTCGACAACAACGAATACAAGGCCTACGGGTTGTAACGACCAGAAACTCTCAGACTATGAAAACATCACTCAATAAACACAAAAGATCGGCCGCCGGCCTGCTGATCGCCGTCGCGGCATTCGCGGCCGCCCTGACCGGCTGTCAGAAGGATTTCGAGATGGACCTGCCGCTGGCGGTGGCGGCACGGGAACTGTCGCTGAGCAAAGAGGCCGGCTCGACACACGTGCTGGTCTATTCGAACGGAGAGTGGACGGCACGCTTCACGCGCAACGTGAAGTGGGCGTCGCTCAACAAGCTCGAAGGTTACGGCAACCACGAAATCGTCTTCACCTACGCGGCCAACTACGGTATTTCGCGCAAAGTCGGGGTCGTCTTCCAGAAAGGCGAACTGGCCGACACCGTAACGTTCACCCAAGCGGGCACCGTCACCGAACCGTCGCTCGCGTTCGCCAAACCCGCCGTAGCGCTATTGAAGGCGCCATCGCGAATCTTCGCTCCCATCGACACCAACCTGCGGTACTGCATCGACGACGTGGAGGCTTCCGTCACCTACTACGATGCGGACGGAGTGCCCGGTGAACCCGTACCCGTCGTGACGCGCGCCGAAAGCGAAGAGGGCGACGACAAACCGCAGGCGCAACCCGTTACGCCCTGGATTTCCGAGGTCGCCATCACGCACGAGGGCGTGTCGTTCGCCGTCGAGGACAACGAGGCCGGCTCCACGCGCCTGGCCGACCTGACCCTCTTCATCGAAGACGCCGAGGGCACAGCCACCACCTCGGTGCTGAGCATCTCGCAGGGAATCGCCGAGCCTTCGCTCAAACTGGACAGCTCCGTCGAGACCTACGAGGGTTATGCACAACAGTGCACGATTCCGGCCACGACAAATAATCTCGTACCCTACGCCGACCAAATCGTCTACGATATCACCTACGATACCCCCGTCGAGGAGGGCAACGAGTGGCTGTCGGAACCCATGCTCACGGACGAGGGGCTGACCTTCTCGCTGACTCAGAACGACAGCTCGGAAGCCCGTTCCGCCACGCTCAACCTCAGTTACGCCGACGCATTGGGCGCCTCCGTTTCGGCAGTCTGCAAAATCACCCAGAGAGCCTATCCCACCGCCGTCGACTTCGCGACCGTACGCGGAATGACCCCGGGCGAAATCTCGCTGGCGGGCTATATCGAGGGATTCGTGGTCAGCGACCCGGCCAGCAAGAACATCGTTTCGAGCCCCCAGACCGGACAGTATGCGTTCGACCGTACCGAGAACGACCGCACGGTCTACCTCGAATCGACGGACGGCCGCTACGGTTTCTGCCTGAAATTCGCAACCGAAGACGACAACACGCTGGAACGTTTCTCGAAGGTGCGGCTCTCGCTCGACGGCGCCATCCTCGAAAAGAAGGCCGTCCCCGAATGCTACACCATCACGGGACTGACGGCGGCCAACATTTTGGAGACATCGACACCCGACGAATTCAAGATTCCCGTCAAGACCAAATGCATCGCCGAACTCACCGACGACGACATCTTCACGCTGGTCTCGGTACCCGACCTGGAAATCATGTGCAAGGACGGCGCCTACACCAACTGCACCGACGGTTACTCGCTCAAAGACGACGTGAACCCAATCGGCGCCACCGCGCCGCGCTGGGACGTCGCACCGCTGATGTGCTACGACAAGACGGGCGAAGTAATCCACATGCTGACCAATGCGGCCGTACCCTGGCGCCGTTTCAGCTCGGGACGCGATCTGGAATTCTATTCGGTCGTAGCCCAAGGTTCGGGCACGTTCCGGGGTATCGTCGTAGCCGACGACGTGGCGCCCGTCCGTTTCGGCGACCTCGGCCGCTACCAGCTGCGCGCCATGACGCAGGGAGAGATCGCCCTGACCGAAGAGCCATTCTCGAAGACCATCGTCGAGTGGAACTGGAACGACCGCCAGAACGACCTCACACCGGAAATCGGCGAGGGCGAGATCGACAAGTACGACGCCACGCAGGCCGGGTCACCGGACTTCAACAATGTCGTCTGCTCGGGCAACGGCGGCGGAACTTCCGAACAGAAGGGACTGGTGCCTAATGGCAGCGTCGTGCTCTCGCGCCAGTGGTGGGATTTCGACAAGGACGAAGGCAAATATTTCGACATCTCGTTCTCGACGCAGAGCATCACCGGATCGAACCTGATTTTCGGCATCGTTTGGGGACACGGAAACATGAACAACACCTCGTTGACCGGCCCTGCGCACTGGAATCTGCTCTACTCCGTCGACGGAGGCACGACGTTCCGGCCCGTTCCCGACTGCCCGATCATCAAGAAGCGTTCGATCGTATGGTGGAGCGGGACATCGCAGGACTCGACGCCGGGCTACACCGAGCATCTGCGCCGGCTGCCGGCCGATTGCTTCGGCAAGGAGAAGGTGGTGTTGCGCCTGCAAGTAGCCGACAAGGTGACAGACATCGCCCCGAGCAGCAGCGCTTCGACCTATCCGACGAATCTGGGCATCGAAAAAGGCACGCTCACGCCGGAAATCACGGCCGCCAACTGTCAGGTTCGAATCGGTACGCTCACGATACGTTACAACTAAACGCATTTCGGTCGGGCGGCGGACGACAGCCGACCGCCTGACCGGAAAAACAACAACGACAAAACCGAAACAACATGAACTTTCGCAAATCGATATTCAAGTTTTGGAGCATCGCCGCTGCGGTCGGAGTCGCAGCTGCCTGCACCAATGTCGACGCCGAGGACATCGACCTCGTCAAACTGGGCGCATTGGAAAAAGAGTTCATCGTCGAGGCCGATGCGAACTCGTTCGACATCGACATCTACACCAACGGCGCATATCATATCGAACGGATAAACGAATCCGACTGGCTGAGCCTCGCGTGCGGCGAGACGACGGACGGCAAGGCCACAATCACGGCCGAATGCGAATTCAACGAGGATTTCAAACGCAAGGCGGGCATCGTCCTCTGCTCCGACGTGGATTCGCGGCGCGACACGCTCTACATCAAGCAGAAGGCGCTCATCGACGCGCGCATCGCATTCGCAAATTCGTCGATCATCGTCCCCGGGGCCGGCGGCGAGAACAAGTCGGTCATCGAGACCAACGTTCCCTTCTCCGACATTACGGTGGAGACCGAATACTCCGATCCCGAGAATACGGACTGGATCCAGGAGATTGAGATCGTCGACGCCGAGAGCGAGGAGCGCGAGCTGGTCATCACGCTCGACGCCAACCCCGCCGAAGAGGTTCCGCGCTCGGCCGCCGTGTCGCTCTCATTCACCGACGGATGGGACGAGACCGTCTCCGTCGAGTTCAATCTGCTGCAACGCACGGCCAAAGAGACGCTCGGCCGCAACATCACTTTCGAGGAGTTCCGCCAAAACTACGCCCTCAACAAGAAGATCGAAGACTACGTCATCATCGAAGGCATCGTCGTGAGCAACCCCGACAACCGCAATGCGGGCGAGAACACCCAACTTACCACCTCGACAATCGACTACACCGTTTCGGAACGGACCCTCTACCTCGAATCGAAGGACGGCCGCTACGGCATCTCGATTCTCACCAACGAGGTCGAGGACAACATCTTCGACCAGTACGACCACGTGCAGCTCCTCATTCAAGGCGCCACCGGCAACCTGGTCGAGAATCCCGACCGCTACGAATTGGAGGGTGTCACCAAGTCGATGGCCATTTCGCGCACCGCCGGTTCGGCCTCCGACGTTCCCGTCAAGGAGAAACACATGAACGAGCTGACCGACGACGACATCTACACCTACGTGACACTCAAAGAGATCGAGTTCCCCGTACGCAAAGGTTCGATCACGCCGGTCAACGAAGGGTACGCAATCGGCACGAACGCACACCGTATCAGCAAATACCCGCTGCTCGTGCGCGACATCAACGGCGACGCCATGTACATGATGACCAATACCAACTGCGCATACCGCAGCGACGGCACACGGCTGCCCTACGGTTCGGGCGACATTTCGGGCGTAATCGTCCACGAACGTTTCTCGCGTTTCGAATGGCGCAACGGAGCCGACCCTGCCGAAATGACGGATGACCCGACGCTCGGCTACATCGGCCGCTATCAGATCCGCCACCAGAACAAGGAGGACATCTGGGGCAAGATGCAGAACAGCGTGGAAGACAGCTTCTCGGCACTGCTGACCGAATATCGTTATTGGAACCCCGACACGGAGAACGAGGTGCAGAAACCCACCTACGGCACGAACGGCTGGCTGACGCACACCTATCAGGAAAAGTATTCGGGTTCGGCCTCCAAGGAGTACCTGCAAGCCACCTACAAGCAGCACATGGTGGGCGGCGGCACGTACGAATACTTAGGGCCCGTCGGCAACAGCGCGAACAACCTCTTCGGCGCCAACTACGGCAACAAGAACGGTATCGGCATCGTAATCGACCCCTCGAAGGAGAGCTGGAATCCGAAGATGGACGCCTTCATCAGCCGCAATCCCGACGGAACGATCGAGTGGTGCGGCCCGTACGCCTCCGACCAATACGCAGCCAGCGGTTCGGGAGGCTGGCCCGGAAACGACGCAATCCCGACGAGCTCCCAGCAAATCAACTACAACGGCAGTACGTCGATGCGCGGCAAGGCCAACGTAAGCGGCAACTGTTACACCGCCTTCTCCAACCACTACTGGTGGGACGACGACACGGGACGTTTCTACGCATGGCTGATCAACTTCTCGACCGAGGGCATTTCGACCTCGCACATCTCGATGCAAATCTCCGTGATGAACACGCAGCAGACCTTCTATTCGCCCCGCTACTGGTGCGCCGAGTGGGCGCTCACCGACTCGCAGGCGCCCGAAGACGACTCGCAATGGAATCTCATCGGCGAATACACGGTGCCCGACGTCTCCGTCTGGTCGAATACGCTCTACTCGTCGATCGTGGCCTACAAGTACATCGACTTCGAACTGCCGCAGGAAATCCTCGGCCACCCGGACGTCTACATCCGTCTGCGTCCGACGAGCGACCTTTGCAGCGACGGCAGCGATTATGCCAACGCCCGCCTGAACGGAAGCGCTGCCGGAGCGGCTTTGGCCTCCCAGCATGCAAGCAGCCTCGAGTATTTCGCGATTCGTTACAATAAATAACCGCTGTATCCGATAACCGGCCGAGGGCCGGCAAGCAACGGAACGTCCGGGCTTGTCGGCCCTCTTTTCGAATACATCCGAAACAATGAAGCTGAAAATCACGCTATTTCTGACAGCATTGCCGTATCTCGCCGTCGCGCGCGCCGACATCGGTATCGTGCCTCGCCCGCTTTCGGCCGCGGAAGGCAGGGGGACGTTTGCGATCACGGAGCGCACGGTCATCGCATCGCCCGAAACGCTGCGGCAGGAAAAATAAGGTTTCGGAATCGCGCAGTCACGTATCGCAATCCCTGTTTCGTTCCGGCGGACCGGGAGGAGGCACCGCGAGCCGTCAGAGACAGTCCCGCTTCACAAGCGGGACAAATTGCGACACGGGAAGACCTGAATCCGCACCTTCTGACGAAAACCGCCTGCCGAACCCTCCGGCGCGAACTCTCCGCACGAACCGCTCCCGTTCTCGTTTTTATTTCCTATCTTTGACGGTGAAAACGACCTCGCTTTCGGCGGCCGGACAGGAACGACCGGTTCCGCACCATGCGGCCGCCCTCAAAACTGTGACCCGGCATGGACAATCTGAACCAAGACCTGACATCGCTGCTCCGCCGCGCGGGGCTGGACAACTCCGGCGGAGAGTGGGGCTCGCGCATCCTGCTCGTCGCAGGCATCGTCCTCATCTGCTACCTCGCGGTGAAATTGTTCCGGCATCTGGTGACACCTGCCCTGCAACGCATCAGCGCCCAGACCCGGACGATGTGGGACGACCATCTGTTCGACGACAAAGTCCTGCACGCCGCCTGCCGCCTGATTCCGCCCGTCCTCCTATATCTGCTGCTGCCGCTGGCCTTCGGCGACGACCCCTCGCTGCTGAAACTGCTGCACAAAGGCTGCTCGATTTACCTCATCGTCGTGACGATCGCCCTGCTAAACACCTTTCTCAGCGCGCTCTACGACATTTCGAACAAACACGAAACGCTGCGCGACCGGCCGTTGAAAGGCATCTACCAGATGCTCAAACTCGTGACCGTCAGCGTCGGCATCGTATTGATCATCGGGATTCTCATCGACCGGAACGCCACGAGCATTCTGGCCGGACTGGGTGCATCGGCCGCCGTGCTGATGCTGATTTTCAAGGACAGCATACTGGGACTCGTCGCCGGCGTTCAACTCTCAGCCAACGACATGCTGAGACCGGGAGACTGGATAACGATGAGTAAATACGGTGCCGACGGGTATGTAATCGAGGTGACGCTGACGACGGTCAAGGTGCAGAATTTCGACAAGACGATTACGACGATTCCGCCCTATGCGCTGGTCAGCGACTCGTTCCAGAACTGGCGGGGTATGCGCGAATGCGGCGGACGGCGCATCAAGCGCTCGGTCTTCATCGACGCCCGCACGATTCGCCGGTGCACGCCGGAAGAGACGGCGCGGCTCCGCGAAACGGGGTATCTTGCGGCCGATACATCGCAGGAAATCGTCAACCTGCAAGCGCTGCGGGAGTATCTCGCGAATTACCTGCGCAACTGCCCCGACGTGCGCAGCGACCTGATGTTGATGGTACGCACGCTCCAACCCACGTCCGAAGGCGTGCCTTTGGAGTTCTACTGCTTCACGCGCCACTTCGAATGGATTCCCTACGAAGCGTTCCAGAGCGCACTTACCGACCGCGTGCTCACCCTTCTGCCGGAGTTCGGCTTGCAGGCGTTCCAGCGGCCTGCGGGCACCGATCTGCATGAACGGCACTGACGGCATTCGGACACAGGAGGAATGTCTGTTTTCCGACGCAAAACGCGCGCTTTTTCCCCGAAGGAGCGTATCCCTGCAACGGTTTTTCCGGAAAAGGTGCGCGAAATACCACGAAATACGCTTTGCCTGCGTGCGTTCCTGCCGTCGCACGGCGCGAACGTCCGCGGAAGACGGCCCGACGAAGGACGGCGAGGGCAGAACGCCGTCTCCACTCTATCGGATATTATGCCTCCGCACTGAGACACATGCTGACATAGCGCACGGCGACGGGATAAAAGCGCATGTATGCCGATGCATGCGCCGAATCGGGATTGCGACGGCAAGGCGCCCCCTGCTCCGAATACATCGCCGCAAGGGAACGAAAAGGGGCAGAGTTGTGAAAACTCTGCCCCGAATCGTCCTCCGTCGCGACGGAGGAGAGACGATCCCCGCTATTTGAGAATCTTGTAGGTCACCTTACCGCTCTTCACGGCCCAGGGATAAGCCACCTCGACGTTGACCGTCACGTCAACATCCTTCTGCAACGAGAGGTTGTTGAGATTCGAGAAGGTGATCCGACCGGTCGTCTCGTCGACAGTTACACGGTCGCCGAGTGCCGCCGAAGCGTCGAATCCGTTGTCGGCATAGGTCACCGAGAAGCTGACGATGCGGATCGCTTCCAGTCCGAAGACTTCGTCGCTGTTGGGACGGACACCCGTAGCGAAACCGTTGGTGTCGTCGCCCGTGATCCACGGATCGGCCAGCGTCGCATCGTGATCGATCAGCTCGAAGCCCTTCATATCGTCGGCGTCGCGCATATCGCGCAGCGAAAGTACCTCGCAGATATTCTTCGTATAGGTCGCTTCGGCCGTGCGGGTCGGGATTTCGACGGTCTCCGACTGCGTGAACGAGCGGATCGGGTCGAACTTGTTGACCTCATACGACGTATAGTCGTTCACGGCCGTGAAGGCGTTGCCGATGACGATGCCGTCGATCGAAAGCGTACCGACGACGGGCACGGATTCGTTGCGGCCGTAATACGAAAGTTTGTTACCGGCGATCTCGATGCCGTCGTGGGCGGGAGCCGTCGCGGGAATCTCGTAAGCGAAGACGAGTTTCTGTGCAGCGATCTCATCATCCGATACCGGTACCCATACGCCCTGCGCATCCTTCTTGACGATCGTGAAGGCGGATTCCAGATCGATGTCGGCTACCGAGAAGCCCGTGAGCGCACTCAATCCGAAACTCGGCGACCAGAGCCCCTTCACATCCGACTGCCACTTGCCGTCCGCGTTGTAGACCCATGCGTCGACGTGCTGCGCGGCATAGGCGGGAATCTCGACCCTGGCCTCGCCCTTGACATAGATCGGCAGGCCGTAGTTGGGAACGAGCTTCGTCTCGAAGGCGAATACGTCGGCGTCGGTCTCCACATCGGCACGATTGACCTGCATGTGGGAGGTCATCTTGCCGTCGTTGGCCACGGCGATGCGGGTGATCGTCGCAGGGTTCGAACCGTCGAGGAACCAGTGGTTCTTCTCCAACGTCCGGTCGCCGCAGACAGCCTTATAGAATGCGTTCGCACTGTTGGGCGAGCCTCCATAGTAAGGACGGGTAAGCGACGTAGCCAGTTCGGCGGCATCCGTGAAGTGATCCTTCACCTGCTCGAAGAGCTCGTCGACAACGGAGGTATCCTCGGCCACGAACAGCTCCTCGGTGGCATCGTATGCGAGCGTAGCGTCGGGAAGCGTAACCTCGATCTTCTCGGGCAGTGCGACGAACTCGGCCTCGAAGGCGATCGTCACCTGTACGTTCTCGAACTCGCTCGACGCTTCGACGGCATAACGCTTGCCGAAGGTGTATCCCGAAACGCGCAGCGTATAGCCCTCGTCGGCATCGTAAGCCACAGGAACCACCTTCACATTGTCGTCGACGGTCTCGGTCGGCTTGCCCTCCGCGTCGAGCTCGACGGCCTTCACCACGGCGCTGCCGCCCTGGTTCCAGTAGGTCACGATGTTCTCGGGCGTGATGTCCTGAGGAAGCGTCGACTCGGTTACTTTGAGCGTGAATTCGCGCTCGGAACCTTCGTACTCGCCGCCGGCTTCGTAGACCGTCCGGAAATCGGAGTAGTTCCAGACGTACTTCAACAGGTCGAGCGTTACGCCGCGCTTGGTCTTGACGATCGTCACACGGCTGTTGAAGGTCGGGTTCAGCGCATCGTAGGCGGCAGCGACCGTATAGGCGTGCTCGGTGAGCAGGTAGTTGTTGCGCGTCGACTTGTCGGCGGCGATCAGCTTGACCGTCTCGTCGCAGACTTCCTCCCCGCCGTTCGCAACTTCGAAATTACCCTTGTCGGCCGACTCCAACTCCGTGCCGTCGGCCTTGAAAGCCTTGCTCGTGCAGGCCACGACGGGCGCTTCGAGCGAATAACCCATGTCGGCGAGCTGAGCCAGATCGTAGTAGGCTTCGCCGTCGGTAGCCCAGAGTTTGTAGCCCTTCATCAGTTCGACGACCATGTCGGTATCGTCGTAGGGAATCTCGTAGGCCACTTCGCCGTCCGCAGCGACGATCCGGTCGGCGTCGATCGAACCGTCCTCCTTGGCGGGAGCCAGCACGACGGCCTTCACGTCGGCGCGCGCCGGCACGAGGTTCACGTAATCCGAAACCACATTGGCCGAATAGTCGTTCCCGGCCTCCGCGTCGTAGGCTTTCTGTACGCGCAGCGCAATGCTGTACGAAACCTTACCCGTGAAGAAGTCGGGGGTGAAATCGGCGGGAAGCGCCGTCACGATGAAGCGGCCGTTGCCCGTCTCGTCGGCCTCGACCTTCTGAATATTCAGCGCAGGCACCGTAGCGCGCGTCTTCACCTGTTCCATTTCCAGCGAGAACATCTCGGGCTCGGCGGCATAGGCGGCCACGAGCTGTCCGGCAGCCTCGACGGGCGTAACGCGGAAGGTCATCTCCACCGTACCGTTCGCCAGCAGAACGGGCTCCTCGCCTTCGGGGGCATAGTAGAGCGCGTTGACCGACGCCTTGTGATCGTCGTAAGCCGGAACATAGACGAGGCTCTGGATACGGCTCAGGAGCTGATCCACGTCCATGCGCAGGCCGTCGATGAGGTTTTTCAGATCCTGCATCGTCCCCTCGTACTCACCGGCGACATCCTTAATCGCATTGGCAATGGCCTGATCGATCGCGCCGTCGTTGGCGAGCGCCTTGCCGATGCAGTCCTCCACGCCCTTCGTGAAGGCGGCGTTCGACTCGTCGTATTTGATCTCGGCATTTTCGAGCGCTTCGAGCCGGCTCTTGATGTTGGCCAGCGAACCGTCGGCGTCGGGCTTGCCGTTGAGGGCATCGATCTGCTCCTGCAAATCCTGGATTTCGAGATCGAGCACATCCTTTTGGACGAAGTTATATTTCGCCAGGATCGGCTCCATCGCTTCGCCCAGCGAGTTCTTCATCGCCGTCTCGCTCTGGCGGATCGCCTCCTGTAAGACGGTCAGCGTCGGATAATCGGCCAGTTCGGCGTCGGTCACGTAACCTTCGAGCGTCGAAGCCAGCCCTTCGGCCGAAACGTAGTTGGCCTTGATCTGGTTGAGCAGCTGCGACAGACTCTCGACCGTCGTTTTGGTGGCGTAGGTCGCCTCGGCGTCGCTCTTGGTCAGGTAGTTCGCCAGCGAACCCTTCACGGCGTCGATTTCATCCTGCAAACTCGTGCGGGCGCTTTCGAGCGCCTCGATCCGCTTCTCCAGCTTGCCCTTATCGCTTTCGAGCGTCTCGATCTGTTTTTTCAGCGCTTCGACTTCCGATGCGGAGGCCGCCTTTCCCAACTCCTCCTGCAACTTTCCGATCTCTCCGGCCTGCGT
>ENA-UEQY01000739-UEQY01000739.1-human-gut-metagenome-genome-assembly--contig:-NODE-739-length-19837-cov-5.903897_pt1 | contig 19837 bp, 14 predicted proteins | sample MGYA00242949_ERZ507949 | MGnify/ENA primary metagenome ERZ507949 (study PRJEB26167, sample SAMN06115403) | human gut metagenome | host: Homo sapiens | place: China:Jiangsu | collected 2016-07-06... | reverse complement strand
CTGATAGAAACAGAAGCCACTGGAGCACCTCAAAAACACCATCATACACTAAATCAGTAAGTTGGCAGCATCACCCGTCGCGCCTCGCGAACGTATTAATATATCGTATGTCCCAAAAACAGATGGCCAGACGGCTGAAGTGGAACTTCCGCTTAACATGCTCGTTGTCGGCGATACCGGAAATACGCAGGAAACATCCCCACTGGATGAACGTCAGGCAGTTTCCATTAACAAGCACAATTTCGGTGCAGTGATGGCTGAAGCAGCCATTGGCCTAAATTTTACTGTCCCCGCCACGCTGAAGGGAAGCACAACAGACGATGAACTGAATGTGGCGCTGAATATCAAATCACTGGATGATTTTTCACCAGATAGCGTGGCCCGGCAGGTTCCGGAAGTGAATAAATTGCTGGAACTGCGTGAAGCACTGACTGCACTGAAGGGGCCGATGGGTAACCTTCCGGCATTCCGTACCCAGCTCCAGGCATTGCTGGAAAATGAAGAGTCCCGCGAGCAGTTGCTCAAAGAAATCGGTCTGGTGAGCAATAAATAACCACCACTATTTCATTAAACAGGGTTATCCAGGCATGACGGCACACAAAAATATCTCCGGGACATACCACCTCTCTGTTGCAGACATTCTGCAGGTGGTTTACCAGGTATGTTTCAGCCCGTCCGTTGAAATCAACCAGGATGGTGTGGCTGCGCTGATTACAACACTGGATCGCCGTATCAGTGATCTATTGGATGAGATTATCCATTTTTGTGAGTTTCAGCAGAGCGCGTCGCACTGGCAGCGCGTACTTCACTGATGGCGAAAAGCCGGTTTCAGAAACACAGCTAAAACAGAAGGATTTTCAGTATGTCTTTACAGGAAGAGGAACTCGTTTCCAGTCATGCCGGGCAGCCTGAGCAGGCATCGTCGCTGCTTGATCAAATCATGGCACAGACCCGTATTCAGCCCGGTTCGGAAGGTTATGACGTTGCCCGCCAGGGTGTGACAGCCTTTATTGCCAGCATCCTGCAATCCACTGCATCTGCCGAACCGGTCAATAAACTGGCCGTGGACAGCATGATTGCAGATATTGATGAACGCATCAGCCGCCAGATGGATGTCATCATCCATGCGCCTGCCTTTCAGCAGGTCGAATCGTTCTGGCGCTCACTGAAAACCATGGTGGATCGCGTTGATTTCCGTGAAAACATCAAGGTCAACGTGCTTCATGTCACCAAGCAGGAACTTCTGGAAGACTTTGAGTTTGCGCCAGAAATTATTCAGTCCGGATTTTATAAGCACGTTTATTCGTCCGGTTTCGGACAGTTTGGCGGTGAACCCATCGCTGCCGTGCTGGGCGCTTATGAGTTCAAAAATACCGCGCCTGACATGAAACTGCTGCAATACGTCAGTGCCGTGGGCGCAATGGCGCACGCACCGTTCCTGTCCTCCGTTTCCCCGGAGTTTATGGGGCTGAACTCGTGGACCGAACTGACTAATATCAAAGATCTTTATGCCATCTTTGAAGGTCCGGCCTACACCAAATGGCGCGCCCTGCGTGACTCGGAAGATTCGCGCTATTTAGGGCTTACGGCACCCCGCTTCCTGCTTCGCCAGCCCTATTCACCAACAGATAACCCTGTTAAGAACTTTAACTATTACGAAGATGTCAGCCAGAACCACGAAGATTATCTGTGGGGTAATACGGCCTGGATGCTGGCATGCAATATCGCAGACAGTTTTGCCAAATACCGCTGGTGTCCAAACATTATCGGTCCGCAAAGCGGCGGCGCAGTGAAAGATCTGCCGGTGCATCTGTTCGAAACGATGGGGCAGATTCAGGCCAAAATCCCAACCGAGGTGCTGGTCACCGATCGCCGCGAATTTGAACTGGCTGAAGAGGGTTTTATCACCCTTACCATGCGTAAAGACTCTGATAATGCAGCCTTTTTCTCTGCAAACTCGGTACAAAAACCGAAGCACTTTCCGGGAAAAGATGCAGAAACCAACTATAAGCTGGGTACGCAGCTTCCTTATCTCTTCATCATCAATCGGTTAGCGCACTACATCAAGGTGTTGCAGCGTGAACAACTGGGGTCATGGAAAGAAAGGAGCGACTTAGAAAGAGAGCTTAATACCTGGATCCGTCAGTATGTTGCCGACCAGGAAAACCCGCCTGCAGACGTGCGCAGCCGCAAACCTCTGCGCGCTGCCAAAGTTGAGGTTATGGATGTAGAAGGCGAACCCGGCTGGTACCAGGTTGCGCTAAGCGTGAGGCCTCATTTTAAATTTATGGGGGCAAATTTTGAGCTTTCCCTGGTTGGCCGGTTAGACAGGGAGTAACACACCATGATACCGGATCGGGAAAGAACCACAGGTTCTCTTTTTGAGCGTATGGAAGCCTCTTCGGCCAGAAACCGGCAGGGAGGCAGTATTCATTCGCTCAGGCAATCCATTCGCCAGAACCTACGAAACATTCTTAATACCCGGTCCGGTAGTTGCCGGGGTGCGCCTGAGCTGGGCATTGATGAACCGGAAGGGGCTGAAAACTTCCGCGAATCCATGAGTCGGGCCATCGAGCAATGTATAGAACGCTATGAACCCCGGATCTCACACGCTGAAGTGCAGGCAGTGGTTTCATCCGCCTCCAGCCCGCTGGATATGACGTTTCATATTACAGCCTGGGTGACATTTAACGAAACGCATGAGGTGCTTGAATTTGATATGGCACCGAATGGCAGCCAGCATTACCGGGTGGACTGACAAATGGAATTTGAAGAACGCTATTTCCGGGAAGAACTCGATTACCTGCGCCAGCTTAGCAAGCTGCTGGCAACGGAAAAACCCCATCTGGCCCGCTTCCTGGCCGAAAAAGATGCGGATCCGGATATTGAACGCCTGCTGGAAGGGGTGGCTTTTCTTACCGGCAATCTCCGCCAGAAAATTGAGGATGAATTCCCAGAACTGACGCACGGGCTTATTAAGATGCTATGGCCTAATTACCTGCGTCCGGTTCCGGCAATGACCCTTATTGAATATACGCCGGATATGGATAAGTCTTCTGTACCGGTGTTAATCCCCCGTAATGAGCAGTTTACAACCAACGCCGGGGAAATCAGAGTTGATGAAGTGCTGCCCTCTGATGCTAAAAAGGAGGAGCCGCCTCCCTGTACCTTCACTCTCTGCCGGGATATCTGGCTGCTGCCCGTTCGCCTGGAGCAGATTGAAAACCGCAGTACGACCCGTAATGGTGTTATCAACATCACCTTTTCGGTCGCACCGGGAACGGACTTCCGCACGCTGGATCTGAACAAACTTCGCTTCTGGCTCGGCAATGACGACAACTATACCCGTGACCAGCTTTATTTATGGTTCTGCGAATACTTGCAGGGTGCCGACCTGACTGTGGGTGAACAGCATATTCGCCTGCCTGAGTTTATGCTAAAAGCTGTCGGTTTTGAGCCGCAGGATGCCATGCTGCCCTGGCCGAAAAACGTCCACAGCGGCTACCGGATCCTTCAGGAGTATTTCTGTTACCCCGATGCGTTTCTCTTTTTTGATCTTTGTGGTTGTCCGGCTTTGCCTGACGGATTGCAGGCGGAATTCTTTACCCTGCAACTGCGTTTTTCGCGCCCTTTGCCCGTGGACATCCGGCTGCGCCGCGATTCCCTGCGCCTGTATTGCGCACCTGCCATTAATTTATTTATCCACCATGCAGAAGCCATCACGCTGGACAACCGGCGGGCAGACTATCCGCTGGTTCCCAGCCGCCATTACCCACAACATTACGATGTATTTTCCGTTAACAGTGTGGTGAGCCAGGTCCAGGATATGTTCAGGAAAAAAGATCTGGGGCGTCCTGTTTCGACGCAGGCCGCGCGCCAGTGGCCAGCCTTTGAAAGTTTCAGCCATCAGATGGAATACAGCCGGAAGCGGGAAGTGGTGTACTGGCATCACCGGACCAAAACATCCCTGTTCCATCGCGGCTTTGATCATACCCTTGCCTTTATACATGCTGATGGCAGTTATCCGTCAGACGAATCTCTGCTCAGTAATGAAGTGGTTTCGGTATCGCTGACCTGTACCAACCGTGAGCTTCCGTCACAAATTCGTTCCGGCGATATCACCGGCACAACCGGTAAAAATGCAGCTGTTGCTTCATTTCGCAACATTACCCGCCCGACGCAACCACTCTGGCCGGTCATTGATGGCAGCCTGCACTGGTCCCTACTCTCCGCCATGAACCTGAATTATCTGTCATTACTGGATACGGACGCGCTGAAGCAGGTCATCGCCAACTTTGATCGCCACGCAATCCATCATCCGCAGACGGCACGGCTGTCACAACAAAAGCTGGATGCCATTGAGCGTCTGGAGACCCGCCCCGTTGATCGCCTGTTTACGGGTATTCCCGTCCGGGGACTGGCCTCCACGCTGTATCTGCACCCGGAGCCGTTTGTCTGTGAAGGGGAAATGTATCTGCTCGGTACGGTGCTTTCGCATTTTCTGTCGCTGTACGCCAGCGTTAACTCATTCCACATGCTGACCGTTGTGAACACAGAAAGCCAGGAGACATGGAAATGGACGGAAAGAATCGGGCAGCATCCTCTTATCTGAGTCCGGGAAATCCCCCGGCAGATAAAGAGCAGAATGATCCGCTGGCACAGGTTTTCCATAATGCCTGCTCTTACAATTTTTTTGCGATGGCGGAGCTGTTGCACCGCCTGGCAAAGGGTGAAAAGGGGACGCCAGAATTATCCCTGCGTGACGATCCGGCACAGGAAACCCTGCGTTTCAGCGCCGATGCCAGCCTTGCCTTCCCGTGCAGTGATATCAGTGCGCTGAAACGGGATACATCAGGGGCATTCAGGATGACCACCACCTTTATGGGGTTACAGGGGAGCCAGTCGCCTCTCCCCGGTTATTACCTCGATCACCTGGCCTGGAAAGCGGTACATGAACAAAGTCCGGTAGGTGATTTTCTGGATATGTTCAGCCACCGCCTGACCCAGTTTGTCTGGCATATCTGGCGTAAGTACCGCTATCACATCAGTTTTCGTAACGGCGGTGTGGATGCGTTCTCGCAGCGCATGTACTCCCTTGTCGGGCTGGGCCACCGCCAGCTTCGCGATAAGCTGGCGATTAATCACAGCAAAATGCTGGCGTATTCCGGGATCCTGGCAAATCCGGGACGATCCCCGGAAATAATCTGTGGCCTGGTGTCCCACTGCTTTGATTTGTCAGAAGTGACGCTGCAAAACTGGCAACGTCGCAAGGTGGATATTGAACCGGATCAGCAAAATAGTCTGGGGAGCTATTCTCTTAAAAATGGCGAAAAACTGGCGGGAAGATCGGTACTGGGCAACTTTGTTCTGGGTACACGAGTGCCCGATCTCAGCGGAAAATTCCAGCTCAGTATTACCAGCCTGACCCGAAAACAGTTCCTCTCTTTTCTGCCGTCCGGCGAAAACTTCCTGCCACTGACGATGTTCGTGTCCTTCATCCTGCGCGATCAGCTTGCCTGGGACTTACATCTGGGGCTGGCGCCGGAGCAGGTGGGCGCAATGCGCCTGGGCGATAACAAAAGTGCGCTGCTGGGCTGGACCAGCTTCCTCGGCACACCGGAAGAACGACCCTCAGTCACCATCAGGGTACGGTCGTAAATTATGATAATCACGGAGCAGAATATGCCGGAAGAGAAACTACAGACGCTTTCATTGCAGGTCATTAACGGCAGTGAGCTGGAAAGCGGACGGGCGGCGCGCTGTCTGTTCACACAGCAGGGAAATGTCGGCCATGGCCCCGAATGCCACTGGTCGGTACAGGATCGTCAGCAGAGCATTCCGGCCCAGGCTTTTACCGTTATCCTGCACGATGGCACATTTTGTCTGCGCCCGCAGACGGCACAACTGTGGCTGAATCAGGCAAAAGTCACAGCAACATCAGACCTAATACAGTTGCGCCAGGGCGATGAGATCCAGATCGGACGGCTGATGGTGAGGGTTCATCTGAACCGGGGAGATATTCCCCATTACGATGAGGAAATGGCCACTCCCGAAACCATCGTTACCAATCGCGATATGCTCACGGATACCCTGCTATCAACGGAGGGTACGCCACACTATCCGGGAATGACTCACCGGCACCAGCTTGCAGACACCGTGGTAAACGGTTTTTCTGCCGATCCACTCCAGGCACTTCAGTCCGAAAGCCTGATTACCACGGGCGATCCGCTTTCAGGCATTGCGGCTGTCCGGCCATCGGCACCGCTGTCCGATCCGGCAAGTAATGGGGGGATCAATACTCAGTTTATGGATCTGCCGCCCATTTATGCCAGCCCCGGCGATCGTAATGACGACGTCTCTGCGGCAGAAATGGCGCAACGCCACCTTGCGGTCACCCCCTTACTGCGCGGTCTTGGCGGCTCGCTTACCATGAGCAATTCCGACGATGCGGATGATTTTCTGGAGGAGGCCGGACGAACGTTACAGGCCGCAATAAAAGGTCTGCTCGATTTGCAGCAGCAGCGTAACAGCCTCTCAGACAAACATTTGCGCCCGCTGGAAGATAACCCGCTGCGCCTGAACATGGATTACGCCACCGCGCTCGACGTAATGTTTGCCGAAGGTAAAAGCCCGGTACATCTGGCGGCTCCCGCCGCCGTCAGTGAAAGCCTGCGCAATGTCCGCCACCACGAAGAAGCTAACCGGGCAGCGATTGTGGAGTCGCTTCGTGTCCTGCTGGATGCTTTCTCACCACAAAATCTGCTGCGCCGCTTTGTGCAGTACCGCCGCAGCCATGAACTGCGCCAGCCGCTGGATGATGCCGGAGCATGGCAAATGTACAGCCATTATTACGAAGAACTGGCCTCCGATCGCCAGCAGGGGTTTGAGATGCTGTTTAACGAGGTCTACGCCCAGGTCTATGACCGGGTGCTTCGTGAAAAACAGCGGGAGCCGGAAGCATGAACAGGAAGGCGTTTCTGGCCTGCGTGCTGATGTGCGTCATATTAACCGGCTGCGAAACGGCGAAAAAAATCAGTGAGGTGATCAAAAACCCGGATATCCAGGTCGGGAGCCTGAAGGAGCAACCTTCGGAAATAACCGTCACCCTGCTGACCGAACCGGACACCAATACCAATGCGGAAGGTGAATCAGCCGCCGTGGATGTGCAACTGGTGTACCTGACTGACGACTCAAAATTGCTGGCAGCCGACTATGACCAGATAGCCAGTACGCCGCTACCGGATGTGCTGGGTAAAAACTATATCGACCACCAGGATTTCAACCTGTTGCCGGACACCATCAAAACCCTGCCGCCGGTAAAGCTGGATGAGAAAACGCAGTTTATTGGTGTCGTGGCCTATTTCTCCGATGACCAGGCCACTGAATGGAAACAAATCGAGACGGTGGAAGGAACCGGCCACCATTACCGCCTGCTGGTGCATGTACGTCAAAGCAGCATCGAAATGAAAAAAGAGGATGAATAATTATGGCAACCACCCGCAACAAGGTGATGTGGCAGGAAGGGATGCTGATGCGTCCACACCATTTCCAGCAGCAGCAGCGTTACAACGACTACCTGGATAACCAGCGTTTCCGGGCCATGAATGATTTATCCTGGGGATTTACCGAACTCACCCTCAACAATGAACTGCTGGCGCAGGGTAAGATCATGATTGACAGCGCGTCAGGCACACTGCCCGACGGCACCGTCTTTTCTATCCCCGACCAGGACGCACTGCCCGATCCGCTGCACCCGCAACATTTTCCGGACGAGAGAAGCCGCAATATCTACCTCGCTCTGCCGGTCGCCAGTGATGTGAGAAATGAAATCAGCGACGGACGGCGAATCGGGCGTTACCGGCTGAATTATGCCGATGTCCGGGATTTGCATTCAGAAGAAGGTGACGCGCGAACATTGACGCTGGGTCAACTGACGCCGCGCATTATGAGCGGTGCAGAAGATATGAGCGCCTATATTACGCTCCCGCTTTGCCGTATCAGCGATCGCCATGCCGATGGCTCCCTGACGTTGGATGACGATTTTATCCCCTCCTGCCAGAATATTCAGGTCAGTAAGAAACTGCGTGTTTATCTCAAAGAGGTACAGGGGGCCATTGGCGGACGGGCAAGCGATCTGGCAAACCGTATTGGCTCTCCGGCGCAGAGCGGCATCGCGGATGTGGCGGAATTTATGATGTTGCAGTTACTTAACCGTAACCAGACCCGGTTTACCCATCGCGCCCGCCGATCCCAGCTCCACCCGGAAGATTTCTACCTTGATCTTGCTGGGTTGCTGGGTGAACTGATGACCTTTACCGAGCCGTCGCGCCTGCCCTGCCCGCTTGATGTGTATGATCATCATGATCTGACCAAAACATTTAAAACACTGTTACCGGAAGTCAAACGGGCGCTGCATACCGTACTGTCGCCAAGAGCGGTCAATCTGCCGCTGCATCTGCGTGACGGTATCTGGCAGGCCGATATCCATGACACAGAACTGCTGCAATCTGCCACCTTTGTGCTGGCCGTGGCGGCAAACGTGCCGGTCGATCAGATCCAGCGTCAGTTTATCCAGCAGTCGAAAATTTCCTCGCCGGAAAAAATCCGCAATATGGTCAGTGTGCAGATCCCCGGTATTCCATTGCGTGCCCTTATGGTGGCTCCCCGCCAGCTTCCTTACCATTCCGGGTTCAGCTATTTCGAACTCGACAAGAGCGGACAGGCCTGGACAGAAATGGCTGCCGCCGGGGCCGTTGCACTGCATGTATCCGGCAGTTTCCCGGATCTGAACATGCAACTGTGGGCGATAAGAGGGTAAGACGATGGATGAGGGGTCACTGTCTCTGCCACCATTTACCGGATACGACGAAAAAAGCCAGCGCGACTATCATCTCGCGCTTCGTGGCAACAGCCTGAATCCGATGATCGACGCGGCCACGCCGCTACTCGGTATGGTAATGCGCCTTTCAACCATGAACAGCCAGACGATGCCGGAGCATCTTTTTGCTCAGGTGGTGACGGATGTTCAGGCCGTGGAGCAACTGCTTCAGGAGCAGGGCTACGAACCGGGCGTGATTATCTCGTTTCGCTACATCCTCTGCACGTTTATTGATGAAGCGGCGCTCGGTAACGGCTGGTCGAACAAGAACGAGTGGATCAAGCAGTCATTGCTGGTCCATTTCCACAACGAAGCCTGGGGTGGAGAGAAAGTTTTCATCCTGCTGGAGCGCCTGATCCGTGAACCCAAACGTTACCAGGATCTGCTGGAATTTCTCTGGCTCTGTTTTTCTCTGGGATTTCGCGGGCGCTACAAAGTGGCAGCACAGGATCAGGGGGAATTTGAGCAGATCTACCGCCGCCTGTACCACGTCCTGCATAAACTACGCGGCGATGCCCCTTTCCCGCTGTTACACCAGGACAAAAAAACCCAGGGCGGGCGTTATCAGCTCATCAGTCGCCTGACCATTAAACATATTTTTTGTGGTGGCGTTGTCGTGCTGGCGTTGTTTTACCTGTTCTATCTGTTGCGGCTGGACAGCCAGACGCAGGACATCCTGCACCAGCTAAACAAATTACTTCGATAAGGACGTTTATGATCCAGATTGATCTTCCCACGCTGGTAAAACGGCTTAACCTGTTCTCCCGCCAGGCGCTGGAGATGGCCGCCTCTGAATGTATGAGCCAGCAGGCAGCGGAAATTACCGTCAGCCATGTGCTTATTCAGATGCTCGCCATGCCACGCAGTGACCTGCGGGTTATTACCCGCCAGGGCGATATTGGCATGGAAGAGTTGCGCCAGGCGCTGACGGTGGAGAACTACACAACTGCCCGTTCTGCGGACAGCTACCCGGCATTTTCCCCGATGCTGGTTGAGTGGCTGAAAGAGGGCTGGCTGCTGGCGTCGGCTGAGATGCAGCACAGCGAATTGCGTGGCGGCGTGTTGCTGCTGGCCCTGCTGCATTCGCCGCTGCGTTATATACCGCCTGCTGCCGCCCGGCTGTTGACCGGCATTAACCGTGACCGTCTGCAACAGGACTTTGTGCAATGGACACAAGAGTCGGCGGAATCAGTCGTGCCGGATGCAGACGGTAAAGGCGCAGGCACACTGACGGACGCTGCTGACACCCTGCTTGCCCGCTACGCCAAAAACATGACCGCAGACGCCCGTAACGGCAGGCTTGACCCGGTACTGTGCCGCGACCACGAAATCGACCTGATGATCGACATTCTCTGCCGCCGCCGCAAGAACAACCCGGTGGTGGTGGGCGAAGCAGGCGTGGGTAAAAGTGCCTTAATCGAAGGGCTGGCGCTGCGCATCGTGGCAGGCCAGGTGCCGGACAAGCTGAAAAACACCGATATCATGACCCTTGACTTGGGCGCATTGCAGGCCGGGGCGTCGGTGAAGGGTGAATTCGAAAAACGTTTCAAAGGGCTGATGGCGGAGGTCATTTCCTCCCCGGTGCCGGTCATTCTGTTTATCGACGAAGCACATACCCTGATTGGCGCAGGCAACCAGCAGGGCGGGCTGGATATCTCCAACCTGCTCAAACCGGCGCTGGCGCGCGGCGAGCTGAAAACCATCGCCGCCACCACCTGGAGCGAGTACAAAAAATACTTCGAAAAAGATGCCGCCCTGTCGCGCCGCTTCCAGTTGGTGAAGGTCAGCGAACCCAACGCTGCCGAAGCCACCATTATTCTGCGCGGTCTGTCGGCGGTCTATGAACAGTCTCACGGCGTGCTGATTGATGATGACGCCTTGCAGGCCGCTGCGACATTAAGCGAGCGTTATCTCTCCGGGCGTCAGTTACCGGACAAAGCGATTGATGTGCTGGATACCGCCTGCGCCCGTGTGGCCATCAACCTGTCGTCGCCGCCGAAGCAAATCTCGGCGCTGACCACTCTGAGCCACCAGCAGGAGGCGGAAATTCGCCAGCTTGAGCGCGAGCTTCGCATCGGACTGCGTACCGACACATCACGGATGACCGAGGTGCTGGTGCAGTATGATGAAACGCTGACGGCGCTGGATGAACTGGAAGCGGCCTGGCACCAGCAGCAGATGCTGGTCCGGGAGATTATTGCGCTGCGCCAGCAGTTACTGGGCGTGGCAGAGGACGATGCGGCGCCGTTGCCGGACGCAGATACCGTGGAGGATACGCAGCCAGAGTCAGAGTCAGAACAGGATAATACCGGTGCCGTACCGGCTGATGAGGCCGACAGAGAACAACCGGAAGAGACCGCTGAAACAGTTTCCCCGGTACAACGTCTGGCACATCTCACTGCCGAACTGGACGCCCTGCATAACGACCGGTTGCTGGTTTCCCCGCACGTCGATAAAAAACAGATTGCGGCGGTGATTGCCGAATGGACCGGCGTGCCGCTTAACCGCCTGTCGCAGAATGAAATGTCGGTCATCACCGACCTGACGAAATGGCTGGGTGACACCATCAAAGGCCAGGACCTGGCGATTGCCAGCCTGCATAAGCATCTACTGACCGCACGCGCCGACCTGCGCCGTCCGGGACGCCCGCTGGGCGCGTTCCTGCTGGCTGGCCCCAGCGGCGTGGGTAAAACTGAAACCGTCCTGCAACTGGCAGAGCTGCTCTACGGCGGTCGCCAGTACCTGACCACCATCAATATGTCCGAGTTCCAGGAGAAACATACCGTCTCGCGACTGATTGGTTCGCCTCCGGGCTACGTTGGCTACGGTGAAGGCGGCGTACTGACCGAAGCGATTCGCCAGAAACCCTACTCGGTAGTACTGCTCGATGAAGTGGAAAAAGCGCACCCGGATGTGCTCAACCTGTTCTACCAGGCGTTCGATAAGGGCGAAATGGCAGACGGTGAAGGCCGCCTGATTGACTGCAAAAATATCGTCTTCTTCCTGACGTCCAACCTCGGCTACCAGGTAATAGTCGAGCATGCCGATGACCCGGAAACCATGCAGGAAGTACTGTATCCGGTGCTGGCCGACTTCTTCAAACCTGCCCTGCTGGCGCGTATGGAAGTGGTGCCGTACCTGCCGCTGTCGAAAGAGACGCTCGCCACCATCATTGCCGGGAAACTGGCCCGCCTGGATAACGTGCTGCGCAGCCGCTTTGGCGCGGAGGTGATTATAGAACCGGAAGTGACGGACGAAATCATGAGCCGCGTCACCCGCGCGGAAAACGGCGCGAGGATGCTGGAATCGGTCATCGACGGCAATATGCTGCCGCCGCTCTCCCTGCTGCTGTTGCAGAAAATGGCGGCGAATACGGCGGTTGCCCGGATTCGGTTGTCGGCAGTGGACGGCGCATTTACGGCAGACGTGGAAGATGCTCAGAACGACGAGTCCGTCACAAAGGATGAAACGGTTTTATGAGCAGGTTGCGCGTTTTCCGGCAGACAGGATGGTTTATCGCGGGCCTGATGACGGGCTTACCCGCCACTGCCGCGCCCGCAGAAGCATCGTCAATGGCCGGTGTGGCGGTCGCCGTCGCCACCACGACCCCGCCGGATGCGACAGCCACGTTACAGGCCATGCAGTCCTGTCGGCGGGAGTCCGCGGCGCTGGAGCGGCTTGACTGCTATGACCGCCTGCTGGCACCGCTGTCCCCGTCAGGGTTTGACGGGGCGCTGGTCAAAGCCGGTTTTGTGGGCGAAGCCTGGACCCGCGCCACGGAACAGGAAAAAGACCGCCAGGGCAACACCACAGAGCTGCTGGTGACGCAGGTGCCGGGGGAGCGCCCGACGGTGGTGATAACCACCCCGGCTATCGGTCATGTTCCGCCACGCCCGGTGCTGATGTTCAGTTGCGTGGACAATATCACCCGGATGCAGGTGGCGCTGATGCACCCTCTGGATGTCCATGATATCGCCGTCACTCTGAATGCCGACAACCGGGCATTGCGCAGCCACTGGTTTGTGCGCGAGAACGGCACCCTGCTGGAGTCCAGCCGGGGGTTATCCGGGATTGATGAAATTAAGCAACTGTTCGGCGCAAAAACGCTGACGGTGGATACCGGCGCAGACAATGCCGCCGGAAAGCTGACCTTTAACATTGACGGGCTGGCAAGGGCGATTGCTCCCCTGCGCGATGCCTGCCACTGGGCGGGAGAATAAAAATATGGCAATGGACTTACGCGATCCGAATGTCTGGATATCGCACCTGCTGGAAAACCTGCCGGAAGAGAAACTGGCATCGGCGCTGAAAGATGACAACCCGAACTGGGAGTATATCGACGGCGAAATCGTCAAGCTGGGATCGCTGGCCCACAGTCAACTGGATATCCCGGAACTCCAGCGCCGGGGGCTGGTCATTCTGGCTTCGGAGAGTAAGGATTTTCGTCTGCTGGCGCATCTGCTGAGAACCCTGCAACACGCCGGTGATCCTCATCTCGCATTGCGCCTGCTGGCGCTGTATGTGGAGCATTACTGGGCGGTGGCTGCGCCGCAGAATATGGCGCATAAAAAACGCTTTGCCAGCCAGGTCATTAAACGCTTTGAAACAGGTATTGAAGTTTTTTCACAGAACGCCGCCACAGCGCAGCGCGATGCGCTGTCAGGGGAACTGGCAAAACTGGCGCAATGCTGGCAGTCACATAACGCCCCGGAACTGGCACAGGCTACTGATGATCTTTTTGCCCTGTACCAGCGTGCGTTTAATCGTGCGGCACCGGCTCCTGTCCCCACTCCGGCGGCCTCCGGTAGTTCACCACAGACCACCGCCACGTCTGAAAGCGGCGTGACGCAACCCAGTGCTCCGGCTCCCCAAATCGTCATCGACAGTCACGACGACAAAGCCTGGCGCGACACGCTGTTAAAAGTGGCGGCCATTTTATGTGAACGCCAGCCGGATTCACCGCAGGGCTACCGTCTGCGCCGCCATGCGCTTTGGCAGAACATCACCAGTACGCCCCAGGCGGAAAGCGATGGCCGTACTCCACTGGCTGCGGTCTCCGCCGATATGGTGGCAGATTACCATGCTCAGCTCGGTAGTGCCGATATGGCGCTGTGGCAGCAGGTGGAGAAAAGCGTACTGCTGGCTCCTTACTGGCTGGATGGTCACTGCCTTTCTGCACAGACGGCGCTGCGTCTGGGTTACAAACAGGTGGCAGACGCCATCCGCGATGAGGTCATCCGCTTCCTTGAGCGTCTGCCCCAGCTTACCGGGCTGCTGTTTAATGACCACACACCGTTTATCAGTGAGCAGACGAAACAATGGCTGGCAGCTTCGCCCGACGCCAAAGTTGCACCGGTTGCGCAAATCGGTGAGGAATCGAAGGCAGCCAGAGCCTGTTTTGCTGAGCAGGGTCTGGAGGCGGCGCTGCGATATCTGGACATGCTACCCGAAGGCGATCCCCGCGATCAGTTTCACCGCCAGTACCTTGCCGCACAGTTGACGGAAGAGGCGGGGCTGGTACAGCTTGCGCAGCAGCAGTACCGGATGTTGTTCAGGATGGGATTGCAGATGATGGTGGCAGACTGGGAGCCGTCCCTGCTTGAGCAGCTAGAACAAAAATTCACGGCAGAACAATAAAAGAGAACAGGAGTTTTTGTGTTCAGATTACCAACACCCCGACTACTCAGCGGACTCAAATCAGCCCTGCGACCGGCGATGCCCCGGTTTAAAGTCTCTGCTTTCTGGCTGCTGATACTGGCGTGGATTTTTCTGCTGGTGTGGATCTGGTGGAAAGGCCCGATGTGGACGCTGTATGAAGAACAGTGGCTCAAACCACTGGCGAACCGCTGGCTGGCAACGGCGGCGTGGGGGATTATTGCCCTGGTGTGGCTTACCGTCCGGGTGATGAAGCGCCTGCAACAGCTTGAAAAAATGCAAAAGCAACAGCGCGAGGAAGCCGTTGATCCGCTCAGCGTGGAACTGAACGCCCAGCAGCGTTATCTTGACCGCTGGCTGCTGCGCCTGCAACGCCATCTCGACAACCGCCGTTTCCTGTGGCAGTTGCCGTGGTATATGGTCATCGGCCCGGCGGGCAGTGGCAAAACGACACTGCTGCGCGAGGGGTTTCCGTCCGACATTATTTATGCCCCGGAGGGCGCACGCGGCGCAGAACAACGCCTGTACCTCACGCCCCATGTCGGTAAACAGGCGGTGATCTTTGATATCGACGGCACACTCTGCGCTCCCGCTGATGCGGATATCCTGCATCGCCGTCTGTGGGAACATGCCCTCGGCTGGCTGAAGGAAAAGCGCGCACGCCAGCCGCTGAACGGGATTATTCTGACACTCGATTTACCCGATCTGCTGACCGCAGACAAACGCCGCCGCGAGCATCTGTTACAGACGCTGCGCAGCCGCTTACAGGATATACGCCAGCATCTTCACTGCCAGTTACCGGTTTACGTGGTACTGACCCGGCTTGATTTATTACAGGGTTTTGCCGCCCTGTTCCAGTCACTCAACAGACAGGATCGCGATGCGATTCTGGGCGTCACGTTCACCCGCCGCGCCCATGAAAATGATGACTGGCGAACAGAGTTGAATGCTTTCTGGCAGACATGGGTGGATCGAATGAATCTGGCGTTGCCGGATCTGATGGTCGCTCAGACTCACACCCGCGCGTCTTTATTCAGTTTTTCCCGCCAGATGCAGGGAAGCCGTGAACCGCTGGTGTCACTGCTTGAGGGTCTGCTTGATGGCGAAAATATGAACGTGATGCTGCGTGGTGTCTATCTCACCTCTTCGCTTCAGCGTGGGCAGATGGATGATATATTCACCCAGTCTGCCGCCCGCCAGTACCGGCTGGGCAATAACCCACTGGCGTCCTGGCCCCTGGTGGACACCGCGCCTTATTTCACCCGCAGCCTGTTCCCGCAGGCATTACTCGCAGAGCCTAATCTGGCAACAGAGAGCCGCGCCTGGCTGATACGTTCCCGTCGCCGCCTGACGGTTTTCTCTGCCACAGGCGGCGTGGCAGCACTGCTGCTCATCACCGGCTGGCATCACTATTACAACGGTAACTATCAGTCCGGCATCACCGTGCTTAAGCAGGCCAAAGCCTTTATGGACGTGCCGCCTCCGCAGGGGGAAGATGACTTTGGCAACCTGCAACTGCCGCTCCTGAACCCGGTACGCGATGCCACACTGGCCTATGGCGACTGGGGCGACCGCAGCCGTCTGGCCGATATGGGACTGTACCAGGGACGACGTATCGGGCCTTATGTGGAACAGACCTATCTGCAACTGCTGGAGCAACGTTACCTGCCCTCGCTGTTTAACGGGCTGGTCAAAGCGATGAACGCCGCGCCGCCGGAGAGTGAAGAAAAACTCGCGGTGCTGCGCGTAATGCGAATGCTGGAGGACAAAAGCGGACGTAACAATGAGGTGGTGAAGCAGTATATGGCAAAACGCTGGAGCGAAAAATTCCACGGCCAGCGCGATATCCAGGCACAACTGATGTCCCATCTTGACTACGCGCTGGCTCATACTGACTGGCATGCAGAGCGTCAGGCGGGCGACGGTGACGCCATCAGCCGCTGGACGCCATATGACAAGCCCGTGGTATCAGCACAGAAAGAACTGAGCAAACTGCCTGTCTACCAGCGGGTTTACCAGAGCCTGAAAACGCGGGCGCTGGGCGTTCTTCCTGCCGACCTCAATCTGCGTGACCAGGTAGGGCCAACCTTTGACCAGGTGTTTACATCTGCCGATGACAACAAACTGGTTGTTCCACAGTTTATCACCCGCTACGGCCTGCAAAGCTATTTTGTAAAACAGCGCGATGAACTGGTTGAACTGACGGCGATGGATTCCTGGGTACTTAACCTTACCCGCAGCGTGAAATACAGTGACGCCGACCGCGCGGAAATCCAGCGCCAGTTGACCGAGCAGTATATCAGCGACTACACCGCCACCTGGCGGGCTGGGATGGACAATCTGAATATCCGCAATTTTGAGTCCATCGGACAACTGACCGGGGCGCTGGAGCAGGTTATCAGCGGCGACCAGCCTTTGCAGCGGGCGCTGACCGTCCTGCGTGACAACACACAGCCAGGCGTCTTTTCTGAAAAACTCTCTGCCAAAGAACGGGAGGAAGCCCTGGCAGAGCCGGATTACCAGTTACTCACCCGCCTCGGGCATGAATTCGCCCCGGAAAACAGTACCCTGGCAGTACAGAAAGACAAAGAAAGCACGATGCAGGCCGTGTATCAGCAACTCACCGAGTTGCACCGCTACCTGCTGGCAATCCAGAACGCGCCTGTACCAGGGAAATCGGCGCTGAAAGCCGTGCAGTTACGGCTTGATCAGAACAGCAGCGATCCGATATTCGCCACCCGCCAGATGGCAAAAACGCTGCCTGCTCCGCTCAACCGCTGGGTTGGCAGGCTGGCTGACCAGGCCTGGCATGTGGTGATGGTGGAGGCTGTTCATTATATGGAAGTGGACTGGCGCGACAGCGTGGTGAAACCGTTTAACGAGCAACTGGCAAATAACTATCCGTTTAATCCGCGTTCTGCACAGGATGCCTCACTGGATGCCTTCGAACGCTTCTTTAAACCGGATGGCATACTGGATACCTTCTACCAGCAGAACCTGAAGCTGTTTATCGATAATGACCTGAGTCTGGAGGATGGCGATAACAACGTCATTATTCGCGAAGATATTATTGCGCAACTGGAAACTGCGCAGAAAATCCGTGACATCTTCTTCAGCAAACAGAACGGTCTGGGAACATCCTTTGCCGTGGAAACGGTATCGCTTTCAGGCAATAAACGCCGCAGTGTACTGAACCTTGACGGTCAGTTAGTCGATTACAGCCAGGGCCGTAACTATACCGCCCATCTGGTCTGGCCTAACAACATGCGCGAAGGCAACGAAAGTAAGCTGACGCTCATCGGCACCAGCGGCAACGCGCCGCGCAGTATCAGCTTCAGCGGGCCGTGGGCGCAGTTCCGCCTGTTCGGGGCCGGACAACTGACCGGAGTACAGGATGGCAACTTTACCGTGCGCTTTAGCGTGGACGGTGGCGCGATGACCTACCGTGTGCATACCGACACGGAAGATAACCCGTTCAGCGGTGGGTTGTTCAGCCAGTTTGGTCTGTCAGACACACTGTACTGAGGAGGCAGGGATGAATAGTAACGTACTGACACAAACTATCGTTACCGGCAGTGACCCGCGCGGGCTGCCGGAATTCAGCGCCATCCGCGAGGAAATAAACAAAGCCAGCCACCCGTCACAGCCTGAGCTGAACTGGAAACTGGTGGAGTCGCTGGCGCTGGCGATTTTTAAAGCCAACGGTGTGGATTTACACACCGCCACCTACTATACGCTTGCCCGGACACGGACACAGGGACTGGCGGGATTCTGCGAAGGTGCGGAACTGCTGGCGGCAATGGTAAGCCACGACTGGGATAAGTTCTGGCCGCAGGGCGGCCCGGCGCGTACTGAAATGCTGGACTGGTTTAACTCCCGAACCGGCAATATTCTGCGTCAGCAAATCTCCTTTGCGGAATCCGACCTACCACTGATCTACCGCACAGAGCGGGCATTGCAGCTTATCTGCGATAAGCTCCAGCAGGTGGAACTGAAGCGCGTTCCGCGCGTGGAGAATCTGCTCTATTTTATGCAGAACACGCGTAAACGGCTTGAACCCCAGCTGAAGAGTAACACTGAGAACGCCGCACAGACCACGGTCAGAACGCTGATTTATGCCCCGGAAACACAGGCATCTTCCACACCAGAAGCGGTAGTGCCTCCCCTGCCCGGCCTGCCTGAGATGAAAGTGGAAGTTCGCAGTCTGACAGAGAATCCCCCACAGGCCAGTGTGATAAATCAAGGCAGTACGGTAAGAGGGTTTATCGCAGGGATCGCCTGTTCAGTGGCTGTCGCCTCAGCATTGTGGTGGTGGCAGGTCTATCCGGTGCAGCAGCAACTGTTACAGGTTAACGACACCGCTCAGGGCGCAGCAACGGTGTGGATGGCCTCACCTGAACTCGAAAACTATGAGCGCAGGCTGCAACAACTTCTTGATACCTCCCCGGTACAGCCGCTGGAAACCGGGATGCAGATGATGCGTGTTGCCGACAGTCGCTGGCCGGAAAGCCTGCAACAGCAACAGGCCTCGACACAATGGAATGAGGCACTCAAAACCCGCGCACAGAGTAGCCCGCAGTTGCGTGGCTGGTTGCAGACCCGCCAGGACTTACATGCTTTTGCAGATCTAGTGATGCAGCGCGAGAAAGAGGGACTAACCCTTTCCTATATCAAAAATGTCATCTGGCAGGCGGAGCGGGGACTGGGGCAGGAAACACCCGTTGAGTCTCTGTTGACGCAGTACCATGATGCCCGTGCGCAGAAGCAGAATACAGATGCGCTGGAAAAACAAATTAATGAGCGACTCGAAGGCGTGTTAAGCCGCTGGCTGCTGCTGAAGAATAACGTCATGCCAGAGGCGGCAACCGGTACCACGGCCGAAAAATAATTATTTAATTAAAGGAGATTATCATGGCAAATATAAGTTATTTATCTTTGAGTGGAGAGACACAAGGGCTAATTTCAGCAGGTTGCTCAACGCTTGATTCTGTCGGAAACAAAGCGCAGCCAGAACATAAAGATCAGATCATGGTTTATGCGTTAATGCATTCCATCTCAAGAAGTCAAAATGTCAATCATCATGAATTAATTATCACCAAACCGGTTGATAAATCCTCACCATTGCTGGCAAAAGCACTTAGTGACAATGAAAAAATGGCAATATGTGAATTTATACTCTACCGAACCAGTAAAGCGGGTATTTACCAGCCTTATTATAAAATAAATCTGTCAAAAGCCCGAATATCAAGTATTGATTTTGTCACACCGCATGCTGTCCTGGAAAAAGAACTGGAACCACAGGAG
>ENA-UEQY01000735-UEQY01000735.1-human-gut-metagenome-genome-assembly--contig:-NODE-735-length-19869-cov-5.458973_pt1 | contig 19869 bp, 18 predicted proteins | sample MGYA00242949_ERZ507949 | MGnify/ENA primary metagenome ERZ507949 (study PRJEB26167, sample SAMN06115403) | human gut metagenome | host: Homo sapiens | place: China:Jiangsu | collected 2016-07-06... | reverse complement strand
TCATCGATGCGGGAATCCCGCACTACACAGGAGCGGACTCCTTCGCATTAAACGGAGCATTCTGCGGTTACGGAGTCAATTATGAGGAGCTTGGTACAAAGACAGCCGATATGGCAGTCGATATTCTGGTAAACGGAGCCGATCCGGCGGCAACTCCGATCGAGACCCTGGAGCGCGGAATTGTGACCGTAAATACAGAGACGGCAGAAGCACTTGGACTGGACTACTCCATGTTTAAAGATATGTGTTCGGAAGTTATTGAGACAGTAACGGCAGAGGAGATCGAATAATCTGGGATCAATCATGACCTTACCGATCGTGCAGAGTGCACTGGTACGGAGATTTATCTATGCACTGGTTGCGCTTGCACTGTTCATTTCGTTTAGTATTTTGAATATAGCGGATCTGTCAACGGACGGATGCTTTACGCTGGGATGTGCAGTGTGCGCTTCAGTCACACTGGCGGGACATCCGGTACTCGGGCTTTTGGCGGCGATGGCTGCCGGTGTGTGTTCCGGTTTTGTGACGGCATTTTTGCAGACCAGACTCGGCATACAGTCGATTCTGGCAGGAATCATTGTCAACACCGGACTTTACACGATCAATATTGCGGTGATGGGATTCGCCTCCAACCTGAATCTGTTTGCCTGCGATTCCGTATTTATATGGGCAAAAGACGCGATCGGCGGAACCTGGTATAAGCTGATCGTGGCGGCAGTGATTGTCGCACTGGTCGGCGTATTGATCTCGCTGTTTTTAAATACGAGACTCGGACTTTCCATCCGGGCAACCGGGGATAATCCGGATATGGTGCGGGCATCCAGCATCAATACGGGAATGATGATTACGATCGGCCTGTGCGTCGCCAATGCGCTGACGGGACTCTCCGGTGGACTGCTTGCGCAGTACCAGAAGTCATGTGATATTAACCTTGGAACCGGCATGGTGACGATCGCGCTGGCCTCGCTGCTGATCGGCGGCATGTTCTTCCGGCGCAGGGGTGTGGCGCTCCGCGCGGTGGGCGCGGTGCTGGGCGCGTTTTTGTTCCGCCTGGTCTATACGCTCGCGCTGCGGTTCGATATGCCGGCCTCGATGCTGAAGCTCGTGTCGTCCGTCATTGTCGTCATTGCCATCTCCGGGCCGTATCTCAAGGGGCAGCTCCCGCTGCTGCGCCGCCGCGCCCAGATGCGAAAGGAGGTTCGCTGAGATGCTGGAACTGAAGCACGTCTCCAAAACGTTCAACCCCGGCACCGAGGACGCCAAGACCGCCCTCGATGATCTGTCGCTCTCCGTGGCAGACGGTGATTTCATCACGATCATCGGCGCGAATGGCGCGGGCAAATCGACGCTCGTGCGCTGCATCAACCTCCTCGAGCGGCCGACCTCCGGCACGGTGCGCATCGACGGGCGCGACATGACGCAGCTCAGCCGACGCGATCTGCTCAAGGCGCGGCAGGACATCGGCATGATCTTCCAGAGCTTCAACCTGCTCGAGCAGCGCACGGTGCTGCGCAACATCTGCTTCCCGCTCGAGATCGCGGGCGTCAAGCGCGACAAGGCGCAGGCGCGCGCTGAGGAACTGCTCGAACTCGTCGGTCTGTCCGACCGCGCAAAGGCCTACCCCTCGCAGCTCTCCGGCGGTCAGAAGCAGCGCGTGGCCATTGCCCGCGCCCTGGCGACGCGGCCGAAATACCTCCTGTGCGACGAGGCCACCAGCGCCCTTGACCCGAACACCACGCAGGCGATCCTCCGCCTGCTCAAGCAGATCAACCAGACGCTCGGCGTGACGATCGTCGTCATCACGCATGAGATGCGCGTCATCGAGCAGATCTGTCAGCGCGTGGCCGTCATCGACCAGAGCTGCATCGCCGAGATCGGCAACGTCAGCGATGTGTTCACCCACCCGAAATCCGACATCGCCAAAGCGCTCATCCTTCCCAAGAGCCCGGCCGAGAACCTCCCGCCGTGCACCGGCAAGCGTCTGCGCCTCGTCTTCGACGGCAGCTGCTCCAACGAGCCGGTCATCTCGCGCATCACGCTCGAGTGTCACGTGCCGGTGAACATCCTCTTCGCCGACACCCGCATCGTCGAGGGCAGCATCTACGGTCACATGGTCATCGACCTGCCCGACGACCCGCAGCAGTTCCACGATGTGCTGCGCTGGCTCGAGCACAACCACATCTCTTATCTTCAGGAGGTTTAAGCCATGTCTGAATTACTCATCAAGCTCTGGCAAAACGGCATCCTGCAGCTCGGCATCTGGGAGACCGTTTACATGACGCTCATCTCTACGTTCTTCGCCTATCTCATCGGTCTGCCGGTCGGGCTCATCCTGCGTATGACCGACCGCGACGGCATCCACCCCATCGGCTGGCTCAACCGCACGCTCGGCATTATCGTCAACGCCCTGCGCAGCATCCCGTTCATCATCCTCATGGTGGCCATGCTGCCGGTGGCAAAGTTCGTCGTCGGCACGAGCCTCGGCAACCGCGCCGTGATCGTGACGCTCGTCATCGCCGCCGCCCCGTATGTGGCGCGCATGGTCGAGTCCGCCGCCAAGGAAGTCAACGCCGGCGTCATCGAGGCCGCGCAGTCCATGGGCGCGTCCACGCTGCGCATCATCTGCAAGGTCATCATCCCGGAGGCCAAGCCCGCGCTCATCACCGGCGGCGTCATCTCCACCGTGACCATCCTCGGCTACTCCGCCATGGCCGGCACGATCGGCGGCGGCGGTCTCGGTCAGATCGCCATCACCTACGGCTACCAGAAGTACGACGATCAGATCGTCTGGCTGTGCGTAGCACTGACCATTCTCATCGTGCAGATCCTGCAGGAGTTCGGCATGTACATCGCCCGCCGCACCGACCGGCGCGCGCACAGCTGACGGGAGGTGCCGCCCATGCGTCTGCATTATCCCGCGCTGCTGCGCGAAAACATCCGGCGCGGACGAATGTGTCCTCCGCCGAACCGCACACCCGATCATCCGTACCCACACAAATTCTAAAAAAATATAACATAAAGGAGAACCTGAAATGAAAAAGATCACTTCCCTCATCCTCGCCCTCGTGCTGGCGTTCTCACTCGTGTCTCTGAGCGCCTGCGGCGACAAGACCACCGACGACAAAAACAGCGATTCCGCCGACGACAAGGTCATCACCGTCGGCGCCAGCGCCACCCCGCACGCCGAGATCCTCGAGCAGGTCAAGCAGGCGCTTGCCGACGAGGGCTACGAGCTCAAGATCGTCACCTATGACGACTACGTCCTGCCGAACCAGGCTCTGGCCGACGGCACGCTCGACGCAAACTACTTCCAGCACAAGCCCTACCTTGACAGCTTCAACGCCAAAAACGGCACAAGCCTCGTTTCCGTCGGTGCCATCCACTACGAGCCGTTCGGCATCTACGGCAACGGTGTCACCGACCTGAAGGATCTCGCCAAGGGCGCGACCATCATCATCCCCGCCGACGACAGCAACGAGACCCGCGCCCTGTTCCTGCTGCAGCAGGAGGGCCTGATCAAGCTTCCCGATGACGCGGACGCCGCCAAGGGCGTGAGCACGCTCGACATCGTCGACGACGGCGGCTACAACATCGTCACCGTGCAGGCCGACACCGTCCCGGCCCAGCTCAAGAACGCGAGCGCCGGCACCATCGCCGTCATCAACGGCAACTATGCGCTGGCCGCCGGTCTGAACATCAGCGACGCGCTCGCCACCGAGAACGCCGACGGCACCGCCGCACAGACCTACGCCAACATCATCGCCGTGCGCGCCGGCGACGAGAACAGCCCGAAGACGCAGGCGCTGCTCAAGGCGCTCAAGACCGACGCCGTCAAGCAGTACATTGCCGACACCTACAACGGCGCTGTCGTTGCAAGCTTCTGATTGGTCTCTCTCCCCCCTCTTTTCTGAAAAATGCAAAAAGCCCCCGACCATGTGTCGGGGGCTTCGTGCATTATCGGGCGGCGTTATGCGCATAGCTGTTGTCGACAAGGCGGTCAAAATCCACCCAGTCGGCGTGCTCGAGCACACCCGCCGTCTCCATGACGGTCTCAAGCCGCTCAAGGGACGACTGCGCCATGACCGGCGTCGCGTTCCACGCGTCGATGTCCTTGTAGCGCTGCACGACCTGCGTGAGCACGGACACGTCCGTGTCCGGAAACTGCGGGGCGATGATGGCGGCGGTCTCGGCCGCGTCGTGCCCAGCGATCCATGTCAGCGCACGCGCAACGGCGTTTGTAAAGCGCTGCACCACGTCCGCGTGCTCCCGGATGTACGTCTGCGAGGCGAAGTAGGCCGTATACGGGATCTCGCCGCTCTCCTGCCCGACGGACGCGAGGATATACCCCTTGCCCGCCTGCGCGACCTCGGTGGCCGTCGGCTCAAAGAGCGTGACAAAATCGCCGTTGCCGCCGGTAAACGCTCCGGCCATCATGTTGAACTGCACCGTTGTATCCACGTCGGCATCTACGCCGGGGACGATGCCATTTTGCCGCATGACGTATTCGAGCGTCATCTCCGGCACGCCGCCCGCGCGACCGCCGATGACAGTCCTGCCGCGCAGCAGCTCCCACGAAAACGGCACATCTTCCCGTCCGACGAGAAACGACCCGTCGCGCTTCGTGAGCTGGCCGAACACGATCGGGTGATCGTCCTTGCCCTGATTGTACACGTAGATGCACGCCTCCGGTCCGGCGAGACCGATGTCCGCCTGCCCGGTGAGCACCGCCGTCATGACCTTGTCGGCGCCGCCGCCGTTGGTCAGCTCGATCTTCAGCCCCTCATCCGCGAAAAACCCCTGCTCCAGCGCCACATACTGCGGCGCGTAGAACACCGAATGTGTCACCTCGCTCAGGCGGACGGTGGCCGTCTCCTGCTTGCCGCAGGCGCACATGGCCGCCGGCAGCAATACCGCCAGAACCCCACAAAGAAACCGTTTCATTGCGTCACTCCCAACCGTTTTTTGAATCCCTTCTCCAGCCACAGCACGAGCTGATACATCACCACGGCCGCCGCCGCAAGCACGAAGACGGTCGCCATCACAAGGTCCATGTTGAACACCTGCGACCCGTAGACGATCAGATAGCCGAGACCGGCTTTGGACACCAGAAATTCGCCCATGATGACGCCGACCCACGACAGGCCGACGTTCACACGCAGCGTATTGAACAGCGTGGCGTAGTTGGCCGGGATGACCAGCCGCCACAGGATCTGATGGCGCGTCGCGCCGAGCGTCTGCATCAGGCGGATCTTCTCCCGATCCGTAGACAGAAAGCCCACGTGCATATTCAGGATCGTGACAAAGAGCGAGATCGCGACCGTCATGGCGATGATCGAGCCCGTACCCGCGCCGATCCAGACGATGAACACCGGGCCGAGCGCCGTCTTCGGCAGCGCGTTGAGCACGACCAGATACGGATCGAGCACGCGCGAGAGCAGCTCGCTCCACCACAGGCCGATGGCGATGAGCGTGCCGAGCAGCGTCCCGAGCAGGAAGCCCGCCACGACCTCCAGACACGATGTGCCGATGTGCAGCCACAGCTCGCCGGAGCTTTGCAGCGCCGCGAGCGTGCGCACCACGCGCGACGGGCTGCTGACGATGAAGGCGTCCACCCAGCCGCAGCGCGCCGCGAGCTCCCACCAGCCGAGAAACGCCGCCAGCAGCAGCACCTGCAGCGCCAGCACGACCCGGCGGCGGCGCTTTTGCGCGCGCAGATACGCAAGTCTCTGCGGGGAGAGCGACCGTTCAGGCATTGACATCCAGCTCCTCCCATATTTGATTGAACAGCGTCTGAAATTCCGCCCGGCTGCGCCGCTGCAGCGGCGGCACGGCACGCAGCGCGCCGAGGTCGTGGATGGCCTTGACGGTCGCGGGGCGGTGCGTGAGCACGACGATGCGGTCCGAGAGGCTGATGGCCTCGGAAATGTCGTGCGTGACGAGCAGCGCCGTCTTGTGCTCGCGGCGGATGATCTGCGCGATGTCGCCCGACACGGCCAGCCGCGTCTGATAGTCGAGCGCGGAAAACGGCTCGTCGAGCAGCAGCACATCCGGCGATGTCGCCAGCGTGCGGATGAGTGCGCAGCGCTGGCGCATCCCGCCCGAGAGCTGGTTTGGCAGCTTGCGCGCAAAGCCGTCGAGCCGGTACTGCGTGAGCAGGGCGCGCACGGCGTCGCGCCGCACGGGCGTGTTCTCGTGCCGGATCTCCAGCCCGAGCGTCACGTTGCCCCAGATCGTGCGCCAGTCAAAAAGCTGATCGCGCTGCGGCATCAGCCCCGCCTTCCCTGTCGGCGCGCGCACGGGCTCGCCGTCGACGAGCACCTCCCCGCCAGACGGACGCTCAATACCGGCGATGAGCGCCAGCAGCGTGGATTTTCCGCAGCCGGACGGCCCGACGATGCTCACAAACTCGCCGTCGGCCACGCCGAAGGTCACATCCCGCAGCGCCGCCACCTCGCCGTCCGGCGCCTGATAGGTCAAGGCGGCACGGCGCAGCTCGATTTTCATGGCGTCTCCCCCTTTGTTCGCGCCGAGGCGCTATGCCCCAATGTATGCCGCGCCGGTGCACGGGGTGCAAAGCAAAGCGGCGCGGCCGCGCAGGTTTCCGGAGAAATGGTTTTTGGGTGGACTTTCGGCAAAGCGAAAACGCACACATCACCTTTGTGATGTGTGCGTTTTTTATCCTGCCGCCTTGTACGCGCGCTCGAGCGCGGCGGACAGCGGCTGCCCGTGTGAGCGGCAGATGCGCCGCAGCCGGTATAGGCACGCGGGGTCGTGCGTGAGGCGGTTGATGCCCCAGTCGCACGACAGCGTCGCCTGAAAGCCCATGCCGCGCAGGACCTGATCCGTCCGGTCGCTGTATTTGCCGTAGGGGTAGGCAAAGGTGTCCGGTGTGCGGCCGGTATGCTCCGCGAGCTCATCCTGCAGGCGCTGCAAGTCCGTGCGCAGCAGCTGCGCATAGTCCGTCTCCGACTCGCCCGCGTTCGGCAGGCAGCCGTAGCGCTCCGGCGTGTAGCTGTGCAGGTCGTAGGAGTGGTTCTGCACCTCGACGAGACCGGAGTCGAGCATCTCGTTGAGCTGGTCCCATGTGACGTGCGCATAGTCGATGCTCTCACTCGGCCACTCGGTGAAATCGTCCGTGTTGCGCCCGAGCAGCGAAAAGACGATGCGCGCCGCATATTGCCGCAGCAACGGCAGCACATAGACGTAGTTGTTGTAGTACCCGTCGTCAAAGCTGAGCACGATGGGCTTTTCCGGCAGCGGCGTACCGTCGCGCACATAGGCGATGACGTCCGCCATGACGACGGTCGTGTAGCCGTTTTCCGCCAGCCACCGGAGGTCGGATTCCAGCTCCCACGGCTGGATGGCGTCCTTGCCGGACTTGTCGGGCTTGACCTCATGGTACATGATGATCGGCAGCGGCACGGCGTCCGCCTCCTCCCCTGCGGCATAGGCCGCAAGCGGGCAGAGCACGAACAGCGCAGACAGCACGACGGCCATCACCCGCTGCGGGACCGGCAGCGCTCGGCGCACGGCATCCATCTCCTCTCGTTTCATGCGTTCGGAGATAGTGTGCGCCGAGCGCGCGAAAATCATGCACGCGCAGCACGTTTCGCAGCGGCGCGCTGCACGCATTTGACGCCCTCCACGATCGGGAGCACCAGAAACGCCAGCCCCATCGCCACGGCATACTCGGCGGCGGAGATGGGCGTGAAGTCAAAGGCGTTGGCCAAAAACGGCACATAGATGCACAGCGTCGTGAGCGCAAGGCTCGCTGCGGCCGCGCCGACAAGCGCCCAGTTGGGCGTGCGCAGCGTGAACAGGCTCGCCCGGTGTGCGCGCATATTGAAGCTGTGGAAGATCTCCGCCATGCTCAGCGTCAAAAACGCCATCGTCGTGCCGTCGGGCGAATTCGTGACCGTCCAGACGCCGTACTCCATGTAGTGGCCGATGAAAAACGCCGCCAGCGTCAGCACCGCACACATCACGCCCTGATACACGCAGTCGAAGCCGACGCCGTGCGCGAAGATGCTCTCGCGCGCGCTGCGCGGCGGGCGGGTCATGATGTCCGGCTCTGCGCGCTCCATGCCGAGCGCCAGCGCCGGGAAGCAGTCGGTGAGCAGATTGATCCACAGCAGGTGCACCGGCTCAAGGATCGTAAAGCCGAGCATCGTCGCGGCGAAGATGCTCAGCACCTCGCTCATGTTCGAGCCGAGCAGGAACTTCACGGCGCGGCGGATGTTGTCATAAATGCGCCGCCCCTCCTCGACCGCGCCGACGATGGTGGCAAAGTTATCGTCGGCGAGCACCATATCGGCCACGTTTTTCGTCACGTCCGTGCCGGTGATGCCCATGCCGATGCCGATGTCCGCCGCGCGGATGCTCGGCGCGTCGTTGACGCCGTCGCCGGTCATGGCGGTGATGAAGCCGGCGTCGCGCCACGCCTGAACGATGCGCGTCTTGTGCTCCGGCTGCACGCGGGCATAGACACTGATATGCTGCAGACGGCGGCGGAACGTGTCGTCGTCCATGGTGCCCAGCTCCGCGCCGGTGACGGCCTCGTCGCCGGGGCCGAGTAGGCCGAGCTCACGCGCGATGGCGCTGGCGGTGTCCACATGGTCGCCGGTGATCATGATGGGGCGGATACCGGCGCTGCGGCAGTCACGGATGGCATCCACGACCTCGGGACGCACCGGGTCGATCATCCCCGCCAGACCAAGAAAGCACAGGTGCTGCTCAAGCGCCGCGGGCGACGTATCGTCCGGCAGCGCGTCATACGTGCGCATGGCCGCCGCCAGCACGCGCAGCGCCCGGCCGGTCATGTCGCGGTTATGCGCGGCGATCTCAGCGCGGTGTTCCTCCGTCATGGGCACGGCCTGCCCGTCGATCCAGATGCGGTCGCACAGCGGCAGCAGCACGTCAGGCGCACCCTTGGTGTACTGCACGATATGCCCGCTGCCGGAATGCAGGGTGCTCATCATCTTGCGCGCGCTGTCAAACGGCGCCTCGGCCACGCGCGGCAGCTGCGCGCGCAGCGCGCTCGGCGACAGTCCCTGCGTGACCGCCCAGCGCACGAGCGCGGCCTCGGTCGGCTCTCCGGTCACGGTGTCCGTGTCCGGGTCGTGCACGGCATCGGCGCACAGCGCCATGGCCGTGGCGAGCAGGCGCTCGTCGCTGCCCGCAGACGCCGTGACGGTCATGCGGTTTTGCGTGAGCGTACCGGTCTTGTCCGTGCAGATGATCTGCGCGCAGCCGAGCGTCTCGACCGCCGTGAGCCGGCGGATGACCGCGCTGCGGCGGCTCATGTTCGTCACGCCGATCGACAGCACGATCGTCACGACCGCAGCCAGCCCCTCCGGAATGGCGGCGACCGCAAGACTCACGGCAATGAGGAACGTGTCGAGCACGACGCGGCCGCTGATCGTCCCGGCGCGCAGCACGCCGACCGCGAACACGATCGCGCAGATGCCCAGCACCAGCCACGTCAGGATGCGGCTCAGCTGCGACAGGCGCAGCTGCAGGGGCGTCTTGTTTTCCTTCGTCTGCGTAAGTGCATCGGCGATGTGCCCCATCTGCGTCTGCATACCGGTCTCGGTGACGACGGCGCGGCCGCGCCCGTAGACGATGCTGCTGCCGAGGTAGAGCATATTGCTGCGGTCGCCGAGACCGATCTCGCCGTCGGCTGTGAGCGCGTCGGCGGATTTTGACACCGGCACGCTCTCGCCGGTCAGCGCAGCCTCCTCCGCGCGCAGGCTGGCACTCTCGATCACGCGCGCATCGGCCGGTACGGCGTCGCCCGCCTCGAGCACGAGCACGTCGCCCACGACGAGCATCTCGCTCGGGACGGTCACGATCTTGCCGCCGCGCAGCACGCGGCTATGCGCCGCACTGAGCGCCTTGAGCGCGGCGATGGCCTGCTCGGCCTTGCTCTCCTGATACACGCCGAGCACCGCGTTGATGATGACGACGAGCAAAATGATGATGACGTCCGCAAAACTCTCGTGCGCATATGCGCTCGTGACGGCCGAGACCAGCGCCGCCGCGAGCAGCACCAGGATCATCGGATCCGCGAGCTGGGCAAAAAAGCGCTTGACGACCGACGGCTTCGGCGGCTCTGCGAGCACATTGTGCCCGTCACGCGCCAGCCGCTCGTCGGCCTGCGCCTGTGTGAGTCCGTCGGGCGTGCTGTCGAGTGCGTGCAGCGTGTCAGCGGATGACTGCCGGTAATATTCCATCGTTTGTCCTCCTTTTCGGTATCGGATAGGGTTCCCCGGAAATGAAAAAAAGAGACCTACCTGCCCTATGGGCAGATAAGTCTCATCATTTCAGACCGAGCCAGATCCAACAGATCGGTTGTTGGCCGGGCCGCGCGACGGATCGCGCCAATTACTCCCTTATCCCGGAATCATTGTATGCGCACACGCGCGCAAACACAAGCAAAAACTGCACCGCGCAGCCGAATCTTAGCGCCGTCTTAGCGCTTTGCGCTGCGCCGCCAGATCTTCTGCGCCTCCGCAGCCCGGATGAGCTCGTCACGGAAATCCGGATGTGCGATGGAGACCAGCGCCTCGGCACGCTCCCACGTGCTGCGCCCGGCGAGATTCACCACGCCCTGCTCCGTCGCCAGATAATACGCCTGTGCGCGCGGGGACGTGACGATGTCGCCGCCGAAATGCGGCAGGATGCGCGAATGGCGCACACCGTCCCTGTCCGTAAAGGTGGACGTCATGCAGATGAACGCCTTGCCGCCGCGCGCCATGGCCGCGCCCGTGAGAAAATCAAGCTGGCCGCCCGTGCCGCTGATCTGGCGCAGACCGGAGCTCTCGGACGCGACCTGACCGTAAAGATCGGCCGCGATGCAGCTGTTGATCGACACCATGTTGTCAAGCTGTGCGATGACCTCGGGCGCATTGACATAGGACAGCGGCGCGGCGATGACGCCGGGGTTGTCGTCCACCCAGTCGTAGAGCCGCTGAGAGCCGATCGTGATGCCGAGCATGCCCTGATTGCGGTGCAGCGTGCAGCGGCGGTTCGTGAGCACGCCCGCCTCGTGCAGCTCGAGATACGCATCCGAGCAGAGCTCGGTGTGCATGCCGAGGTCATGCAGACCGGAGCGCGCAAGTAGCTTTCCGAGCACGGTGGGCATGCCGCCGATGCCGAGCTGAACGGTCGCCCCGTCGCAGATGTGCGGCAGGAGCAGGTTTGCGATCGCGGTGTCCTCCGCGCTCGCCGGGTGCTCGGGCGGATCGGAAAACGGCGCGTGCGCGCCCTCGATGATCATGTCCACGTCAGAGATGTGGATGACCTCGTCAAAGCCGCCGCGCAGCCGCGGCAGATGCTCGTTGATCTCCAGAATGACGATATCCGCCTGCTCGAGGATCGCGCGGGACACGCCAGTCGCCGCCGAGAGATTGAAGTATCCGTGGCGATCCATCGGCGTGACGCACGCCATGGCGACGTTCACCGTGAGAAACTGCCGGTAATACCACGCGAGGTTGCGGAAGATCATCGGCGTGAAGTAGCACAGGCCGCGGTCGCAGAGCCTGCGCTCATACGCCGAGCAATGCCATGTGTGGTAGAGAAAATGCGTCTGCTCCGGGTCGCACTCGACGATCTGCAGCGGGCCCATGCAGAGATTGCCGCGCACCTTCACGTCGTGCAGCTCGTCACGCCGGGCGGCAAGCGCCGCATCGAGCAGCGGCGGGAAGCCGAGCCCCGACGTATAGTCCACCCAGTCGCCGTCCTTCACGGCGCGCACCGCCTCGGCGGGCGTGCGCAGCTTGCTGCGGTATTCGGCCTGATAGTCCATCGTCGTTCCTCCTAGAAGATCTGATCTTTTTGCACCGGCGTCTGAAACAGGCGGCGGATCTCGGCGCTGTCGTCGGTCTGGCCGAGGATCCACATGAGCTTTGTGACCACGGCCTCGCTCGTCATGCTGTAGGCCTCGATGAGCCCGAGCTCGCGCTTGGCGCGGTGACCGACCTGATACACCTCCATATCGCTGCCCTCGTGGGGGACCTGTGTCGTCATGACGATGACGCGGCCGGACTCCACCCAGTCGCGCACGGCGTTATAAAAGCTCTCGTCGCCGTAGCACGGCAGGCCGCCGACGCCGAAGCTCTCGATCACGAGCGCGCGGTAATGCGCCTTGAGGTAGTCGAAAATGCCGGCGTCGATGCCGGGGATAAGCTTGAGCACGAACACGCCGGGGTCGAGCCGGTCATAAAAGCGCGGCGCGCCGTCAACGTGCTCCCGGATATAATACACGAGCTGCCGGCCGCGCAGAATGGCCGTCTCCGGATAGTCGATGCTCGAAAAGGCGTTGTAGCTCTTCGTGCGCATCTTGCGTGCGCGCGTGCCGAGAATGACCTTGTGGTCAAAGACGATGTGTACGCCGCACGCGCCGTCGTCGCAGGCGTAGAGGAAGGCGTCGCGCAGGTTCTCGCGCGCGTCGGTGTCCTGATTGAAGATCGACTTCTGCGAGCCGGTGATGACGACGGGCTTGGCGTTATTCTGGATGAGATACGAGAGCGCGGCGGCGGTATAGGCCATCGTGTCCGTGCCGTGCGTGAGGACGAAGCCGTCATACGCATCATAGTGCGCACGCACACACGCCGCCATCTGCAGCCAGTCGCGGCTGTTGATGTTCGTGCTGTCGCGATTCATGAGCTGCACGGTGTCGATGCGGCACAGCTGCTCGAGCTCCGGCACCTCGGCCAGCAGCTCCTTGGAGGTGAGCTGCGGTGTGAGTCCGTCGGCCGTCGCCTTGGACGCGATCGTGCCGCCGGTGGCGATCATAAGAATATGCTTCATATCAGTCTTTCACTTTCTTCCAATAGTCGAGCGATGCAAAGCCCCGTTCGAGCTGCATCGCCGTATACTCCTCGCACACGCGCGCAAGCTGCCTGCGCCCCGCGTCGCCGAGCGTGAAGGAAAAGATCCGCTTCGGGTCGGCATTGACAACGTGGCGCATGGCGGCCAGCGTCTCCGGCAGCAGCGGCGTGACGGCAGACGAGCTCGCCCCCCGGCACTGCGCGCAGTACACCGCGCCGCCGCGCAGGGAGAGCCACGGCTCCACAGGCTCGGGCGCGCCGCAGCGCGCGCAGCACGACAGGTCCGGCTCATAGCCGGCCAGACACATGAGCCGCAGCTCGAACACCGCCTTGACCTGCTCCGGCGGACACAGCGCGCGGCTGAGCGCATAGAGGCTGTTGAGCCCGAGCTGCAGCACCGGCGGATCGGGATATTCCTCGGCAGAGACGGTCTCAAGGAGCTCTGCAAAATAGCTCCCGAGGGCAAACGCGCCGAGATCTGCGCGCAGGCCCAGAAACTCCTCGACCGTGGACGCCTCGTTGAGCGTGCGGCGGCCGCGGTTTTCAAAAATCGTCATGTCCGAATACGTCAGCAGCTGCGTCGCCGCCGTGATGCGGCTGCCCTTGCGCAGCGCGCCGCGTGCGCGGACGGTCACCTTCCCTTCGTGCTGCGTGAGCACGGTGAGGATCTTGTCCGACTCTTTGTAGCGCACCTCGCGCAGCACCAGACCGCGGGTCGTAAGAAACATCGTATGTACCTCATCAGGCGGGGCGGCGGTCGGTGTTGTCCGCCGCAGATGCCTCGCTCGCCGCCGCATTGCGCGCGGCGCAGTAGCAAAGATAGCCGAGCGGATCACCGGTATCCGCAAACAGCTGCCAGAAAAAATCGTCCTGCACAGGAAACCACCTCGCTGCGCATAGTGTCTGCACAGCGGGGTGGAACTATAGCTGGTAATTTCCGCGTCTCACTGGTCGGTAAAGCCAAAATTGCGCAGCTGGGCGGCCGAGTCGCGCCAGTTTTCCTTGACCTTGACCCATGTCTGCAGGTACACCTTCGTGCCCATGAAGCGCTCGATGTCCTGCCGCGCAAGCTCGCCGATCTTCTTGAGCATCGCGCCGCGTTTGCCGATGATGATGCCCTTGTGGCTGTCCTTTTCGCAGTAAATGGTCACATCCATGTCGATGATGCCGTTGTCGCGCTCGGAGAACTTCGTGACCTCGACGGCCGTGCCGTGCGGGATCTCCTTATCGAGGCACAGCAGCAGCTTTTCGCGCACGAGCTCGGCGCAGATCTGCTTTTCGGGCATATCGGAGATCATGTCGTCCGGGAACAGCTGCGGCCCTGGCACGGCCAGCGCCGTCAGCTCGTTTAAGAGCTCGTCGAGCCCGTCGCCGTTTTGGGCAGACACCGGCACGATCGCGCGCCACGGCAGCGCCTCGGAATAGGCGGCGATGACGGCCAGCAGCTCCTGCTTTTCGACCGTGTCGATCTTGTTGATGACGAGCACTGCCGGAGCGCCCGTCGACCGGATGCGCTCGATGAGCGCGCGCTCCTGCTCGCCGACGGAGGCGATGGGCTCGACAACGAGCATCACGCCGTCAACGTCCGCCACGCTCTCGCGCACGACCTGCACCATGTAGTCGCCCAGACGGTTGCGCGGCTTGTGAAAACCCGGCGTATCCATGAGGATAAGCTGCGCGTCGCCGCGGTTGACGACGGCGCTGATGCGGTTGCGCGTCGTCTGGGGCTTGTTCGAGACGATGGCGATCTTCTCGCCCAGCAGGGCGTTTGTGAGCGTGGACTTGCCGACGTTCGGCCGTCCGCAGATGGTGATCATAGCGGTTTTGGTAATCATTCTCTTCTCCTTATACGTCCAGCAGACGCATGATCTCTTTTTCTCGTGCGCGCATACGGCGCTTGTCCTCCCCCTCGTCCACGTGGTCGTAGCCGAGCAGGTGCAGCACGGAGTGCACCGTCAGATAGCTGACTTCGTGTGCGAAGCTGTGGCCGTAGGTCTCGGCCTGCTCGGCGCAGCGCTCCATGGAGATGACCATGTCGCCGAGCATGGCGCGCTCGGTCTCGTAGTCCCACTCGCAGGCATCCGGGTCAAACGCGCCGGGCGTGAGCTCATTCATCGGAAACGACAGCACGTCCGTCGCCCGGTCGACACCGCGCTGCTCACGGTTGATGGCGTGGATGGCAGCGTCGTCCGTGAGCGTCACATCGAGCTCACACGGGACGCACACGCCCTCGGCCCTGAGCGCCGCGGCGGCTGCGCGCTTGACATAGCGCTGCGTGTCCGGGAAGCCGAGTCCCCGGCGCGTGCGGGTGATGGTGATCTTGGCTTGTGTCATGCTTTTTTCCTCACAGTCGTCTTGCGCGCGGCGGGCTTTTTGGCAGCGGCCGCGGCGTGTTTTTCTCTCTGCTTATCGTCCTGCTCGTAGGCGGCGATGATCTTCTGCACGAGTGCATGGCGCACGACGTCCGCCCCGGTCAGGCGGCAGATGGCGATGTCGTCGATGCCGTCGAGGATGCGCAGCGCCTCCTTGAGACCGGACGGCTTGTCCGACGGCAGGTCGATCTGCGTCACGTCGCCGGTGATGACGACGTGCGAGCCGAAGCCGATGCGCGTCAGGAACATCTTCATCTGCTCGCGGGAGGTATTTTGCGCCTCGTCGAGGATGATGAAGCTGTCGTCGAGCGTGCGGCCGCGCATATACGCCAGCGGCGCGACCTCGATGTTGCCGCGCTCGAGATACTTCGCGTAGGCGTCCGCGCCGAGCATTTCAAAGAGCGCGTCGTACAGTGGGCGCAGATAAGGGTCGACCTTGTTTTGCAGGTCACCGGGCAGGAAGCCCAGCCGCTCGCCCGCCTCGACCGCGGGGCGCGTGAGGATGATGCGGTTGACGCGCTCGGCGCGAAACGCCGCGACCGCCTCCGCCACGGCAAGATACGTCTTGCCCGTGCCGGCAGGGCCGACGCCGAGCGTGATCGTGTTTTGCTCGATCGCGTCGAGATACGCGCGCTGTCCGAGCGTCTTGGCCTTGATGGGCTTGCCCTTTGCCGTGATGCATACGACATCACCCGCAAGCTCCTGGATCTTCTGCTCCCTGCCCTCGCGCACAAGGCGGAAGATGTAGCGCACGTTCTGCTCGCCGATCTCCTCGCCCTTGGCCGCCAGCGACAGGAGCCCCGCGATGGCTTTTTCGGCGTAGAGCACGTTTTCCGCCTCACCGGTGATGTGGATCTGCTCGTCGCGGTCGGTCACGCGCACGTTGTATTCGGTCTCGATCATCCGCAGGTTCTGGTCAAACGACCCGAACACGCTGATGACGTCCTCCATTCTGTCGACTTCCATGGTTTTTTCAATCATCTGCTGTAGTCCCTTCCCCGGCCGGCGGCCGAAGCTGTAAAAATTCCGCGTCCGGCGTCGCCTGCGCGTGGCCGATCTCCTGCTCGCACTCGGCCGTGAGCGTCACGGTCAGCACGCCGCCGGTGACCTCCGCCGCCGTTTCATAGGCAAGGATCGTACCGTCGGCGCCGATCGTCTCGCGCAGCTGCTGCAGCAGCGCCTGCTCGAGCGCTGCGCGCGCCGCGTCCTCCGAAACCGGCGCGTCCGCCGTCCGGTACGGCTGCACGCGCTCGCGCACGAGCGAAAACGGCAGCGCAAACACGCCCCGGATCGCAAAAGGATATTCATAAGTGATTTTATCACATTCGCGCTCTGAAATTCCACTGTTTTGATAAAAATTGATCCGTTTTTTCCCCACGCGCAGCGCCCAGCGCGTGCGTCCGCCGCGCGCGGACTGTTTTTCGCTTTCCGTCAGAGCGATCTGCCCCGTGAGCTCCTGCCGCGTGCGGGCGCGGATCTCGGCGCGGGCGCACACCGGGCGCACACCGCCGCCGAGATCTCCCACTGCGCCGGACACGAGCACATCGCCCGGCTCGACCGCCGCACCGGGCACAACGCGTGCCTCACCGGCGTAGACGTCCATGTGCAGGATGACCCCGGTCGCGGCGGCGTAGATGCTCACGGGCGTATCGTCGGGCGTGATGTCCGGCAGCGGGTCTTTTTCGCGCACGATCACCTCGGCGCAGCTGCCGCGCACGTTCACCGTGAGCCAGCGCAGCTGCGGCAGGCGCAGGATCATATCGTTGCGCACGAGGTCGTTGGAAAGCCCCGGCCAGTATGTGCCCGGGCGCACGCCGCACGCATCCAGACAGCGCAGGATCTGCCCGGTCGTGAGCGCCTCATTTCCGGTCACGTCGATGCGCCAGACAAAGAGCGACGACACCGACACCGCAAGCATCAGCAAAAGCAGTGCCGCACACAGGCCGCGATACCGCGCCGCGCGCCGCAGCAGCCGCGGCAGACCGCGCCGGGACATGGTCGTCACCGTGCACTGGCAGCGCCGCGCAAGTGCCGCGGCCGTATCCGCACAGCGTTCGCGCACCGTAAAGCGCAGCGTATAGGCATCCACCGGCTCGGACGCCGTACACGCAATGCCGGCATCCGCGCAGGCATTGAGCACGCGCTCCGGATGCGCGCCGCACACCTCCAGCCGCACACTGCCGCAAAGCGCCAGGATCCACCGCGTCAAACCCATCACCTCACGCAAATTCGGCACATGCAATCGTGCCGGAGATCAGCACCGCCGCGCTGTCCATGGCCACGAGCTGCAGATCCGTGCCGCGCAGGCACACCCGCGTGCGCCCGCCGTCAATGATGATGCACTCGCGGCTGTATGCGAGCAGTCCATGGTGGTTTTCCACCAGCGCGCGCCGCCGGCCGGTCACGGTCAGCTTCGGCACACCGGCCACGGATTCCGCCGGATAATCCAGCCGCTCGGCGATCTCGAGCGGAATGTCTGACAGCCGTCCCACCGGCTCACCCCCTCGCTGCAAGCCAGTTTATGCGTCCGCAGGCAAGTTTAGGCCGGGACAGGCATAGAAATGCACTGAAACGTTCACAGGAGGGATGCCGATGGAAGGAAAACGGAGCAACTGCATTGCGCTCGCCGCTGCGCTGGCGGCACTCGGCGCACTGCTTCTGTGCTCGCAGGCGGCGCTCGAGAGCGCACGCGCGGGGCTGAGCCTCTGCGCACAGATGATCGTGCCATCGCTGCTGCCGTTTTTTATGCTCTCGTCGCTGCTGCAGCAGCTCGGGCTGCCGGGCATCCTCGGCAGGTGGCTCTCCCCCGTGACACAAAAGCTCTTCGGCATCGGCGGCGCGGGCGCATCGGCGCTGCTGCTGGGTGTGACGGGCGGGTATCCGCTCGGCGCGGACGCCGTGGCGCGGCTCCGGCGCAGCGGCGCGCTCACACGCGAGCAGGCGGAGCGTGCGCTGGCATTCTGCAACAATTCCGGTCCTGCGTTTCTCGTCGGCGCGGCGGGCGTGGGCGTGTTTCACAGCGCGGGCTATGGGCTGCTGCTCTACGGCGTGCACGTGCTGTCGGCCGTACTTGTCGGGATGCTCTTCGCCTCGCGCAGCGGCGGGTCTCTGCCGGAGCCGCGCGGACAGATCGCCGCCGTGTCGCTCGCGCAGGCGCTGCCGGAGGCCGTGCGCAGCGCCGTGTGCGCAGTGCTGACGGTCAGCGGCTTCGTGGTCACATTCAGCGTCGTGACCGGTATGCTCGATGCCTCCGGGCTGCTGCCCGCGCTGGTGGGCACGCTCTCTGCGCGGCTCGGGCTGGAGCTGCACTTTGCGCGCGCCCTGTGCACAGGCGTGCTCGAGCTCGGCACGGGCATCGGCGCGATGCAGGGGCTGACGCCGACGCCCGCTAACCTCGCCCTTGCAGCCTTTCTCATCGGCTGGGGCGGCGTATCGGTGCACTGCCAGACGGCGGCAGTGCTCGCCGGGACGGATATCAAAAGCGCCCGGCACACGGCCGGGCGCCTGCTGCACGGAGTTATCTCCGCGCTGTGTATGTGGGTTCTGGCAAACCTGTTTTAACTTCACGCACCGGCAAATGAGAACACGATGCCGGCCACGGCGGACGCCGCGATGTACACGATCGGGTGCAGCTTTTTCGTCGGCTTGACGACATTCGTCAGCACCCAGATGACGGCCGCAAGCAGCAGTCCCTTCCAGAAAAACAGATCCGTGAACCGGCCGCTGGCCTGAAAGGCGCTCTCCTGCAGGAGCGAAATTCGCACGACGGCAAAGCCCGCCGCCGCGATCAGCCCCGCGGACGCCGGGCGTAGCCCGTAAAAGGCGTGGTCAACAAAGCGGTTTTCCCGGAACTTTTTCAGGCACGAGGCGATGATGAGGATGCAGATGACCGCGGGCGTCACGAGACCCAGCGTCGCAATGAGCGAGCCGGGGACGCCGGCCGTGACGTAGCCCACATAGGTCGCCGTGTTGACGCCGATCGGACCGGGCGTGGACTCCGACACCGCGACCATATCCGCGATCTGCTGATAGGTGAACCAGCCCGTGCGGTCGGACATATCGTAGATAAACGGGAGCGTGGCCAGACCGCCGCCGACGGAAAAGAGACCGGTCTTGAAAAACTCCCAGAACAGACGCAGATAGATCATGCCTTACGCGCCTCCAGTTCCCGGATCACGACGCCCGCGACCGCAGCCGCAAGCACGTACAGAACCGGCGAGATGTTCAAAAACACGCTGCCCGCGAACACGAGCAGAAAGACCAGAAACGTCTTCCAGTCCACAACGGACTTTTTCCACAGCTTCACGACGGCGTTGAGGATCAGCACGCACACGCACACGCGAATGCCCGCAAACGCATTCTGCACGGCGGGCAGGTGCGCAAAGTTCTGGATGAAGGCCGCAATGATCATGATGATCGCGAGCGACGGGAACACGACACCGAGCGTGGCAAAGATGCCGCCCCAGACACCCGCCTGCTTTTGCCCGACGAAGGTGGCGGTGTTGACCGCGATGACGCCCGGCGTGCACTGGCCGATGGCGTACCAGTCCATGACCTCCTCTTCGGTCGCCCAGCGGCGCTTTTCCACGACCTCGCGCTGCAGAGCGGGCAGCATGGCATAGCCGCCGCCGAACGTCGTCACGCCGACGACGGCGAACGCGCCGAAG
>ENA-UEQY01000708-UEQY01000708.1-human-gut-metagenome-genome-assembly--contig:-NODE-708-length-20184-cov-4.965236_pt1 | contig 20184 bp, 9 predicted proteins | sample MGYA00242949_ERZ507949 | MGnify/ENA primary metagenome ERZ507949 (study PRJEB26167, sample SAMN06115403) | human gut metagenome | host: Homo sapiens | place: China:Jiangsu | collected 2016-07-06... | reverse complement strand
ATTTGAAATTTATTTTACTTCCTCTACATCGATATATTTTGTCTTGACGTTTTGACTTAATTTTGTAAGACTAACGTATAGTTGCTCAAAGTTACTTGCCGTATTATTTTCCGGGGTTTTAAGTTTTGACATGGTTTCTATAAACCGGGTTACCTTGTCTAAGTCTCTTGTTGTTTCTAATAGTTCTGCCGCCCGATTGAATGCGACGGAAAGAAGTGTATCGGCTGTTTTCTCCCTATCGAGTTTACCCTCACAAATGTTATTGGTAATAGCTATCTCATAACGTTCTTCTTGCTTTTTTGCCAAGTTTTGAATACGTGTAGGATTGCCTTTTTTCCACGTCGAGATGGTCGAAAAAGGAACCCCAAGTAAGGTGCTGATATAGGACGGACGTTCACCGGCCGCAAGAAGTGATAATGCTCTTTGCATGAGTTCCGGGGAATATCGTTGTGTCCGTCTTGGAGTACCTTTTGCTTTTTCGTCCATATTCGTAGTTATTTCGTAATTAACAACATTCTAATATACAAAGATTTGACAAAATATCGCATTTTTGCTCTTCGAAATAATTCGTAGTCATTCGAAATGATTATGGAGTGAAGGTGTCTCCTCCCCATAATTATACTTATTAAACTCTCGCCATCATTTGGTTCATCAACGGATTTGTATTGTTATCTATTTGTTGCTGTATTTGCCCTAACTCTTGCTGTTCATTTCCTGCCGGAACCTGCCCGGCTTGTTGTGCCGATTGCATGGCGGCTAATTGTTGCATGGCTTCTTCCTCTTTCTTGTTTATAGATTGAAGCAATCGATCGGAGAATGGGAATGCGCCGTTTTCCAATAACTGTTTTACATCTATGGCTCCGGCTCGGAACAGTTCCAGAAGTAAATCGTTGGTTACTTGACGGAATGAGGGTGTAGACTGGGACTCGGTAATAGTGAGGTCGAAATGTACATTCTTTACTTTGTCGGGATCGAAGTATTTGGCTTCTTCGCTGTACTCATTACCGGATATGTTTACATATCTCTTATCTGAATAGAATTGTTGTATGACTTGCATGAGCTTGGTGTCGCGTTCTTCCCGGAAAGCGGTAAACGATGCCATGAGGTCGACCAGATTGGTCGCAGAATTTTGGGCTTCTTGTGCATATAAAGAGGCTGCCGTATTAGATGACGGGCTTTTCCCTTGCAGTGCGCCATGCACTCCCGAGATTTCTTGAAGCAGCCGCAATTGGAGATTGAGCATTTCGTATGCTCCCACATTGGTGGCATTGGTGCTTATCTGCTGTGGGAGGGCTCCATTGGGTTTTGGCTTGAACAATATGACTCCGTTGTATCTTGTCCATTCGTCGGCAATATCTTCGATTGTCATGCCATCGGGAATTTGGTCTTCGGGGAATAACAATACTCCTTTCGCACTTGCTCCCATGATAAAATCTACCATCGTTATCAAACGGTTGATGTACCGCTGCTGGTCTATGACGTCGGAGACGAAGCTATGTACGATTCCTCCGTTAAACGGGTATATGCTGATGGTATAGGGGTGTGACTTGTGCCAATAGGGTGTTTCCATTTCTTGCAGGACGTCCCCATAGGGGGATAGCCAACGGGCATACCAATATCGGTCGATGAAGTTCTCGGTCTCGATGAGTGGTACATCGTCTTGCGGTATCCCTTGCGAAATACCTTGAAGGATTCGATCTTGGTTTATCCTTTGAATATTGGGTAATTCTTCATAATCTATTTTATAGTATGTTCCTTCCAATGTATCGTGGCATTTCACTCTTAGTTTCGATTCTTTCCTCCATACTTCTATGACTCTGCATAATCCATTGTCTCGTGGTACAAGGAAGGACAGGGACTCGTCGCTGCCGGGCATGAGGTCTTGATAGAAATTGGAGAGCGTGTCTTTCGTCGCTGAGACATATATCTGCCGTAGTTCTTCCGCTCTTTCGACAGAACCATGTGAAAAATTCGCCAAAAGGTCTCCTATGGATATGTCGTGAATTTCTCCGATAATCGAACAATCCCAATAACGGAAATCTTTCATGTTAGTATCGAAGAATATGCGGTTGTCGGGTACGGTCATGACAAAGGCATCTTCCTTGTTCAATGCGGCATTCCACCCATAGTATGATTTATGGGCGACTATTCCAGATATGACGTAATTCTCGAATGTACGCCGGTCGACCTCCCACATTTTATTCAATGAGTAGGCGTACCGCATGACGATGGTCATCATCTCGCCCAGTTTCTGATCGTCACGGTCAGAGGCGACACATACAGGCTCGGTTTGATTACTGCCGAACTGTCCTACAACAGTTTTGACGAGCTGACGAATCATATTGTTTTTTAAAGGTACTTTGCCTTGATCCCGAATATATTGTTCCTCACTTACATATTTTCTTTTATCGGAATCATATATAACATCACCCCATTGATTACCATAGGTATATTTCCGGCAACGCTCTGCATACATTCTGAATTTCGATAATGAACTCCATGCTTGTTGGGCTTCGAATAATACGTCTAAGGCTTTCCCTTCTTTGGCCTTTACCGTATCTGTGATTTGATCGGACTCTCGGTCTGTGAGTTGTGATTTTCTGTATAGTTTCATTGCGCTATCTTTAATTCGTTGATTATATCGTATAATGTATTGTCTATTGTATTTCGGAGCGATGCTATCTCGGCACTTGTCCGAATGGCTTCGTCTGCTGGTAAATCACCAGAAACTAGATCATCTTCCCACGTCTCAGCTATTCCTTCTAACTTCATGAGGTTTCTAATATGGACATTAAGTCCATCATACACACTCTTGTTCAATACTTTATCGGAATCTCTCGTGTTCTCGATAAACTCATCAATAAACAACTCCTTTAACAATTCGCTATCAGCTCGTTTCGAATCTCTTGCTTTATTTGCAAATTCATACCATTTGCTTCTTAATTTTGCTTTGGGGATTCTGTCGTTCGCTTCCCCCACAGCCGCACCTATGATAGGCACATCAGATAAATCGAAATCGGTAGGTCGGCCTTTTGTTTTTGTCACCAAAGCGTCTATGGCATTGTAGGCTTGCCCGAGAACTCGGAAGAGTCCGGGAACGTAACCGAGATAAAGTTGTTGAAGAACTGCCGGATTGTTGAGTTTCTCCAAGACGGGGATTTGTTCGAGCCAGCCTTTTTCGGCATAGTTCCCGCCTGTCATTTCGTTGACAAACTCGCTCCATTTGACTAGTCCTTTCGGAGTACTTCCGTATGCTTTGCGAAATTCGGGAAGATTTTCATTCCATGGGGTTTCTTTGTACAAAGGTCGTCCCATGAAGTTCTCGTTGAATGCGATGTGCGCTATCGGTTGTGCCCATGTGGGTGCAGCATTAGTCCAGCTTCCATAGGTTATGGGCACGATGTCCTGCCCTATCACGGCGAAAAAGTCGAGGGGTTTCACGGGGTCACTGATTAATGGGTGTTTTTTATGGTAACCTGTTATTATATCGGCCAGCATTATCCCCCATGCGTGGAATCCTCGCAAACTTTGAGCTAGCGGTATGAATATGAATTTGCCTTCTCCGATAGGTATTACCAAGTTATTATATCGCTTTGTTTCGGGAAGTGCGTGATATGAGTCTCCCCAACGATCATCGTCACCCGAGAAAATCGCACAAAGAAGGGAGTCGAGGAAACCGATGGAAATAATCGTTCCTATGACTTTGGCAAAGCCTTTCTTGTATTTCTTGATTCCCCTGTACAGGCGGTCTGTCCCTTGCAGGGAGGCATTGAGGAAGGCGTAATTATCAAATATCCATTGTATTCCTTCGTGGCTTCCCCGCCGGTTGAAGTTTGTGCTAACATTCTTGGCATCGGTGATTGCCGTATCTATTGTCTTCCCTTCCATTAATGCGGCCACAAATTGATTCAAACGGGTGACGCTTTCCATAAGCCGGGCTGTATCTTGTATGGCTTTTACTCCTGCCATATATCCTTTCTTGATCGCTTTTGCCTGTTTATTCATATCGACAGTACCGTACTTAACCGCATTATCTATCGATTTACGATAATCCTCAACTGTATTCGCACTGATATATCCTGTCTCTCCTCCTCTCGATACAAACAGATAAGCGGCTATATCGTAGTCGGACTTGGAAATTTTACCTTTTCTGCCCATACGATCCAAGAAACTTTCTATTTCTTCAATTGTATATCTCTTGTTTTTCGATTCTCCCCGAATATATCTCCGCATGGCAGCGAATGAATCGGGAGCAAGTGCTGCGATCTGTCGGGCTTCGGAGATCGATTTCTCGGCACTGTTGTAAGCGAACGCCCCACTGAAATCCCTTGCAAAGTTGCTAAACAGGAAAAATGCCGGAGAATAAGTGGTATAGAATTGTGACAAGGCTCGGGTAGTTCTCGCTCCCAATCTGTTCAAATGACGAGCTCCGTAAGTGAGCCACCCCGGTATATTATACCATTGGTCGGGTGTTTCTATCTTACGAGGCACATTTTTATCGAGGTTCAACCTACCGTTTATTGAATTGGAGACAAGCGGGTTAGTGAACAGTATGGATACTTTCTTTCCTGCGACGAATACATCGACCGTGCTTTCTTCCATTTGTGAGGGGGTCTTGTGAACCGTTCCACGATTGGAGGGATAGGCCTTGCTGAATCTGGCCATTCCGCTTTCCAATTGTTCAGCGGAGGGGACTTCGTCTGTTTCCACCCATGTTTTGTTGCCGTGTTCGTCGAGAATAGGATTTCCGTCGGTGTCCAATGCGAGGATTTCATACTTGGGTATTATCTGATAGATATTGGATATGGTGGTTATCTTTTTTATCTCGTCGGACTGTTTGGGCTTGTATTTGAGAATTTTCTCTTTCCCGTCTTTGTATTCGACCTTATAAGAATACCCGAACTTATTGCGCACGTCTTTACCGGCCAATAGGGTAAGCAGCCTTTGTTTCATTTTGTTCTTGTTGGCTCTCGCTATCTCGGTATTTGCCATAGCCATGATAGATACAAGCGGGTTGTCGGCTCTGCTTGTTCTTCCTTTGGCTTGTTTATTTACTGTTGAGCCGGTATTGATTCTTATATTGGAGTCGTACATCTGATCCATCGTTTCTTCGGAGAATCCTCTGAGCGGGACATAAAACTGGAACCTTTTCTTATAGGTATCGGCATCTTCTTTTGAAACTAGTCCGGATTTTACAGATATGTCTAACGTTTTGTTCGTGGCTTTCTTGATTTTTTCCCAAAGGTTAATAACGGTATCTTCGCCTAACAAGGATTCGACCTCGGATATAAAATCTTCTGCCGTGTTATAATTTTGGGCATATTCCTGCTTGAACCGGTCGAAATAACCGGAATAGTCTCTGGTGGATAGTTCCTGTATGTAACCGGTTCTTTTCTTGTCGTAATCTTCGACTCCTTTGTGGGACTCTTCCCATTCTTCAAGTGCTTCCCTCCTCATGACTTGGTTACGTTCTATGCCGTGTTTGATTAGCATATAGTCGACAAGGGTATCTTCATCGACACCGTTTTTCCCATGTATTATCTTCTCATACAATTCGAGAAGCGGAAGGTAATAATCAGCATTGTATTCGTCTGCCTCGGCTTTTATCCTAGAATCCATAAAACCGGTGTATTCCCATGCATTCTCTTTTTCGGATATTTCTTTTCCAAGCGTAGAGGATATGAGTTTTTGAAGAGCTTCCAACGGTTGGTATCGATCAATCCAAACACGTCTTGCCATTCCTCGGCGGAGAGCCGCATCGAATATCATAGCTATATCTTGCGGCAGAGTTCCATTGTCTATCGAGTTTCTTATATCATCGGAAATTATGTCGTTGTTGTTGAAGATATAAGTCAGACAGTTTTCTGCTTCTTGGTAATCGGGGAAGCTGGCTATGTCGCCCGATATTTCGGCTCCATAGGCTGCCGGTGCACTTTTTCTTATCCTTTGTGACTGGTCGGGAGACAATTGAGACAAATCGACGATTCCTTTCCTGTCCATAGATATTTTGATATAGCTCGAAACATCGGGGGCTTCCCTACGGAAGCGGGTATTCATCGTTCCATCGGAATTTTCCCCGGCAAGTTTGGGATTCTCGAAGTTTTCTACTATATTTGTGGCAGTAGAAACTTCTGCACTTCCTTGTTTCACCTGTTCATCAGGCAAGACGAAAGCCACGTCAGCGAGATTAGTTCGCTGTTGGTCAAGGAAATGCAGGAGTTTTTCTTTATCTACATTTGTCAACTTCCCTTGATTTATCCATTTTACAATACTTGCTCCATTTTTAGGAAATACATTTCTTATACTATTTACTTCCAATACATTCCCCTTTATTTTCGGACGGATAAACATTCCTACAAGGAAATTTTCCCCATTATGTTCCAACACGGTCAATATGTTTTGCGATTTGACACTGTCTCCATAAGCGAAAGTGGCTATTTGATGGGCTATCGCATTAGGTAGATTCATCACTTCCGACAAATCATAATCATGTTTCCCCGAAGTAGACTTGTATTCCAATTGAGACGCAGGCATCTCTATCGGCAAATCTGGTATTCCAGCATCTCTTAAAAATTCGCTCGGTCTCCCCAATTGATACACATGACCTTTTTCCAATCGTCCCTCTATCTGTTGCTCCAATTCCTCGTTAAACCGTTGGTTCACTTCTTCCATCTCCTCGGCTGTACGGTAGCGTATATCGGCACTAGTCCCTGTATTTAATTTCGCTTTTACCCAGAAATTGTATTGTTCCCGAATATTGTCTATTTCCTGTTGAGCTTCGGTGATTTTGGCTCCTTCGGATACGTATTCTTCTGACAGGAATATACCGGAATCTGTCAAACGCCCAGACCATTCATCGACATATTCTTGAACGATTTGCCGCTTGCCTTCTTTTTTATTTATATCGAGAATGGGTATGAAATGGGAGGACATGAGCTTATCGGAAAGCATTCCATAATCTATCGGGAAAGGTGGTACTATCCGTATCGAGCCGGTGGCTCCGTTGTACCAATATCCTCCACCGACGGCTTTTATCAGCTTGGGGCTTTCCTGTACAAAATCACGGAAGATGGTCTTATATTGTTCTAAAACATATTTGTTTTGTTTTAATTTAGAATCACGAGACTTTGATTCTTGTTTATAAACGTTTTCATTTACACGATATTTATAGTATTCGGCTATTTGAGTATCGAGAGTGCCGGCCATTTCCGTACCTATACAATGGCTTAATTCCTCTATTAGTTGTGGAGAGGCGACATCGGGGAAAGGATCGGTCTTTGCCCCATCTATAAGACTGGAAACCTCTTTTTTCACTTCACTCGATGAATATTCCTTCATACCTTTGATTAGGTCGATTATCTCTTTGGATCGATCGCCGCTCAAACTTATATCTATTTCTACCCATATATCACCACCGGGGAAGAAGGTGATTTCTTTTCCGTTTCCGATGGTATACATATTGTCGGAAGCCTCCATTCGTGGAGTGTGGTTGGCGAACCGTACTTTGAGCGTGTCGTTTCCTATGTTCAATTCTAGGTAACGACTTCCTGTTTTTGCCGTATGTGTTGTGTAGTCTTTTTCATCGAAATTTTCACGAAGGTATTTATCGACCGCTTTATATACCGAGGTGTGGTTTGTACGGACTGTCTCGATTTTAGAGCCGTATCGGGGATTGACAACGATGGTACGGAAGCGAGTACTTCCTATGTTTTCCTTTATACGGGTGTCTGCGGCTGATTTACGGATAATATCGGTCGTGGAGTCCTTATCGGTGATACGGTTCTTTGATTTCCACAACAAATAGGCGATGTCGGAGTCGGTGAGGCTGAGGTCGATGCCTATCTTGCGGAAGGCTTCCTTGATTAACCGTTTTATCTTGCTCCACAGCGAGGGGTTGGTGATTCCTTCCTCGGCGAAATGTGCCAGATACTCATCGGCCGCGACTCTCTTGCCGGAGAAGTCGTTGGCCGCATATCGTTCCTTTTCCTCCTCGGTGAGCGAATTGTAGGACTTATCGTCTATTTTCTCATCTATATATGCGCCAAACACGGCTCTTTCCCTATCGGTCATGGAATCCCATACTTGGTCGCACAGCTTGTCGAAGTTTTCACGACCGAGCATGGCGGGCAGTCCGTAATGGGCTACGGCCTCGTGCAACAGCGTGCGTTGTGCGTCACGAATGGAACCGTGGTTGGGAGCAACGATAACGATTTCTCCTGTGGTTTGGTCGTACCAGCCTTGACTCGTCAATTTCTTCGTGTAATTTTTCTCGGAAGGAGATATTTGAGAGACATCTCCCACAATCCGCACCGGGATATTGAGTTTCCCGGCTTCCCGCTCGATATATTCCTGTATCTCTTGCCTTTTCTCTTGTAGCGTTTTTTGCGTGGATAAGCGAGGTTTTTCTTGCTTATTTGAAGCACCTGTATTATCTTTACCTGCGGAAAAGCCGGTTTGGGAGAGAGCTGTGCCACCTCTCAACGAAGTTGTATCAGTGTCTGTCGTCTTGGTACTTGCCGGATTTTCTTTTTCAAATGCCGTCAATAACCAATTCTTTTTATTACCGTCCCATTCCAAACGAATGGTAGCTTTATGAGTGGTGCTTTCTAAATTTATACGGTTGGAGTTCCTTGTGGTAACCTGCATATCATTTAATATATCTTGCAGGTTGTCTAATACTTCGGGGTGATATTTTACCAGTTTTGCCAAACCGAAACCGTCACTATGTCCTGTTCCCTCTTTCCCCCATACTAAATCAATGTCCCCTACGTTTTTGTGGTATAAAGCGCCTATTGCCTCACCACTTTTCTTTTTCATTAGAAAATCAATGGCCTCTCTCGGTTTTCCCTTGAACTGTATATATATTTCTCCAAATGGACCTTCACCAACAGGGTCGTATTCCTCAGCTGCTCTGGCTTCTATTTCTTGTCGGGATAAAGCCGATTGGCTTCCGCCAAATTGTGTCTCATTCGTTCCGCTGCTTTGACTGCGTCGAATGGCTCTTTCCGCTTCTTCCATTCCTCTATCTTTTTGAGCTTCCGTTCCTCGCTCTCTTTGTGGAATTGATTGAAGTATTTCATCTTGGCTGTCGATTTGTTTTTCCTCTTGCGAAGATAATGAATTTTCTTTATCCGAATTACTTTCTCTTTCATTTATTTGAGTTTGCCCAGATGGGGTTTCGCCTGATTCATTGCGTCGAAATGCAATGTTGTTTCTTGGAGCCAAATCATCAGGTAAGGGTTCTAATTCTATTTGTTCTATACTTGATTGTTCAAGTTCATGAGATTCGTAATCCTGTGAGGCCATCTCTTGCTTTCTCAAATCTTCATTGGCTATTTGTTCTGCCAATTCAAGAGCTTGGGACGGAGAATAAACAGAAGACATTACATCGAGAATTTCATCGAGGATTTCATCGGTCTCATACCCTTTGAATGGTAAATCTGAATTTTGGACGTCTTGCTGTTCCCATATATTATGTGCTAATTGTTCTGGCGTATATCCGCTATTTGACAATAAAGAGATTCTCTTTCGTCTCTCTCCGGGAGAATCATTGATACCTAAATGCGAAGCAAGACCTTTCGATGAATCCGTATCTCCCCACTTAAATTTTATATTTCCAGTAGCTACCAATCGTAAAATATAATCTCTAAGCGATTTTATATCTCCCAGTGCGGCTATCCTATCTACTATATTCGCCGGTGTAGCTTTCAAACTTTGAAGATCGGAATTATTATCTTCAAGATATTGCTGGTATGTACCCAAACGTTCATTCAAAGATTTGAGCTGTTTTTCCTTATTTACTCTCTTTACAGGAGAAATTTCTCTCTCTATCTCTTTTTCAAGACGGGCTATTTCGGATTGTGTTTTCTTTGTCCCAGCCTTCGCCACTTCTATCATGGCTTTTACTCCTGCGATTTCTTCTCCATATTCGAACTGCTCTCGCAAAGACATTTTCTTTTCGTCGACCTCTCCGTTGGACTTGCGATATTTTGCCCAGTGGTCTGTTTCTTCTTTCCCTTCTACATTCTGCTGTATTTCCCGGAGTTTATCTTCCACTCTTTGTGAGACCTCTTGTCGCATAGCTTCTTCCTCTCTGGTAAGTTGTTCTCCATTGGCTATCTTATTTGCTATGCGTAATACTGTGCCATCTTCCACAAAACGGGTATATTCAGAAGTATCGGTTTCTGATTGCGGTGCAGTTTGCTGCTCCGGGTTTAACACCTCTGGCTGCGCCACCTCCCCTATATTCCCTTGCGGGGACACAGGGGAGGAGGGTGTGCGCTGCTCTGCGGTATTGCCAGTCTGTTCCTGTGGCTTGTATTTTCCTATTATATTCTCGGGCGAGACATATTTGGTGTACGGATAATTTAACTCTTCGTCCCGTACTTGGACACTAATTTCTCCTTCGGGCGATATTTCGATGACCCTGCCTTGCTTTTGCTTTCCGGTCTCCTCGTCGAGATATGTTATATAGTCCCACAAACGGATTTCATCGCCGCCAGTGGTTTGTCTTTTTTCTTTTCCCTTTACATGGGTAATTTGCTCGGGTTTGATAGAAAGAGGTAAAGGGACACCATCTACTACATCTTCCACATCTACTCCCGAATCATCGATACTGATGATTTTCAATGTTCTTTCCACACCGGGGTTATCCGGGTCGGAATAATCTTTGAAGGTTACTACATCTCCTATCTCTAATTCGGACTTACGGTATAAAGGTTGTTTCTCAACCCCTTCGTCACGGGGTGACAACTCCCCTATCTCTCCACCGCTCATAGTAGAGGAGGGTGTTCGGCTTTGTTCATCGGATTCTACTTCATCAGCTTCGTTCTCTATCTGGCTTGCCATATTTGTTTTTGTGATGTCCTCGGCCATTGCACGTGCTTGTCCTACGGCATCTTCTGTCGACATAATGGATACGCTTCTTATGTCTTTGGGCGATACCATAATAGGAGTATCACCTATTCCTACCGGAACGGCTATAAGAGAGCCAGATTGCGTTGTAGAGGTATATTCTCCGGCTGCATTGGGTTCTAGTGATACGTTTCCTACCGTAAGTATGGCTTCACGACCGTCTAATAAGGTTACGGTTACTTTTCCTCCCATCTCTTTATTGATGAGTCTCATTTCTGCCTCGGCAGCTTTGTCCCCGGCTTCTTCGGCATCGGACTCGATCTTGCCGAGTATAAATTCATATCCGGTACGAGCCATTACAAAATCTTGTAAATCTTTTGCATCTCCTTTCCCTAAATCGTGTGTATTGACCATCGCCATGACATAATCTGCTCGACGGTCTAAGGGTACATTGTCGAGCCCGTGTATTATATCATCGACGGAGAGTCCTTCGCCGAGGTCTTTACTTTCATAGCGTTTTTTGGCTTTGCGGTATTTATTGTATGTCAAACCAACTCCAATGGAATTGGCGACTTGAAATCCAAGCGACATGATACCGACAGCCATTACCGTTTGGAATTGCTGTTCCGGGTCTTTGATGTCCTTCCATTCGACGTCGCCGACGGTAGCGGCATTAAGGAGCATGCCCAGTTCTTCCTCGGCTACCTCCGGTATGAATCCGTTAAATCCGGTGAGCTTACCGACTTGCCGGGCGAAACGGGTGGTTTTTCCTATCAATGGTTTTGTGAGGAGCTGTCGCCCCCCCTTGAAACGGGAGAGCAGTTTACCCAGATTGAGCCCCATGTAATTTCCCATGTACTCGGTTCCGTTCTCTATGAGGTTAGCGGCGAATCCTTTCAAGAATGCTAATCCGAGGCTTTCCCGGTCTTCTACTCCATGATGGGTATAGATTGTCTTTAACTCTCCGCCGGGGTCATTGATTGAATCTAACCGTATATCGTGATTGCCTACCATGCGATTCATAACGTCCTCTACCGTGTGAGCTACGCCCGATGTAATTGCCATTACCGTACCTCCCACAAGGCCGTCAATGGCGGCGTTCCCTAATTTACTTGCTGCTTTGACGGCTACTCTTCCGGCTGCATTTTTACCTGCATTAGCAGCTATGCGAGATACCGCTTTGGAGGCCGACTTACCGATTATTTTCTTAACGGCTGTCTTCGCAGCCGCTTTGGTCGCAGCAGATGCGGCTGCTCCTACACCTCCCGTCAAAGCGAATTGTGCCAAGAATGGAAGAGATTGCATAGTTCCCTGTCCGATATTTTGCCACGTGTCGAGTTGCAGGCTGCCTTGTATCTGGTCTAACAGGGAGAAAGCCGCCATGAGTTGCTGTTCTTCCCGAGTGAGTTTTTCGAAGCCTTCACCATTGTCGCCTATTTTATTGGCGATAGCAAGCACACGACCCATATCGATTGCATCTGTGGCTCCCAGCGTTAAAATACCGGAGTCAAATGAACGGGCAAACGCATCGGCAAAATTGGCGAGTTCGTTACCGTCCTTGCGCTTGTACATCTCTATGACATCACGAGCCTCGGATATGTATTTGCGTGTAAGATTCTGAACTGACCTCTTTTGGGACAGCTCCCCTATTTCTTTGGGAACATACCCTTCTCTTTCTAAATCTTCTATGGTATCTTCCGTGATATTTTTGTACCCTTTATAATTTTTAAATATATCTCCCTCGTTTTCAATTTGTTCAGCTTCATTCCTCCATTCAGAATTTTCGTTAATATCTTCTTCTATTTTATTCAACATGTTCTCAAATTGAAAAACTACGTCTTTCTCCAAACGTGTTCGAGCGTCGGCAAAACGGTCTTCAAGGGGTTTGTCGAATTGAGATTTATAGGCATCGGAAACAGGGGTATGTGTGGAGGTCGAACCCCTTCGTCCTACGGACACCTCCCCTATCTCGCTATCTCTCGCAGAGGAGGGTGATTGGCTTATCCAATTTTTATCGATTATTCCATCTGCTATTTGCTCGGCGGAAGTAGCGGCCTGTCGTACTTTTTGGAACAAGGGCGTATTTGCCGCCCCGTATTTTCCATGCCCCAAAGACTCTTCGTAATCGGCAATGCTGTTTTCCAATTCATCTTCGGATACAATTGTATTTTGGGGATTTTGATTTGAAACAAATGTATTAGGTGATTCCTTTTTTGTTTCTTCCGTCACATACGACCATTTTTCATATCGCTGCTGGAACTTATTCCGCTTTGATAAAGGAATTGCATACTTTTTACCCTCACCATCGTACATTTCTACTTTTGACTCAGGATAGCGTCTCTCAAAATCTTGTATTTTATCATCAGGAATATTGTACCTATTCCCGTTTGCTCTGTATATTGGCATAATATTCTGTTAATCAATTATGTTTTGCGAAAAGTCATCATCTTGTGCATTGAGCTGCTCTATACCTTCTATATATAATCCTATATTTTCTGCGGCTTCCAAAACTTTTTGTTCAATCTGAGGATATTTCCTCATAAGAGAACCTATTTCTTGAATCGCAGTTTTTGCACTATTCGGATTGTTCCTTAACATATCGTCAATTCTTAACAACTGTTCCGTAACCGTGGTATCTTCACCATATTCATTCTTCATTTTCTCATCACCTAATCCTGCGTCAATAACAGCTTGTCGAGCTGCTTGAAAAAGGCTTCCAGCAGAAAACGGTAATTCACTCTCGGAGATTTTAATTCGTTTTCCACCAGACAAAGGAATATCAGAACCTTTCTTATATAGATCGCTGCCTTTATTCTTCATAGATGTTACACCGTATTTTGTGTTTCTATTATATTCAGCTAGCCATTTTTTTAGCTCTCGGTCTAAGCGGTCTTTATTATCTTTGTACTTGATTTCTATTTGTTTTATAGCCGTATCGAATGCCATCTGTTCTTGTTTATCCTGTATCTGATTACGTCTATTCCAAATAGCCATTTGGGTTTCATACTCTCTTTGTGCTTCTGCGGCTTGTGCGGCATCTCGACCGACCTTGTCTTGGAATGCCGCTTTTAACAGACCTTGATCGTACAACATCTGCATTTGGTCTCTGCGGTCGAGCAGATTTTGAAGGAAAGCATTATTGACGGCCGTTGCCGGTTTTCGGGCGGCGGCATTTCCACCTGCGGCTACTCCTATTATCTCGGCTAACGTGGCCCCCACATCTCCAAGTACGGCCAATTTCCTCCGGTTCTCCACGATTCGAGGATCAATTTCTTCGGGTCGTTTGAGTATGCGGTTATAAATAGAAACAAAAGATTCGCCGGCTTCTGCGGCTTCTCTCATCTGGGCTGCCTGTTCCGGGGTAACATGGAACACCGGTTTCTCGGAAGTACCATCGGAACTTACACCGTATCCGGTAGTAGCGTCTATATAGGGAACAGGGGTTTTAGAACGATTGGCAGCTACTGTATTTTCCCATGATTGTTGCAGATTTTTACCGTCGACCAACGGTGTACCGTCTGTTCTCTTTCCACCAGAGGCGGTATTTTGCCAGTCGGAATTTATAATTTTACTAACAGGAGAAACGACGGGTGGAGCAGGTTGTGTCAGATCAATCTTCTCCTCTGGCGTTTTTCCCTTCCATCTGTTTAATAAATCGTCTAATATTGCCATATCTTATCCATTAAATAGCGGGAGTGGTTGCATTTCCCGTTTTCTTATAATAGGGTGTAGTAAACAACGACCCGAGAAGATTCCCCGAATTGGAGGCTATTTGAGTCCAACTGGCTGCGTTTTGGGCATATTGTCCGGCTTTCTGTCCCAAGAGGTAGTTTTTCTGATTCAAATAGTTTGTCTTTGCATTATCCTTGACTTGTTGTCCCATAGCGGCGATATTGCCGACGGTATCGGAAAGCGCACGGGCATTTACTTTTTTTACGGCGGCCTCAGCTTCGGGTGTGGCTCCCGTTACTACCGCCGAATTTCGTTGTGCACGAACGGCATCGGATAAATTTTTGCGGTATGTGCTCAATAGATTCTGTACGTCGGAGCGGTTCAAGATGTCTTGATAATAATCTTTCTTGAACATGTTTTCGTTTTCTTGTAATTGCTTGTCCAACTGTTTTCGTGCTTTCCTGTTTGCGGAAGCGGAGCCCAATCCTCCTGCTAGTATCCCGCCGAGAGACCCGATGAGTCCTAATATTGTAAGAGGTTCCATAGAACTTTATTTTTTTATTGCAAAAATCGCTTTTCTCTGAAATCAAGGGCATACGTCTTTGCCATTTGTTTGGATATAACACTTAAAACGAGGCCTCCGAAATGGGCTTTTTGTGACGTATAACTGCTTTATTTACAACCTTTGGAGGGTCTATACTACCCGAGATGTATAGTCCTATCGCCCGGGACATGAGCAAGTCGTCATGTTTTCCTTCTATCGCACCATAAGCTCCATTTTTCTTTTTTTCATAAGTATCATGCTCATCAAGAACTTCTTCTTCCCGCTCGATATAGCCATTATCACGGATTATTTGTATCTGATTATTGATAACCATCGATTTGGTGGTTCTGTTGGTATGAAATCCCCAACGGGCAGGTGCTCCTTCTTTAATCTGCGAAGGAGGAGATTGCCGGGCATACAGGTTTTCATAGGAGGCTGCGACAAGGTCAAGAATATATTCTGCGTCTCCTTGGTCGGAAGCCTCCGTTTCTAATGTATTGCTTTCAAAAACCAGTAAGGCGGTATTATACCACAAGGCTATCTGGGTAGCCTTCCACGCCAATATATCGTGATCGATATGTCCTCTCCAAGAAGCGACAATCTCGGGTTTTCCTCCATACATAGTCCAATAGCGGTCTATCACACTTATCACAGACCAGTCGGCAGAATGGGATCGTCCTCCAATATCTACGGAAACAATATAACGATTGGATATATCGAACTCGGTATCGGGTTTTTCCCATACTTTAAGCAAGCCGGTTGTATCTTCTTTGAAAGATAGTTCTCTTAATGAATCTTTCCCGGTTATAGAATGTGTATCGGACTGTAATTCACCCCGCCAACAAGGAGACTTCGTATTTTCTCTCATACGGTGGATAGCATAACGATCGAAAACTCGCTCTCCTGTGTTTGCAAATGCTTCTACATCATCGGAAGGGAATTCGCTTTTCATTTGCTGTTCCTCTTGGTATGTTTTCCTCATGTCCCGATACCATGCAATACCTTCGAGCGTGGCTCCTAGTTTCCACAAATATCTTTCGTAATCGGTAAAAGAGGATATAAGCCGCTTATAATCGTCGACAGGTGTCTGATACATTTCTATATCGTACCATGGTATGAAAAGCGGCATTTTGTCGGATTTCCCGTCTTTGGCGTTCGTATATTCGGTATGAAAGTAATCCCCGACACCTTGTGCCGTAGATTCCATGACAATGACGGAATAAGGAACCATAGGTATGGACGAACAAATGGAGGCTATCAAATCGGCCGTTCGTTTTTTAGGCGTGTCTTCATACAAGGCTACCTCTGAAAAATGGGCCATGGCTATATCTGAACCTCGAACGGAATTGGGTTTTTCTGCCGAACCGATCGTTACACGAGCCGAGACTTGCGGAATATAATATACATTTTGTGTACGTTCGAACGGCTTGAATTTGAGCGGACTATTCAATATCCAAGAAGGATAATTGTCGAGCAGCTTGGTATACATCGCTTTGATATTTAACGAGGAGTCTTTATGGTGCGCTGCTATGACGCTATTCCACTGATGTTTGTGTACAAGCTGAATCCAAGCCATATAGATTTGTGTGAGCGTTGAACCTCCCCATTGTCGGGATTTAAGTAGAATCACCCGGATAGGTTTCCCTGCACGACGTTGCTGTTCGAATAGTTTTAGGAGTTTTCTTTGAGACTTATTCAAAAGAAAGGGTATATCGACCGATGTCATCTTGTCTTTTATCGTGACTGTGGCTATCGCCCAAAACTCAAAATCGTATTTAATCCGCAGCAAAAAAAATTGACGGTCTATTTCTCGAATAAGCTGGGGTGTGGCTTGTTGATGAAGCCCGTTTTCAAGAAGATTTTTATAGGATTTTTCTTGGGAAAGTATCTGTACCCAGCCATTTTCCTCATACATATCGGCGGGTATATGTAGAGTCCCGAACTCTTCGATTTTTATTTCTTTTCGGGGTATTACATCTGACCCCTCTCCCGTTACCGGATCATACGGTTCCGTAAAAGACATTCTCCTTTTTCTGTTCTCTGCTATTATTTCAGAGTAATTCATTCGATGCCTCCTTCCTTTTTTGATTGAAAAAAGCATCTTTTCTTCTCATGGCTATGATATGCCTCGCCGTACGAACAGAAATATAAAATTGTGGAGCCGGAGAACGAATCGCCCTTCTAACTGCTTCTGAAAACGATATGCGATCATCACTGGCTTGAATTTCACAGGCTTTTTTGTATAGGTCGATGTACATCTTTTGCTTTATGGGACAAGATGTTATTCGTTTCACTTTTTTTATGTTCAGAAGATTGGTTATGGCTTTTTCATTACCGATATAAAACCGCTTGGAAGGGGATTGAATCGCCGCTTGATAAATGTAATCACACATTATTCCACCACACAAACTGAGGGTGTAGTAGAACGTGTCACAGAACTCTCGGTCTCTGCTTTCTTGATAATCTAATGTAGGCATACGCAATTTGATTTGCGTATGTTGGGTATCGGTTTGATGCAAATATAAGCTAAAAAATCGATTTTGCAATGACGTACTGCCCTAAAAATCGCACTGACCGATTTTGCAATGACGTACCGTCCTAAAACTATGAAAATGAGATTTTTGTGTTGAGTTTTTTTTTGAACCCATCACAAAAAATCGTATGGAAAAAGATAAAGAAGAAATTACAGCACAAGTTGAAGCTCCATCTGGAACAGTAGATGAAACCGTAAAAGCCGAACCTCCTAAAAGCGGCCGATCGGTATGGGTAGAACGACTACGTACGACTTACCCGGATAAAGATGTAGACTATGAAAATGACGATGATGCTTTCTACTCGGTATTAGAGGATTTTTATAATACCAGAGAGGATAGAATCAGAAAACTTGACGAGGGTAATAAATCTCTCACAGAAGCATTGGCTCGTGAACCGGAAGCGGGATTATTTCTAAGTGAATTAATTGCAGGGAGTGAAGTATTGCCTGCCCTTGCAAAAAGTTATGGAGATATTCTCGGAGCTGTCTCGGGTGACGAAGAATCCATGAAAAAATTTAATGAAGGACTTTCGGCTCGCCGGGATTCTGAGAAATCATTTAACGAAATCAGAGCAAAACAAGAGGAAAACGCAGCCCGTAATGCAGAGACCATCGGCTCGTTTTTCGAAGAAAAATCGGCCGACGACGCAGAACGGACGGCCTTTGAGGATTTTGTATCGTCTCTGGCCGACAGCATTTTCACTTTCAATTTCGACCGCCCTACCCTCGATGCTCTTTGGAGGGCATACAAACATGATGAAGACGTGACCGAAGCGGCCACTGTGGCGGAAGTAAAGGGGAGAAATGCCAATATCGAACTCCAAAAAAGGAGCGTAAAGAACGACGGGACACCCAATCTGAACAGGGAATCGGCAGATAGGATAACGGCGAATGTGACTGTCCCGAGGAGTAAACGAAGGGGGATTTTTGAAAGAGGAGAAATTGTTTAACAAAATAGGTAAAAAAGATGAAAATTTTAGGTAAAGAAGTGAATTGGAAATATATCGCTGTCGCCGGCGGTATTGTGTTGTTGTTTTTATTGTTGTGCTCCTTCGGGTTGTTCACATCAGGTGAAACGGTCATCGGACTGGCCGCAACGGTTCCTCTGGCAGGAGGTGGTGTGAACGTTACGGACGAGCCGGTATCGGCAGACTTGACCAAAGAGGTGTCGCCGGATTTGTTGAAAGCGCATATAGACAAGGAGGTTTGCCGGATTATGCCTTCGTCTACACCGGTAGACACGGTGAGCCGCAGCGGTCGGGTGATTTCGGTAGGTTCCCGTGAATATGAGTTTTATTCGTTAGACACCAAACCGGCTTTGACAACCTTGAAAGCGAAATATACAGAAACGGCGTCGGCCGGTGCGAAGCTCGACACGGCGAACAACGATTATTTCGAAGTTTCGGACACGATAAAGGTTATCGGTGTAAAAGGTTATGACGAGGGAGGAACTACTGAAAAAGACGAGTTGGTTCTCTATGTAATGAGTAAAGATGCCGACGGTAAACTGAATGTCTTGGCGGTGAATGGTAAAAAGAGCGGCAGCACACCGGGTATAGTACCCACCATCGAAGCCGGAACTGAACTCCTGCGAATGGGACGAGCCGGAGCGGAGAAAGATGCACAAACTGCACAATTCGAGACCTTGCCTACCAAAGAACAGAATTATGCCCAAAAGTTCTGTACGCAAGTCGAAGTTACTGATGTATATCAGGAATGGACGGAAAAAGAAGTCGATTTCACGTTCACAGACATGGAACGCGATGCCATTTGGGAAATGAAGCGAGGTATGGAAATGAATTTCTTGTTCGGCAAAAAGAACAAATTACGTGATACGACCAAGAAAGAGGACGTGTGGTTTACTGAGGGCATCTGGTGGCAAGCCGGTAAAGACTGGACTTATGACGCAGAGGCAGGAATGACCGCGAAAGATTTGATAGCTCTCTGTAAAACGGCTTTAACGGGAAATGCAAGCAGTAAGAAAAAACTGGTTTTCGCCGGAAGCGATTTTATCGAACAAGTGACGAACCTCGATATTCAGAAAGTCATGCAGGGGGATCAATACAAAGCCGAACTTGGGCTCACGTTCGATTCCATTCACTCGAAATTTGGAGATTTGTATGTGGTATATACAGAAGCATTCGATCTGGCAGGCATGAGCAAATGTGCCCTTGTGGTGGACGATAACTATTTGACCAAATTTGAATTCAAGTCGTTGTCGAAAGAACGCAGGGATTTCAAAACTGCGGGTATACGTGAGACGGAAGGAGAATTTATCCAAGAAATTTCGGGCATTGTATTGAAGAACCCGGGTGCTCACGTTCGTATCACTCCGAAAGCTGAATAAAAAACAAACAGGGGGAGTATCTTTCATCGATACTCCCCATAAATCATAGAAGTTATGTTGAAAGTATATAAAACCCAGACTTACCTGAGTATGCCGATAACCGTGAAAGGTAAATCGGTCCGCATTGAGTTCAGAGGGAATAAATTCACAGGCGGATTTTTCTCGACCAAAGACAAAAATGTGCAGAAAGCGATAGAGTCTTCTAAGGAGTTCAACAACATTATATTTTTAGAT
>ENA-UEQY01000706-UEQY01000706.1-human-gut-metagenome-genome-assembly--contig:-NODE-706-length-20220-cov-3.054063_pt1 | contig 20220 bp, 13 predicted proteins | sample MGYA00242949_ERZ507949 | MGnify/ENA primary metagenome ERZ507949 (study PRJEB26167, sample SAMN06115403) | human gut metagenome | host: Homo sapiens | place: China:Jiangsu | collected 2016-07-06... | reverse complement strand
ATAGCCATGAAAAACCTTAGAGAGAAGAACAATATCACAGTTAGTGATGCAGGATTTATCACACTGACAGATTCAGGAAGACAGATAGCAGAGATGATATACGAAAGACATGAGCTTTTGTCAGAGTGTCTTGAGAAGCTTGGTGTAGATAAGGAGATTGCCGCAGAGGACGCATGCCGTATAGAGCATGTCATCAGTCCTGAAAGCTTTGAAGCAATCAAGAAGCATATACATAAGAGCTGATGTATGAAACCAGTACCGCAGGGTACTGGTTTTTTAGTGTATCGTTTTTCTTGTATATATGAGAAAAATCATCTATAATAGTGAAGCTGTAATCGTTGCTGGTCATACAGAGACGTAAACAGTAACAAAAATCTGGAAGGGGAAAAGATGAAACAGATATTAAAATATTTTAAGGAGTACAAAAAGGAATGTATCTGTGCTCCGTTATTTAAGCTGCTGGAAGCATCCTTTGAGCTTATAGTACCGCTTGTCATGGCGGCAATCATTGATAACGGAATTACGGCTTCGGACAAGCCATATATATGGAAGATGGGAGGTTTGCTGGTGCTGTTTGCGGCAGTTGGTCTGGCGAGCACGGTCACAGCGCAGTATTTTGCGGCAAAGGCGGCAGTTGGTTTTTCCACAAAGCTTCGCCATATATTGTTTGAAAAGATAGAGTCACTGTCATTCTCAAAGATGGATACGGTGGGCACATCGACACTTATCACGAGGATGACAAGCGATATAAACCAGGTGCAGTCAGGAGTCAATCTGGTGCTTCGACTCTTCCTTCGTTCGCCATTTATTGTGTTCGGAGCTATGGCGATGGCTTTTACAGTAAATGTAAGAGCGGCAATGGTTTTTGTAGTTACCATACCTCTGCTTTCAATAGTGGTATTCTCCGTTATGGCTGCAAGCCTTCCACTTTACAAAAAGGTGCAGAGCTCTCTTGATACAGTGCTTTCACACACCAGGGAGAATTTAGAGGGAACCAGGGTTATAAGAGCTTTCAATAAGCAAAATGATGAGATTGACAGCTTCAACAGGGACAACGAGTTTTTAACCAATATGCAGCAGGTTGTAGGACGAATCTCAGCACTCACCAATCCTCTGACATTTATCATTATAAATGTCGCAACAATCGCAGTTATCGTATCAGGCGGCAAGCAGGTATACGCAGGAATCCTCACACAGGGTGAGGTTGTGGCACTTGTAAACTACATGTCACAGATACTTGTCGAGCTGATAAAGCTTGCAAACCTCATCGTACAGATGACAAAGGCAGTGGCGTGCGGTAATCGTATAGCGGATGTGCTTTCTATTCCATCAAAGCTTCCTGAGAAAAATCCTAAGCTCATTGATGCAAAGGCAGGGGCACCTGAGGTTGAGTTTGACCATGTCTGCATGACCTATGAGGGAGCGGCCGATGAGACACTCACAGATATAAGCTTTACAGTGCAAAAGGGGCAGACAATCGGAATCATCGGTGGTACAGGTTCAGGAAAATCAAGCCTTGTAAACCTTATCCCGAGGTTTTATGATGCCGCAAAGGGCACTATAAGGATTCAGGGAAATGATATAAATGACTACGATGCAGTGCAGCTTCGAGACAAAATCGGTGTTGTAATGCAAAAGGCAGTGCTTTTTGCAGGAACGATAGCCGACAACCTGCGCTGGGGCAAAAATGATGCAACAGAGGAGGAAATGTGGAAGGCACTCGATATAGCACAGGCGACAGAGGTTGTAAAGGGCAAGGAGGGAGGCCTTGACTACATGATAGAGCAGGGCGGCAAGAACTTATCAGGCGGTCAGAAGCAGCGTCTTACAATTGCCAGAGCGGTTGTAAAGGATCCTGACATACTGATACTTGATGACAGTGCTTCGGCACTTGACTTTGCTACAGATGCGAGCCTTCGCGCGGCATTAAAGAGCATGCATGGAGACAAGACGATATTTATCGTGTCACAGCGTACCTCATCTATCCAGTTTGCGGACAATATCATAGTGCTCGACGACGGACAGATGGTTGGCTTCGGACCGCATGAAAAGCTGCTTGAGACATGCGAGACCTACAAAGAGATATATGATTCACAGTTTAAAAAAGAGTCGGATATGACCAGACAAAAGGAGGTGTAGAGTATGGCTACGGATAATGCGAAGATGAATAAAGCAGGCACAATGCGCAAGGTATTAAGCTACATGAAGAGATATATTCCTTTGCTTGTAATTTCCCTTGCCCTGTCTGTTGTTACAGTGGCGCTTACGCTTTATTTTCCAATTCTCACAGGACGCGCAATTGATTTGATTGTAGGAAAAGAAAAGGTTGATTTTACGGCTATGACAGCCATCCTCACAAGAGCTGCAATAATAGTCGTCATAGCGGCAGCGGCCCAGTGGCTTACAAATATCTGCAACAACAGGATGACCTACAACATAGTGAGGGATATAAGGCGTGATGCATTTTTAAACATTGAAAAAATGCCACTTTCCTATATTGACAGCCACTCACACGGTGATATGGTCAGCCGTATCATCGCCGATGTAGATACATTTTCAGAGGGTCTTTTGATGGGCTTCACACAGCTCTTTACAGGAATTGCAACAATAGCAGGTACGCTTATTTTCATGCTTACAATAGATGTGAAGATATCATGCATTGTAGTGCTCATCACACCTTTGTCACTTTTTGTGGCAAGCTTTATCACTAAAAAGACTTATTCCATGTTCCAGCTGCAGACAAGCACAAGGGGAGAGCAGACATCACTCATCGATGAGATAGTAGGAAATGAAAAGGTCGTACAGGCCTTCAACCATGAGGATGAGGCGCTTGAACAGTTTGACGAGATAAATGACAGATTACAGAAATGTTCACTGAGGGCAATATTTTTCTCTAGTCTTACAAATCCGTGTACACGTTTTGTCAACAGTCTTGTGTATGCCGGAGTCGGAATTTTTGGTGCCATGAGTGCACTCACCGGCGGAATCACAGTAGGACAGCTTTCATGCTTCTTATCATACGCCAACCAGTATACCAAGCCGTTCAACGAGATATCGGGTGTCATCACAGAGCTTCAGAACGCACTTGCCTGTGCTGCTCGTATTTTCGAGCTGATTGAGGAGGATAAGGAAATACCGGATGCTTCGGATGCGGTAACACTTGGTGAAGCAGACGGACGTGTGGACATAGAGGATGTTTATTTCTCGTATGTGCCGGATAAAAAGCTTATCGAGGATTTCAATCTCCACGTAAAGCCTGGACAGCGCGTGGCTATCGTAGGTCCGACAGGATGTGGAAAGACGACTATTATCAATCTGCTTATGAGATTCTATGATGTAAACAGTGGAACAATTAAGGTGAGCGGACACGATATCCGAAAAATCACACGAGAGAGTCTTCGTGACAACTATGGTATGGTGCTTCAGGAGACATGGCTCAAGAAGGGTACAATCCGTGACAATATCATAATGGGAAAGCCTGATGCCACAGATGAGGAAATCATTGCAGCAGCAAAGGCATCCCATGCCCACAGCTTTATCAGACGTCTGCCGAAGGGCTATGACACTGAAATCGGTGAGGACGGCGGCAGCCTGTCACAGGGACAGAAGCAGCTATTATGTATCACAAGAGTCATGCTCTGCTTACCGCCTATGCTGATATTGGATGAGGCTACATCATCGATTGATACACGTACAGAGATTAAGATTCAAAAGGCATTCCTTACCATGATGCAGGGAAGAACCAGCTTTATAGTGGCTCATCGTCTGTCCACCATCAGGGAAGCGGATATTATCCTTGTTATGAAAGATGGAAAGATTATAGAGCAGGGCAATCATGAGAGTCTGCTTGCAGCCAATGGATTTTATGCAAATCTCTACAATAGCCAGTTTGCATAGCATAGGGCAGTCACTCCGGCGACTTACGCCCCTTACGCTGTGGCTGAAATGGGGGGGAGGATGTATGCGCTCCCGCGGTATGTGGGGCTGGTGTCTGGTATGCTGTGGGAAGATACAATATAAGGGAAAGTATAATTGGAAATTTATTTGTAATATACTTAGTATTTTGAGGGAAGGCGACCGGCGCACGGGGAATTTGCCCCCGGCAGAGGTGTTCCCGAAAGAGCGACTAGCGCAGCGGCTTAGATACTGTAGAATTATGCCCATGAAACACAGAAATGCCCCGGCATGGACGCCGGGGCAAGGAGAAACCGCGCCATGGACGGCGCGTTTCGACGGTTTCGTCAAGCACAGAAAATCTAAAAAGCATAATTCGTACAGTACCTTAGCTGCGTAGCGTTAGCTCGTCGGGAGCGCCTCTGCCGGGGGCAAATTCCTTGTGCACCGGTCGTCTTCCCATATTATTGAAAAATACCAAGCAATCCACATCTATTGCGCAGCATCAGGAGCTACATACGAGTATGCATTGGACATCTTTGCAGCATTGTTTGTCAGAGTGACAGCCTCTCTGTAGTAGGCAACGACAGGAGTGCCCTTATCCACAGCGTTGAACAGCTGCTCTGCAAAAGCAGGTGGCACATTGATACATCCGTGTGAGCCTGAGGTTTTGTAAATTGTTCCTCCGAAGGTATCACGCCAGCTGGCATCATGGATACCTATATTGTAGGCAAACGGCATGAAATAGCTGACAGGAGAAGAGTATCCCTCGCCGACAAGAGTAGCATTTCTCTGTTTGTAAACAATCTTGTATACACCGTCTACAGAGCCATTCTGACGGGCGAGATTACCTGATACGAAATCAGACTCCATCTGGAGAGCACCATCCTTGTAATACCACATGTGCTGCTTTGTGTAGTCAATCTCTATGTATGTATTACCTATGTCGTCAGCGCCTCGGTAGAGTGCTGTCTGCTCGTAAACAGGCTCTCTTTCCACTGGTTTGCCTCCCTCTAAATCTGAAAGGAGCTGGGCTTTCTCATTTTTCTTGCTGACTACCCATCCGTAGTCTCCACCACCTATTTCAATAGTGTCACCGGACGATGTCTTGAATGAGCGTTTGCGGCCGAAGGTATTGTACTTGGAAGCAAGCTGCTGGACATATTTAGTGACCTTGGCATCATCTATGCTCACGCTGCCGTCATCTGAGATGCTTAGCATATCAAGGATTTTGGCTGAGTCAAGCTTCTCGTCGGCACCTTCAATTTTGTAAGTGACGGTTGAAGCAGTGTATTTGTCGAGGGATTCTTTTTCATTTTTGATTGTATCGCTGTCCTTTGTGATTTCGGGAGCTTCATAACAGTCATCGCTTAAGGCAAGCTTTGGAAGCTCGTTGTCCAGGGCGTCCTTTACCTCGGCAAGGATGCTGTCATATATCGGCTTGCAGCCTTTTTTCTCTTCAATCACATCGTATTTGCCGTCTTTTATCTCGATATGGGCATCCTCAGGATTTTCAATGTAGTCATCACTGAAAATATCAAGCGCCTTGAGCTTTTCTACTAAAGCAGCATCGTCATATTTGGACGAACCCTTTAGTGTATAGTTTTTAGCTTTGAAAAGACTGACAGGCCATGTAAAAGCATTCTGACTTTTTAGGATTTGCTCCTCGTCACCGTTTGAGATATATTCATAGGAAAAATCAGGTCCCTTAAGTGAAAAGCTGTTGCCTTTTCTATCAGTGATTGTGAGCAGATAGTCGCGGCTTAGGGCTGTATTTTTTTCTAATGCCTCTTTTGCGGTTTTCCCTGCGTATTTTACAGAGTTAATCTTTGTGTTGAACAGATAGTGGCTGCTAAAATAAAAGGCAAAGCCAAGATAAACGGCCAAAAGCACACCAAGCACAACGGCGCAGGTTATAAGCACTTTTTTCTTCATGTAAATCGACCTCCTTGGAGATATGCTGGTGCTGCCCACACCGGGGTGTAGGCGGCAGCTAAAATCAGTTACATTTGTGAAGATGTGACACATCCATATAGTCAGGCAGACCATTCTTGTAGGCTACAGCGGTTTCTCCCTGAATAAGTGGTTTTAAGTATTCGATAAGCTCAAGCTTCACATCATTGCCCGCATCATTGATCCACTCTCTTGGCACAGACTTGGCCTCGTTTGCGATATCCTTGATAGCAGAATATGTGTATTCCACCTGATAAGGATTATTTGAGATGCGCTTTAAGCATACCATTGATGCGGTCACACCCTCTGCTGCAATAGTGACACCCTTTTTACCCTGAGCAAAAGATTCCTCGATATCGGTTAATGATGCAAGATGTGAGGCACAGCGCTGGAGCACATTTACCTCTACAGAGCGCACCTTGACACCGATGTTTTCCTTTACGATGAACTCAAGAGCTTTTCCGGCACCGCTTAGCTGCTGGTGTCCGAACTGGTCACATGCGGCCTTTGATGATGTAATGTATGAGCCGTCTGCGTCATGTATTCCTTCGGATACGGCAACTATCACATTGTTAGTGTGCTCGAGGGCTTCTTTTATATCGGCAACAAATTTGTCCTTGTCGAAATCCACCTCAGGCAGATAGATGAACTGAGGCGCTGTATTGTACTCATTACGTGCGAGAGCGGAAGCGGCAGTGAGCCATCCTGCGTCACGTCCCATGATTTCAACGATTGTCACACTCTTAACAGCATAGATAAAGGTATCATGGGCTATCTCAAGCATGCTTGATGCGATATATTTGGCGGCAGAGCCAAAGCCCGGAGTGTGGTCTGTCATGCACAGGTCATTGTCGATGGTCTTTGGAATCCCTATAATTTTCACATCACTGTTGATTTTTTTTGCATAATCGGATAACTTTAATACGGTATCCATCGAATCATTTCCACCGATGTAAAAGAAAGTTTTTATAGAAAGCTTATCGAATTGGTGGAAGATGTATACATATGGTGAATCATCATCCTTGTAATCAGGGAGTTTGTGGCGGCATGAGCCAAGATACATGGCAGGTGTGGTCTTAAGCTTTTCAAGATTAGCTTCATCTGCAAAAATATCTGACAGATTGAGATAATTCTCATTTAATATGCCGAGTATTCCGTTTACGGCGCCATAGCAGATATCGTATTTCTCAGAGCTTTTTACTCCTGCGATGACTCCTGCAAGGCTTGCGTTGATTGCAACAGTTGGGCCGCCTGACTGGGCGACGATACAGTTTGACTGATTCATTGTAATCTCCTTATTGTGTATTTTAACTATTCTCTTCTGTAAGAATAGTTATGATATAATTTTAAAATGACTACTGAAGGCGCATGGCATATGCACCGCATAATCATATAGATTGTAGTATCAAACATTATTTTTAGCAAGGGTTAAAATGAAAAATATGAATAAATACGAGAATTGCTTATTGTGTCCAAGAAAATGTGGCATAAACAGAAGAACCGGACAAACAGGCGTATGTGGCGTTTCATCTGAAATAAAGGTGGCGCGAGCAGCACTTCATTATTGGGAGGAGCCATGCATATCAGGAAAAAGAGGAAGTGGGGCAGTTTTTTTCTCAGGTTGCAGCCTGCACTGCGTGTTCTGCCAGAACAGGGAGATTTCTGACGGAAAAGAGGGAAAGGTAATCAGTAAAGAGAGGCTGAGTGATATCTTTATGGAACTGGAGGGCAAAGGCGCAAATAATATCAATCTGGTCACACCGGGGCAGTATATCCCTGATATAGTGTGGGCGGTAAACGATGCAAAAAGCCGCGGCATGAAGCTTCCTATTATATATAATACGAGCGGATATGAAAATGTGACAGAGCTAAAGCTGCTTGAGGGCATAGTGGATGTGTATCTTCCGGATTTTAAATATATGGACAGTACGCTTTCGGCAATGTATTCAAGGGCAAAAGATTATCCGTCTGTCGCAAAGCAGGCGCTTTCAGAGATGGTCAGGCAGCAGCCGGATGTCGTGATTGACGATGCGACAGGACTCATACAAAAGGGAGTTATTGTGCGACAGCTTCTACTGCCGGGACATGTGAATGATGCAAAGGCTGTACTTAAGTACCTGTATGATACATATCATGATCACGTATATATAAGCATGATGAGCCAGTTTACGCCGATTGCACTAAAGGATTATCCTGAGATAAACCGCACAGTGACAAGGAGAGAGTATGAAAGGCTTGTTGACTATGCCCTCGAAATAGGAATCACGAATGCATTTATACAGGAGGGTGACGTGGCAAAGGACAGCTTCATTCCGGCATTTGACTGTGAGGGAGTATGATATTTACCGTTTTTCTTAATAAAATAGTAAGAATTGGCAGGCAAAAATGACTGGATTTTGTGACGCCGGTGTAGTACTATGGTTATGTGATATTTTTTAGCTGTGAAGGTACTGAACGGTTACGATATTTTGTTATTACTCACATCCCGGTGTGACAGACGATAATGTTTTTAATCACACAGGATACATTATTCAATAGAGGATACAGTGATGAAAAATATAGAAGAACAGCAGATAATAATTGAATGTCCGAATACTATCTTTCATCTATACATTGACAGTGAGGATGAGCTTTCAAAGGTTAAGGTGTTTATGAACAATATGAAGAATGTTGATTCGATAAGTCTGCATGAAATATACAACTGGTGCAACAGACAGCATGTGCAGTACACGACGACATTTAATTATGACAGTAAAATGACCTTGACAGAAATGATAAAATCCTACATATTTTACTTCAGACAGAAGCTTAGATATGTAAATAATAGTGATAGGATGATAGAAACATGAGATACCCTGAATTTCTAAAGGATAGAGGAACAATAGGCTTTGTGGCGCCTTCGATGGGCTGTACAACAGAGCCGTACAGGAGTGCCTTTGACAATGCCATTAAAAGGTTTCACAGCATGGGTTATAAGACGATAGAGGGACCTAACTGCAGGTGCGACAGTGGCATAGGTATCAGCAATACACCTAAGAAGTGCGCAGAAGAGCTGAACGAGAGCTATGCTTCTGCTGACAGTGATGTGCTTATATCCTGTGGTGGTGGCGAGCTGATGTGCGAGGTAGTGCCTTATATTGATTTTGAGCGCGTGAAGCAGTCAAAGCCGAAATGGTACATGGGCTATTCCGACAACACGAATTTCACATTTTTGGAGGCTACTATTGCAGATACAGCAGGTATTTACGGGCCGTGTGCGGGCAGCTTTGGCATGGAGGTGTGGCATGAGTCACTTACCGATGCATTTAATCTGCTTTGTGGCAGGAAGCTTTCATTTACCAATTACCCTATGTGGGAGAAGGAATCGATAAAGGATGAGAATGCTCCGTTTGTGGGCTATAACCTGACTGAAAAGTCGTGTATCAGCTCTATTCCTGCGGTGGCAAAGGAAAGCAGGCTTACCATGAGAGGCAGGCTGCTTGGTGGCTGCATGGATTGTCTTATCAATCTGCTTGGCACATCGTTTGACCATGTAAGGGAATTTAATGAGCGCTACAGTGATGATGGTATCATATGGTTCCTTGAGGCTTGTGACCTTAATGTGATGGGCATGAGAAGGGCTATGTGGCAGATGAAAAATGCAGGATGGTTTTCAAATGTAAAGGGCTTTCTTATCGGACGCCCGGCGCACTTCGGAGAGGAAATGTTTGGCATAGACCACAGACAGGCGCTTTCATCACTGCTTAGAGAGTTTAATGTGCCAATCATCATGGATCTGGATATAGGTCATATGTCGCCGATGATGCCTGTGGTATGCGGAAGCATGGCAGATGTCAGCTTCGACGGAAGCAACTTTACAATTTCGTATGATATAGAGCAGTAGATTGGAGGAAAAATGATTAGATTAATAAAGAAAAAAGCAAAGAGTATTGTATGTAGCGTGCTTGCTGCGGTTACACTGTTTACGATGAATCCGGCTGTATTTGCAACAGAGACAGCTACGCAGACTGATACAGTTTCAGGCGTTGATGTATCAGGCAGTGACAGCAGTGACGCAGCTGATAAGAGTAACACAGACAGTAATGCAGACAGCACAACGACAGCCGGCAGTGAGGCAAACGACAAGGTGACCATCAGCAAAAATGATAAGCCATACTTAAGTCTTGGAGCAGACCTTACACCGGATCAGAGAGCGACAGTGCTTGGATTTATGGGAATCGAGCTCACTGATCTGGACAATTACGATGTGGTCTATGTAAATAATGATGAGGAGCACAAGTACCTCGATTCATACATCAGCAAGAGCGAGATTGGCACAAGGTCACTTTCCTCAGTACTCATTACAGAGGATAAAAAGGGTGCGGGTCTTAGTGTTTCCACGCACAATATCAATTACTGTACGGTAGGAATGTACAAGAATGCGCTTGCCACAGCAGGCATAGCTGATGCTAAAATCATAGTCGCAGGACCTTTCCCTATTTCCGGAACGGCAGCACTTGTAGGCACACTAAAGGCATACGAGGAGATGACAGGCAAGAAGCTTGACGACAAGGTGACAGACGCAGCGATGGATGAGCTTGTCACAACAGGAGAGCTCAACAAGAGCATTGACGGCGATTCGCAGGATATCGAGGCAATGATTGCTGACCTAAAGAAGCAGCTTGCCGATGGAAGGCTCAAGGATGAGAGCCAGATAAAGGATGCGATAAAGGAGGCTGCAAAGGATTACGACCTGAAGCTTTCTGATGATGATATTGCAAAGCTTACATCTCTTTTAATGAAGCTAAAGGATGCCAATATCGACTGGGATTCAGTCATCAACCAGGCACAGGACTGGGCATCAAAGCTTGGCGATAAGATAAATGACCCGGGCTTCTGGGAAAAGCTTGGTAACTTTTTCATGGATTTATGGGATAAGATAAAATCCCTGTTCAGCTAGAAAAGCTACAGGAGACAGTAAGAATAAGCAGAATATGAATCAGGCAACTCCCTGAAACGTAAGCATGAGCTGCACGTCGAAGGGAGTTTTTTTAATTAATAAAAAAATAATAAATTTCTGCCGAATACATTGATACAAAGGCCATATTCTATTATAATTAAATGGATAATGGATTAATGTAAACAATGCACATAAGAAAGATGGGATTTGATGATAAAGATAAATAAATTTCTGGCAGTTTCTGTCGTTACATTGTCATTAGCCGCATGTGACCTGGCACCATACAGCAGCATAGCAGTCTATGCGGATCAGGCGGCTAAGGTTGTGTGTGATGAGAGATACTGGGTAGCGGCGAGAAGCGGACCGGGCACAGAGTATGAGCTGGAGCACAAGCTTTCAAACGGCAAGGATATTACTATTCTTGAGCAGACCACAGGTGCAGACGGCAAGGTGTGGTACAAGGCAAAGTACAATCTGGCAGCAAATAACGAGGAGTGTGTCAGCTATATCAGGTCTGATTTTGTATCAGCAGGTACCGGCACAGCTGCATCAGACAATGCACAGACAGGGGATGCTTCGGCAGACACCGGCAATGCGGATGCCATACAGCAGAATAATGAGGAACAGCTTGCCCTTGCAACCGCATCGGGAGCATATGCTACAGGTACGATTACAGGTGGCAATGTGTATGTCCGCAATGCAGCAGGCACATCCGGCACTACCAAGGTTGTCTCACTCAACTGGAACCATCAGGTTGACATAATAGGAGAGACTAGGGTAAACGGTGTGGTCTGGTACAATGTCAAGGGTACTTTAAACGGCAAGGCATTTACGGGCTGGACTATCAGTACATACATAAAGGTGACATACAATAATAGCGGAGACAATACTGATTTTGTCACGGCTATGAAGAATGCAGGCTTTCCTGACAGCTATATTCCAAACCTTACAGCTCTTCACAATAAGTATCCAAGCTGGACATTTGAGGCTGTAAATACAGGTTTGAATTGGGATACGGTGATTGAAAATGAAAGTGTAAACGGACTTAATCTGGTATCCAAATCAGCAGACAATGCCAAGAAATCCACAGCTGCCGGAGCATATAACTGGTCAACAAATACGTGGGTTGAGTATGAGCCGGGCTGGGTGTCAGCAAGCAGTGCTTATATTGCTTATCTCATGGATCCAAGGAACTTCCTTGATGAGACCAATATTTTCCAGTTCCAAAGCCTTGCATACAGTCCGAATGAGGCACTTGAAGGTGTCAAGTCCATAGTAAAAGGCACATTTATGGAGGGAACAAAGAGTTATTCCAACAATGGTGAGAAAATCAATTATGCAAGCACATTCATGGATGTGGCAAAGAGTAGTGGAGTAAGTGCATACCATATAGCATCGCGCATAAAGCAGGAGCAGGGGCAAAAGGGAACGAGCCCTCTTATTTCTGGTACATATTCCGGATACGAAGGATATTATAATTATTTTAATTTTAGTGCAACCGGAAAAACGAAGGCACAGATTTATAAAAATGGTCTGTCTTTTGCCAAGAAGCAGGGCTGGAATACAAGAGTAAAGTCCATAAGCGGCGGAGCTGTAAAGGTGGGCAGCAATTATATAAATAAGGGTCAAAATACACTGTATTTTGAGAAGTTTAATGTAGTAAATACAAGCTCGCTGTATTTCCATCAGTACATGGGCAATGCCACAGCGGCTCTTACTGAGGGACAGAGTCTGGCTAAAGGATATTCAGACAAGAATCAGGCTTTTGTATTTAAAATACCTGTATACAATAATATGCCATCGTCAGCAGTAGGCTTCAATAAAGCAGGTGATACCAATAACTATCTGCAGTCGCTTGCGATAAGCGGTGTAACACTCACACCGGCCTTCAATGGAACGACAACAAGCTATTCAGCAGTTGTTTCAAATGCTATAAGCTCAGTGACTGTTTCGGCAGATGCAGTTTCAGGAAACAGTGGTGTTTCAGGCACAGGAAGCTATTCGCTTGCTGTCGGAAATAATACAATTAAGGTAAAATGCAAGTCGCAAAGCGGTGATACAAGAACATACACTATCAATATAAACAGGCAGGCGGCATCTGCAAATAATGCAGGTGGCAATAATAATCAGAACAATAATAACCAAAATAATACTGATGTAAACATAACATCAGGTAAATACAGTATAGGTACTTATATTACAGGCATTGAGCCTGGAACCGGTGCAGCTGATTTTGTGAAGAATATAGCAGTATCAGCATCAGGTACTGTAAAGCTTCTGACAAGCTCAGGCTCAGAAAACAGCGGAAAGATTGCAACAGGCAATAAAGTGGCTGTTTATGATGCTTCAGGTAATCTGAAAAAGACATACGATATTGTTATATATGGAGATATCAATGGTGATGGTGCTGTAAATGCTCTTGATATGATTAAGCTCAACAGACATATCTTAGGAAAGGGAACACTCACAGGTGCTTATCTGGAGGCAGCTGATGCTAACAGAAAGGGTGATGGTGGAAATGCCCTTGATATGATAATCATGAACAGACACATACTGGGCAAATCAAAGATATCGCAGAATTAGAAATGTGAGGAAAGATATGAAGAAATTATTTGGATGTATATTATCACTTGTTGTGGCGGTGATGCTTGTTTTCACACCTGCCGAGCATGTATATGCGCAGGGACTTGGTCTCAGTGTCAGCTCAAGCTCTATAGCTGTTGGAAAAACAGTTAAGGTGACTGTTTCCATGCCGTCTGGATATTTTGGTACTGTAGTTATCTCAAGCTCTGACGAGGGAGTACTGAGTAACGGAGGAGATGGTGTGGCCAATATTGGTGACGCCGCAGGATATCCCACATCGCAGTCATTTTCATTTACGGCGAAGGCTGCAGGAAGCTGCACTATAAAGGCATATTGTACAGTTGTAGGAGATGCAGAGGGCAACGATGCCGGAGGTACAATTACCGGTGCCAGCACGAAGGTGACGGTAACAAGTGCTTCATCAAACAATGATTCAAACAGCAACAAGGATAACAAGGACAATACCGGCAATGACAACAATGCGAATAAAGATAATGAAAACAAAGAGGAAAAGAAATCCTCAAACGCATCTCTTGGTTCGCTTGTTATCTCAGCAGGTACGCTTTCCCCTGAGTTTTCTGCTGCGACAAAGGATTACACAGCTACAGTAGATTACAGCTGTTCAAGCCTTGCGGTTACAGCAAATCCGGCTGATTCCAAGGCAAGTGTGACATCTGTCACAGGCAATGATTCACTTGAGGTTGGAGAGAATACGGTAAGCGTTGTTGTGACAGCAGAGGACGGCAGCACAAGCACATACAATATAGTTGTTACCAGAAGAACCGAGGATGATCCGGAGAATGCAGATAAGCAGGATAACTGGAAGAAGTTCGATATAAATGGCACAGAGTGGACTATGGTCAATGACATTCCGGAGGATGTTGTCCCTGAAGGCTTTGAGCACTCAAAGACAGTGATTGACGGACTTGAATACAATACCCTTCATGGCACCTTTGGTGATATCACGCTTGTGTATTTACAGTCGGAAAGCGGCAATGGGCTTTTTGTATATGATGCAGCACAGAATGCAGCATATGAGTTTGTTCGTATCAATTCAGAGTCGCATTTTATAGTGGTTTTACTGCCTAAGGTGGATGATGTGCCTGAGGGATATAATGAGATATCGCTCTCCATAGAGGGCAAGGGTGTGGCAACAGCCTACCAGACCAAAGCCGAAAAAACCGATGATCAGACAAAGGATTTTTACCTCGTATATGCCATAAATGACAATGGTGAGAGTGGCTGGTATACATATGATAGCGTAGATGGCACATATATGAGAACCGAGCTCAGTACACCTACAGTGGCACAGGAGGAAAACGATACAACAAAGAGCGAGCTTGTCCCGGGAATTGCCAATAAATATCTTGTTTTAGCTGCAATACTGGTTCTTGTTATCGTTATTCTGTTACTGTTGCTTATTGTATCAGCTGTGAAAAACAGAAAATATAAGGCAAGGGACTATCATGATGACGATGATGATGTAGATGATGCAGCAGAAGATGTATCAAATGAAGCTTTGGAAGAAACAACTGATGAAACTGCGGACGAGATAGCAGATGAGCTGGAAGAAGAGGTTACAGAAGAGCCGTTAGATGAAGTGGCAGAAGAAGTTGCAGAAGAGTCGGTGGATGAAGTGGCAGGAGAAGCTGCAGAAGAGTCGGCAGGTGAAGCCGCAGAAGAAACAGCGGAAGGTGCTGCGGATGAGCAAAAGATGGCTACGGATGAAAATATATCAAATGCATCATATGTCGGAAGAACCGTAGAAATCACATCCGATTTAAAGAAAGCTGCTGAGAATAAAAAATCAGATTTTGATTCAAAAGAAGAATCAAAAGAGGCTTCAAATCAGGAAAATGCTGCAGATGATGATACCTTGAAGAATCAGGTTCAAATGGCACTTGATGGCTTTGTCAATGAGGGAAATAAGCCGTCTGAGACTATAGACAGCAGTGCAAGGGATGACAATGAAGATGACAGCGAAGATGATGATTTGCAGTTCATCGACTTAAATTAGTGGATATGACTGGAGGATATGACTTGAAACCATATACAAGTAAGGCTAAAAAAGCAATAGATTTGGCTGTACGTATATCAAAGAAAATGAATTACAGCTATGTTGGAACAGAGCACATACTGGCTGGCCTTATAAAAGAGGGCACCGGTGTGGCAGCTGAGGTTCTAACAGCCTGCAATGTGGAATATGATAAGCTTATTTCGATGATTGAAGACCTGATTTCACCGGGGGATAACATCGAAGTGATGGACAGGGATGGCTATTCACCAAGGACACAGAGAGTATTGGAGCGTGCATCGGAGGAAGCCGATAGATTTGAGTGCAATGAGATAGGTACAGAGCACTTGCTGATGGCTATAGTACTGCAGGGAGACTGTGCAGCTGCAAGACTTTTAAACACCATGGGTGTTAACAGTCAGAAGATGTTTATAGATATTCTTGGTGCGATGGGTGAGGATCCGTCTGCATACAGGGATCTGATGAAAAGCTATGGTACATCATACAATTCTGCGACTCCTGTATTAGATCAGTATTCCAGAGATTTGACAGATATGGCAGAGGCAGGGCTTCTTGACCCTGTTATAGGCAGAAAAAAGGAGATGGAGCGCGTTATCCAGATACTTTGCCGCCGTGGCAAAAACAATCCATGTCTGATTGGAGAGCCGGGAGTGGGCAAGACCGCTATAGTAGAAGGACTTGCGCAGGATATAGTCAGTGGCAATGTTCCGGATATTCTTTTGGGAAAGAGACTGGTTTCCCTTGATATGTCCGGGCTTGTAGCCAAATCAAAGTATCGTGGTGAGTTTGAGGAGCGTATCAAGAAGGTGATAAGCGAGGTTTCAAATGCCAAAAATGTACTGCTTTTCATTGATGAGCTTCACACTATTATAGGTGCAGGAGGAGCAGAAGGCTCGTTAGATGCATCTAACATATTAAAGCCTGCGCTTGCCAGAGGCGAGGTACAGGTAATCGGCGCCACAACCATAGAAGAGTACCGCAAATACGTGGAAAAAGATGCTGCGCTTGAGCGCCGTTTCCAGCCGGTGATGGTTGAGGAGCCTGGTGTGGATGAGACAATAGAGATACTCACAGGATTAAAGGGACTCTATGAAAAGCATCATGGTGTCATCATCACAGATGAGGGTGTGAAAGCAGCAGTAAACCTTTCTGCACGATATATAAACGACAGATTTTTACCTGATAAGGCGATAGACCTGATGGATGAAGCGGCAGCTAGGATAAGGCTTAAGAATTTGACATCATCTGACGAGCTGCTTGCTCTGAAAAAAGAGATAACAGATAAGCAGGACCGGGTGGAAGATGCTTTGTCGAAGGGAGATATCGCAGCTGCCGGCGCGCTTATGTCAGAAAAGGAAGTGCTCGAAAATAAGCAGCAGAAGCTTATCAGAAAGAATCACCGCACAGGAAGCAAAAATCAGCCTGTAGTAGGTGAAAATGAGATAGCTGATGTAGTATCGGGATGGACCAAAATACCTGTAAATAAGCTTACAGAGTCAGAGGCAGGACGACTTGCAAAGCTTGAACAGATACTTCACAAGCGTGTAATAGGACAACAGGAGGCTGTTTCTGCTGTCGCAAAGGCAGTCAGACGAGGCCGCGTTGGTTTAAAGGATCCTAAGAAGCCGATTGGCTCATTCCTGTTTTTGGGACCGACAGGAGTAGGTAAGACGGAGGTGTCAAAGGCGCTTGCTGAGGCTGTCTTTGGCAAGGAAGATGCCATGATACGTGTTGACATGTCAGAGTACATGGAAAAGCATAGTGTTTCAAAGATGATTGGTTCACCACCTGGATATGTGGGCCATGAGGAGGGCGGACAGCTCTCAGAGAAGGTCAGACGCAATCCTTTTTCTGTTATACTGTTTGATGAGATAGAAAAAGCACATCCTGATGTGTTCAATATACTCTTACAGGTGCTTGATGATGGTAGAATCACTGATTCACAGGGGCGCACGGTTGATTTCAAGAATACAATAATCATCATGACATCAAATGCAGGAGCTTCTTCTATTATAGAACCAAAACGCCTTGGCTTTGGCGCTGGTGAGGATGAAAAGCAGGATCACGAGCGTATGAAGAACAGTGTCATGGAGGAGGTCCGCCGTATATTCAAGCCTGAGTTTTTGAACCGAATCGACGAGACTATTGTATTTAGAGCTCTCAACAAGGATGACATGAAGCATATAGTGACACTTCTTGTAAAGGAGCTTAAGAAACGCTGTAAAGAACAGCTTGATATAGAGCTCACAGTGCGCGACAGTGCAAAATCCTTTATCGTGGACAAAGCCTATGACAGAAAATATGGCGCAAGACCTCTTAAACGAAAACTTCAGGAGGAGATTGAAGACCGTATGTCAGAGGATATTATTACCGGCAAAATTAAGCGAGGTGATAAGGTAATAATTTCTACGAAAAACAAACAAATTTCATTGACTGTTGAGTAGAATTGGATTTATAATTAATATATCAATATAGCTACGGGAGGATAAAAATGGCTGTAATAAGTGAATTAATCCGTACTGAGGAAAACGGAAAGCTCAGCTTCGGAGATTATACATTGGCTGCAAAGGCAAAGCTTGACAATTTTGAGAAGGATGGAGATATCTACAAGGTAAAGACCTTTAAGGAGATTACAAAGCTCGAAAGAAACGGACTCTTTGTATACGAGTCTGTTCCGGGAACAGCGGTTATGGATTTCGAGGAGACTGCTGATACAGTGACATTTACTGTGGAGGGGCCTGAGGATGCTCAGATTACTCTTGGCCTTGAAGAGGAGACAGAGTACGAAATTGATATAGCTGGAGCTGTTGCAGGTACTATGAAGACAAATCTCGGCGGCAAGCTCAGCTTAAGCGTAGAGCTTGAGGGTGTTGATTCAGTCGATATCAAAGTATCAAGAAAATAGAGCATATTTTTAGCCCGGTGAAAGCCGGGCTTTTTGTATTTTATAAAGGAGAACAATATGGCAAAAGGAAAGACCTCTGTATTTTTCTGCCAGGAATGTGGTTATGAATCGGCAAAATGGATGGGACAGTGCCCGGCCTGTAAGGAATGGAATACATTTGTAGAGGAAACCATAGATAAAAAGTCGATAAGCTCGTCGGGAAAAGTAAAAAAAGAATCAAAGGCGGCACAGGTTCTGCCCCTTTCGGCAGTAAAAAGCGAGAAAGAGGAGCGTATAGTGACAGGTATAGCCGAGTTTGACAGAGTGCTTGGTGGAGGAATTGTGAGGGGTTCACTTGTACTTGTTGGAGGAGATCCGGGTATAGGAAAATCCACCCTTCTACTTCAGGTATGCAGGGAACTTTCACAAAAAAAGGTGCCATTACTTTATGTGTCAGGTGAGGAATCCCTGCATCAGATAAAGATGCGTGCCGACAGACTTGGCGATTTTACGGATTCGCTGGAGCTTTTATGTGAGACAAGTCTTGATATAGCAAAGGACGTGATTCAACGAAAAAAACCGGAGGTTGTTGTGATAGATTCCATTCAGACCATGTATAACGAAGAGATATCATCTGCACCGGGCAGTGTCTCACAGGTCAGGGAGACAACCGGAGTGCTTATGCAGCTTGCAAAGACTCTGGGTATTTCTGTTTTTATAGTAGGACATGTGACAAAGGATGGTGCGGTTGCAGGACCAAGGACACTGGAGCATATGGTTGACACTGTACTTTATTTTGAGGGTGACAGGTATGAGTCATACAGGATACTCAGAGGAGTAAAAAACAGATTTGGTTCAACCAATGAGATAGGTGTATTTGAAATGAAGGCGGAGGGACTGGTTGAGGTAGAAAATCCGTCAGAGTATATGCTTAGCGGTAAGCCTGAGGGAGCATCAGGGTCAATTGTCACATGCTCCATAGAGGGAAGCCGACCGATACTTCTCGAGATACAGGCTCTTGTCTGTCACAGTTTTTTTAATAATCCAAGGCGTACAGCAAATGGTACAGATTATAATAAAGTAAACCTGCTAATGGCGGTCCTTGAAAAAAGAGCCAACCTGTCGCTGTCAGACTGTGACGCTTATGTGAATATAGCAGGCGGTATAAGGATGAACGAACCGGCGATAGACCTTGGGATAGTGCTTGCAATCGCATCAAGCAAAAAGGATATTATAGTGCGTGAGGATACCATATGCTTTGGAGAGGTGGGCTTAAGCGGAGAGGTGCGCGGAGTTACCATGTCAGAGCAGCGTGTGGCTGAGGCAAAGAAGCTTGGCTTTAAAAAGTGTATTGTTCCCAAAGTGTGTCTTGCAGGAGTGTCGCATATTAGTGGAATTGAGATTGTCGGTGTGGCAAATATCAAGGAAGCGATAGAGGCTGTCAGATAGTAATTGCGAGAATTGTATATAATAAACAGACAATTTAGAAAATTTATGTTTTTTAAGATAGTTTTACTACTTTAATTAATTGCAGTAAATCCGTTGACATATGTTTGCCGGGATGATATTATATCAAAGCTGACTCGCGGGACACATTGAGTTGTAGAGCTTGTGAGTTACAGTTTACAGACATGACTTTATAAATATTGCTTTGAATAAGCTGATTAAATAAGTTATGAAAAAAGTTCTTGACAAATGAAAAACATTTTGATAGAATAAACAAGCTGTCGCAAGACAGAGAACTTAAAACAGAGTTCAAAAAAATAAAAAAATGCTTGACAAACGAACAGCGATTTGATAAAATAATCAAGCTGTCGCAAGAGAGCAAACAAAGAACATTGATAACTGAACAGTGAGAAACCTTGAAAGATTTTGAGAATCAATCAGAACGCTTCAATGAAAATTGAAGACCTTTAAAACAGTAAATTCAGA
>ENA-UEQY01000691-UEQY01000691.1-human-gut-metagenome-genome-assembly--contig:-NODE-691-length-20428-cov-25.899317_pt1 | contig 20428 bp, 18 predicted proteins | sample MGYA00242949_ERZ507949 | MGnify/ENA primary metagenome ERZ507949 (study PRJEB26167, sample SAMN06115403) | human gut metagenome | host: Homo sapiens | place: China:Jiangsu | collected 2016-07-06... | reverse complement strand
GCAAAATCAGAATACATATTCTGCACAGGACTATCAGCAGCCATACGGTTCGCAAAACTATTCCGCACAGGATTACCAACAACCATATGGGACTGACAACAATCAAAATTATCAGAATTCTTACGGCACAGGTTACAATCAAACTCCGTCTTATCAGCAGCCAAACTATAACAATATCAACAATGATGACGAGCATGTTTCTGTACTTATGTGGATTGGTGTATTCTGTATCAACCTTATTCCTTGTGTGGGCAGCCTTGTTTATATCATAATGATGTTTGTATGGGCATTTGGCAGCACACCTAAAAAGTCACTTAAAAACTTTGCAAGAGCACAGCTGATTGTACTTGCTGTTGTTGTTGTTATTTTTCTTATTTTGTTTATTACTTCGTTGGCAACAGGAGCTGCTATATTTAACAGCGCAAATCGTTACAGCTATTATTAATAGCACATTTCAGAGGTGGTAAAAATAATTACTCCATATAAAACCTATCAGAAAATATTGGTGTTTTTGTTGCCGTTTGCGTCTGTCGGATTTGCGTATTTGTTTTCGCTTTTCGTTTTCAGATACATAACATTACCATCCTGCTACCTGTATGAGCTCACGGGAATTTATTGCCCCGGCTGCGGCTGTACGAGGTCGGTTTTCGCTCTCATTCATGGAGATGTTTTGTTATCATTAAGGCAAAACCCCTTGGTGATATCCTCACTTATAGTATTGTGCATACTTTATATAGAGTTTGTTTTCAGAGCATTCGGGAAAAAACTCCGTACATTTATTCACAGCAAATACTTTTGGTGGACGGCATTCGTTATAGTAATGATATATGCAGTGCTTAGAAATATATTTCCTGTGCTTGCGCCTATTGAGTTTGTATAAAATTTAATAATCACTTAAAAAGGCAATGAAAGTTGCCTTTTTATTTTTGAAAAAATTTTAAAAAAGTGTTGACAAACGGAAAATTATGGTATATTATATAAATACAGTAATCATTACTAAAATTAATATTTTAAATAGAAAATATGAGATTTTGAAAGGATTGAATTATTATGGCAAACAAATATGCAGGCACACAGACAGAGAAAAACTTACTTGAGGCTTTCGCAGGCGAGTCACAGGCAAGAAATAAATATACATACTTTGCGTCTAAGGCAAAGAAAGACGGCTTTGAGCAGATTTCATCTTTATTCCTTAAAACAGCCGATAATGAAAAGGAACACGCAAAAATGTGGTTCAAGGAATTAAATGGAATCGGCAGCACAGCCGAAAACCTTGCCGCAGCCGCTGAGGGTGAAAACTACGAGTGGACAGATATGTACGAGGGATTTGCAAAGACAGCAGAGGAAGAGGGATTCCCTGAACTTGCAAAGAAATTCCGTATGGTTGGTGCAATCGAAAAAGCTCATGAGGAGCGCTATCGTGCATTGCTCCACAATGTGGAGATGCAGGAAGTTTTTGCAAAGAGCGAAGTTAAGGTATGGGAGTGCCGTAACTGCGGTCACATTGTAGTAGGTGAAAAAGCACCTAAGGTATGCCCTGTATGCGCACATCCACAGTCATATTTTGAAATTCACGCAGAGAATTATTAATTTGAGTGAATTGTGGTTTGACTTGTTTTTGTGAGCTACTGTGTAAAATTTAACTTTTAGTTTGCAAAATATAAAAGATTAAAAACCTCAACTTTGTGTGTAAAACACAATAAAAAGCAGTCAGTATTAAAACAACAATACTGACTGCTTTTGCTTTTGGTTAATTATTCGTTGGTTTTGTTGGCAGCTTTATCGGCTAAAATTCCTGTAAGCTTTTTTAATGCAATAAAGCTCTCTTCGCTTATATCGTGCTCAATTTTGCAGGAATCTTCATAGGCGGTGCTTTCGTTTACGCCGAGCGAGATCAAGAGCTCCGCAATGAAATTGTGCTTTTCAAGAATTTTTTGCGCAATTTCCATTCCGCTGTCGGTTAAGGTGATGTAACCTTCGCCGTCCATAATAATGTAATTGTTCTCTCTTAATTTTTTCATAGCAACGCTTACGCTTGGCTTAGAAAATCCGAGCAGGTTCACTATATCTATTGAACGAACGCAGCCTCGTTTTTGCTGAATTAAAAGTATAGCCTCAAGATAATCTTCTGACGATTTGTGAACTGATAATGACAATAAAAACACTCCTTGAACAATGATGAAAAATAATGTTCAATCCCAAAATACATTATGTTGATTAAATATTACAAAAACATTAAATGCTTATATATATTTATTGTAACATATTTTAGAGGGATTGTAAAGTTAATAATTATTAATATCTTTATATTTGCCAAATATTTTTTAGTACAAAATTTTACTTGCTATTTTATGGAATATATCGTAAAATTATAGACAAGGGATAGCTATTAAAATCAGCTTGATATGATATGCTTGATATGATATATAGATGAAAGGACGATTTATTATGTCACAGAATCCTGTAATTACTATTGAAATGGAGAACGGCTCTGTAATTAAAGCCGAGCTTTATCCTGAAATTGCACCAAACACAGTAAATAACTTTTTAAGCCTTGTAAATAAAGGTTTTTATGACGGACTTACTTTTCACAGAGTAATTTACGGCTTTATGATTCAGGGCGGTTGTCCTGACGGAACAGGTATGGGCGGCCCGGGTTACAGCATTAAGGGCGAATTTGCTATCAATGGTTTTGAAAATAACCTCAAGCACACAGAGGGTGTTCTCTCTATGGCTCGCTCAATGATGCCGAACTCAGCAGGCTCACAGTTCTTTATCATGCACAAGAATGCGCCTCACCTTGACGGTCAGTACGCCGCTTTCGGTAAGGTAATTGATGGTATGGATGTTGTAAACAAGATTGCTGAGTGTGACACAGACTTTGCAGACAAGCCGCTTGACGCTCAGATTATGAAAAAGGTTACAGCCGATACCTTTGGCGTTGAGTATCCCGAACCTGAAAAGTGTTAATTAAAGTTATATAATATAGAAAGGTAATTATTATGAATGTTTTGCTTACAGGCGGCGCAGGCTACATTGGTACACATACCTGCATTGAACTTATAAACGCAGGTCATACAGTAGTTGTTGCCGATAATTTTTCAAACAGCTCTCCAAAGGCTATTGAAAGGGTTGAGGAGATTACAGGTAAAAAAATTCCGCTTTATAATATTGATGTTTGTGATGTCGAGGCGCTCGACAAGCTCTTTGCCGAAAATAAAATTGACGCTGTAATTCATTTTGCAGGATTAAAGGCAGTAGGCGAGAGCTGCGAGATTCCTGTTGCTTATTACAGAAATAACCTTGATTCTACACTTGCTTTGCTCGAGGTTATGAAGAAATATTCGGTAGCAAACTTTGTTTTCAGCTCATCTGCTACTGTATACGGGATTCCCGAGAGAGTTCCGCTCGTGGAAACAATGCCGACTGGCTGCACTAACCCATACGGTTGGACAAAACTTATGAACGAGCAGATTCTTACCGATGCAGCTAAGGCTGACAGCAATCTTTCGGTTGTACTTTTAAGATATTTCAATCCTATCGGCGCTCACGAAAGTGGCAGAATCGGTGAAAATCCTAACGGTATTCCAAACAACCTTATGCCTTATATTACACAGGTTGCTGCAGGCAGACTTAAAAGACTCGGCGTGTTTGGCAATGATTATCCTACTCATGACGGCACAGGCGTAAGAGATTATATCCATGTGGTAGATCTTGCAAAGGGTCATGTAAAGGCTATTGATTATGCCGAAAAGCATAAGGGCACAGAAATCTTTAATCTCGGCACAGGCACAGGTTACAGCGTTCTTGATATTGTAAAGGCTTTCAGCAAGGTAAATAATATTGAAATTCCTTATGATATAAAGCCGAGAAGAGCGGGCGATATTGCAGAATGTTATGCCGATCCGACAAAAGCATATGAAATTCTCGGTTGGAAAGCCGAAAAGACCCTTGAAGATATGTGCCGTGACTCCTGGAACTGGCAATCTCATAATATAAATGGGTACGAATGACCGAAAAAACAATCTTGTTTTTGTGCAATCAAACAAAATAACACGAATTTATAAAAATTGCTCTCCAAAATGTCAAAATCAATTGACTTTTGGGGAGTTTGTATTATATAATATAAAAGCTTATAGAAGCATTACTATTAAAGGAGGAAAAAAGAAATGTTCAAAAAAGCATTAAGCCTTGTCGTTTCTCTTATGCTTATGGTAACTTCATTGTCATTTGCAGCAATTTCAGTTTCTGCTGCAGATACAACATATGTAGTTGCCGGCGCAGAAGAACTTTGCGGCGTTTTATGGAAGGGTACTCCAGAAGAAGCTCCTGCAAATGTTATGACAGACAATGGCGACGGTACTTACACAAAAGTATTTACCAATGTTCAGCCGGCATCAGGTCTTACACTTAAGGTTGTAGAAAATGGTGCTGACGGTTCACAGAACTGGATTGGCGACGCAACAGGCAATAACATTACATTTAATGTAACTGCTGCAAGTGATGTAACAGTAAAATTTGATTCTTCTACTAAAGAAATCACTGTTACAGGCGACGGCGTTCAGTTTGTAACAAATCTCGATATCGACAGCATCAATGCTGTTGGTAACGGCGACCCTGATGATGAAGCTTGGTTAAACGGTGCAGCTTGGGATCCTACAGCTAACCCTATGACAGAAGTTTCAGACAAAGTTTATGAGATTACATTCAAGAATGTAACTAAGTTCGACAACTATCAGGTTAAGTTCGCAGCTAACGGCAAGTGGACTGACAGTTGGGGCGCTGCAGCGGAAAACTTCACACCTGAATCAGGCGTAGAGTTTGACGCAGCATATAACGGAGAGAACCTTACCGTTAATGTTCCTTATGAATTTGCTGATGTAACACTCAAGCTCGACCTCACAAACTTTGATTATGCTACAAAGTTAGGTGCTAAGGCTACTGTAACAGTAACAGACACATCAACTCAGGTTGAAACAACAGAGGCTGATACAACAGTTGAGCCAACTACTGCTGCTCCTGCTACACAGCCAACAGCTGCTGCTCAGAAAGCACCTCTTACAGTAAATGCTACTTCAAATGTTTTCTCAACTGCAAAGGCTGAGTATAACAGCGAAACAAATCAGGTTACTGTAAGCTACTACCTCGACACAGATTATGACCTTGTAAACCTTGAATGGTACTTCACATTTGACAGCGAAGTATTTACTGTAAACAACAAGAATAATCTTGATTCAACAGGTAAGAAACTCGGCATTATGCCACAGATTACAAGCGGTTATGTAATCAACACAAGTATACCCGGCAAGGTAAACGCTAACGCATCTGACCTTGGTCTTTACACAATTAATAAGGACATTCCTTTCGCAAAGATCGTATTGGATGTAAAAGGTACTCCTGAGAATGTTGAAACAACAGTAAACATGAATGTAAGAGTTCTCACAAAGGGTGAAATGGACTTTGATACAATGAGAGTTGATCCTGATTCAATGGTATCATATGTTTGCGATTACATCATTCATGATGCATCTTACATCAAAGCAGCTACAACAAAGCTCACAGAGTCAACATTTGTTCCATCAACAGAGTCAACAGAAGCTCCTGAAACAACAGTAGCTCCTGAGACAACAGTTCCTGAAACAACAGCTGCACCTGAAACAACAGTTCCAGAGACAACAGCTGCTCCTGAGACAACAGTTCCTGAAACAACTGCAGCTCCAGAAACAACAGTTCCAGAGACAACTGAGGCTCCAGAAACAACAGTAGCTGCAACTACAGAAGAAGTTCCTGCTGGTGCTCTTAATGTAAATGCTACTTCTAACTTATTCCCTGCATCATCTAAGGTTGTTGCAGGTGACGAAGAGTATGTAACAGTAACTTATTACTTTGAGTCAGAGAAGAATGTTCTTAACGCAGACTTCAACCTTACTTATGACCCAACAATGCTCGCTCTTGACAGTGTTATGACTCCTTACACAAACGGTGTAGTAGTAAACTCTGCAACAGCAGGCAAGGTTTATGGCAATATGTCAAGCCTTAATCTTTACAACTTCAACCAGAAGACACCATTTGTTTCAGTTGTATTCAAGAGACTTGGTCTTGGCGAAACAGATGTAAACCTCACAGTTGATAACCTTACACTCTCACTTGCAAACGCTGAAGGTGTAACAGATGAAGCCCAGGAAGAGGGCCTTGTAAGAGATGGCGTTCTTGCTGAAACATCAACAAAATATTCAGTTGAAACTGAAATTCAGGCAGGTAAAGTTACACCTGTTGTTCCAACAACAGCTGAACCAACAACAGCTCCTGCTCCTGCAGGTTCAACATATGTAGTAGCAGGTTCAGAAGAACTTTGCGGTGTTTTATGGAAGGGCAGCCCGGAAGAAGCTCCTGAAAATGTTATGACAGCTAACGGCGACGGTACATACACAAAGGTATTTACCAATGTTCAGATTGCTGATTCACTTCAGCTTAAGGTTGTAGAAAATACAGCTGATGGCGGTCAGAATTGGATCGGTGATAACGGAGACAACAATATAACCTTTAATGTTGTTGCCGCTTGTGATGTAACAGTTACATATGACAGCAATACAGGCAAAATCACTGTTTCAGGTGACGGTGTTCAGATCGTTTCTGATATTGAAATCAAAAGCATGCATGCTGTTGGTAACGGTGACCCTGATGATGAATCATGGTTAAACGGTGCAGCTTGGGATCCAACAGCTAATGAGATGGAGCAGGTTGCAGATAAGGTTTATGAGATTACATATCACAATGTACCTAAGTTTGACAACTACCAGGTTAAGTTCGCAGCTAACGGCAAATGGGCTGACAGCTGGGGCGGTGCAGAAGAGAACTTCTCACCTGTATCAGGCGTTGCATTTGACGCTACATACAATGGTCAGAACCTCACTGTAAATGTACCATATGAGCTTGCTGATGTAACACTCAGAATTGACCTTTCAAACTTCAACTATGCTACAAAGCTCGGCGCAGTTGCTACAGTAACTGTAACAGAAGCTTCTCAAGTACCAACAACAGCTCCTGAAACAACCGTACCTGAGACAACAGTTCCAGAAACAACAGTACCTGAGACAACAGTTCCAGGCACAACAGCTCCAGAGACAACTGTACCTGAAACAACAGTTCCAGGCACAACAGTTGAGCAGGACACAACAGTAGCTCCTGCAACAGGCGCAACATCAGCAACAGGTTCAACAGTTAAGCCTGGTACAGCTGATACAGCTAACAAGGGTAATAATACAACTAATAACAACGGTACAGTTAAGACAGGTAATGCATCTATGGCAGTAGCTATCCTCCTTGTACTTGTATCTGCTACTGGTGTAATTTACTTTACCCGCAAGAAGATTAAATAATCTTTTATAAGCAATAAATAAAACATAGTTTTTCGCCCTCCGTTAATTCGGAGGGCGTTTTTGCGTTTAAATTAAAATTTTGAAAATTAAGGTTCTTTATCAAAAGTTGCGTTAAATAGTGTTTAGCGAACAAAGTTTAGTTAAATAAATATAAAATTTAGGTAAACCCTTTTTAAAGGGTTGCGGGTTTGCGCAGAGCCCATTAAACAGTAAAAATGAACTTATTTTCAATAAAAAATAAACGGTTGAATTTATTATAGAATAACTAAACTTTAGATTAATCAAGACTTTAGTGGAAATAAAAGTAAGGACTAATGGGTGGCAGAAAGTAAGAAAGTTGCACTTGAGCAATCTTAGAGAAAAGGTACTCTAAAGGATACAAAAGTTTGCGTGTGTGGGTAATTTGCCCTTGGAAAGAGGCAAATTAGTCGTTTTAGTAGCGTAGCTTTTTCCTATGTTGCTGTCGCATTTTAGGCTATCATCATTATGTTCAGTCCCGAACGGCAAGTCGTTTGGCTATCAGAATTTGAAATAGCATAAAGCATTTGTGGGCATTGCCTACAACCTTTGAAAAGGTTGACAAACTTTTAACTTTGGGACGAAAAGTTTGGCTTTTGCCGTACTTTGTTGTCCGACAAAAAATAATCTGATAAAACATAATTCCTAAAAACGATTAAAAATTGAAATTGAGAATGTACTATTTAAAAATAAAGTCTAAAATTAAAATTTTGCAAATTAATAAGAAAAAATCACATAAAATTCAGATTAAAAAATGTATTAGTTCATTGAAATTTTGTTAATAATATTATATAATAGAAATACTATGATTAAGGATTTGATTTTATGTTGAAAAAAATTAAAACTGCTATTGCTTACTGCTCTGCAATGCTCATGATTGTTGCCGCAACTATGAGCGCAAATGCTGCCAATGAAGTCACAATTAATGATTCGGCTAATGTTGCGGTCGGCGATACTTTTACATACTCTATGTTCATTTCAGATGCACAGAGCGGAATAATGGGTATGCAGGCATATGTTTTTTATGATACAGATTACCTTGAAATTGATACATCATCAATTAGCTTTGAAACTCTCAACGGCGTAATTTACAACGGAAACCTTGACGGATATATGACTTTTAATTTTTCTGATATAAATAATTATGCTGACTTTTCATCAAGATCTCAACTCGTATCAATGAATTTTAAAGTTAAAAAAGCCGGCAATACTAATGTAAGATATTTTATCAAGGAAATGTATGACAGCAATATGGTAACTCTTTCTGCCTATACTATAACCTATGATATAGTTTATAATGAAAAAACTATTGTGTCCGACCAAATTCCTGTTGTTGAGGATTCAGAGAAATATATCAATCACTACCAAGGAAATTTCATAAATTACCTTGACGGCAAGGGCGATGATAATACAAATGAGAAGAACGACCACAAGGCGGTAATAGGAGAAAAAACTACTATGGTTCCGCAAAATAATCAAAATGACAATCAGTACACAGATGTTACTCAAAACGGTTCGGGCTCATCGGTTACAACAATTGTAATCGTTTGCGGTTGCGTTCTGCTTGCGGCGGCTATTGCAGGAGTAATGTATTTCAGAAATAAAGAAAACAAGAAAAATGAGGTAAATACTGATAGTGATAATATTGACAATGATATGCCTTAATGTGACGGCTTGGTTTATATAATTATCCTTGGTTTAAAAAATATTTAAAAATGTTTAAAAAATGTAACCAAATTTTGTTAATTATTACACCCCTTAATCGACCTCTTTTTTCTAAAAAGCCTTGATTTTTTGAGCAAATTATTATATAATTGTCATACCGAGTATATCGGAAACATATTTTTATAGGAGGAAATTTCTAATGTCCAAGAAGATCATTAGTCTTATGTTGGCTATGGCTCTTTCTGCTTCAATGGTAGCAGTTGCAGCAGTTAGCGTTTCAGCTGACACAGACAGCGATGGTAACTATGTTCCTTCAGAGGGAACTGAAACATATAGATATTATTTCTATATGCCACAGAGATGGGAAAATGAGTTCACAACAACAACTGGTGCATACTGGTGGGAAGGTACAGATTATTGCGAAACATGGCAGGATATGTATAAGGTTAAAGAAACTGAGAACGAAAACATTTTCTGTATTGATGTTCCAAAGGATGTTCCTAAGCTAATCTTCAACAACTATGTTGACGGCGGTGCAGACCCAGAGGCTCCTCAGTACACAAAGGCTGCTCAGACATCAGATGTTACATGTGTAGACGATGATGGTGAAGATGCTTGGGGTTACTGGCCTAAAACTGAAGAAGACGATCCTAGTAACAAGCTTTATCCGGAAGGTATCAGAAATTTTGATAACATGATTTATGTTATCGATGAAAACAGAATCGAAGAGAACCCACTCAACCAGAAGCTTACATGCCGCGGTCAGTGGTACTACTACTATGGTAACGGCGAATATGGTTACACACCTGTAAAGGGTGACGGCGCTGTTTACAACACAGAGTATATGTCATTTGAGCAGGCACTTGCTGATAAGGAAGCTGGCGTTAAGCCAACAGTTCCTGAAACAACAGTTGCTCCTGAGACAACAGTTGCTCCTGAAACAACAACAGAGGCTACAACAGCTCCTGCTCCTGTTTCAAAGCCTGCTCTTACAGTTTACGCTACATCAAACGTATTCCCAGAGGCTAAGGCTGTGTATGATAACTCAACAAAGCAGGTTACAGTTACTTACTATCTCGGTACAGACAGAGATCTTGTAAACCTTGAGTGGTACTTAACATTTGATAACACTGTTCTTGAGTACAAGAACGCTAACAACCTTGATTCATCAGGCAGAAAGCTCAACATTATGCCTCAGATCACACCAGCAGGCGGCGATGTAATCAATACACAGCTCCCAGGTAAGGTAAATGCTAACGCTTCTAGCCTTTCACTTTATCCGATTGATTCAACAAAGCCTTTCGTACAGGTTACATTCGATGTAATCGGCGAGCCTGAGAATGTTGAAACAACAATCAACCTCAATGTAAGAGTTCTTACAACAGGCGCACTTGATCCTGACAAAATGAGCCTTGATCCTAATTCTATGAACTCATTTGTAGTTGACTTCACAATTAAGGATCCAGCTCCACTTACATTCACAAACACAACTCTTACAGAGTCAACATATGTTGAGCCAACAGCTCCGGAAACAACAGCTGCTCCTGTAACAACAGCTCCAGAAACAACAGTTCCTGGAACAACAGCTGCTCCTGTAACAACAGTTCCTGGAACAACAGCTGCTCCTGTAACAACACCTGGTACAACAGCTGCTCCTGTAACAACACCTGGTACAACAGTTGCTCCTGCAACAGGCGCTACATCAGCAACAGGTTCAACAGTTAAGCCTGGCACAGCTGATACAGCTAATAAGGGTAACACAACTAACAACAATAACGGCACAGTTAAGACTGGTGACGCTACACTCGCAGTTGTAATCCTTACTCTCCTTGTTTCTGCTACCGGCGTTATGTTCGTTATTCGCAAGAGAGAGATCCTTTAATCTTAATTAGCAATAATTAGATTTCTTTGGGCTGGCCTTTTGGTCAGCCCATTTTGATTAAGAAAATACATTACTTAATTGCAGTATATTTATTTTACTGATAATGCAAATAATACTATAAATAATAACCCTATAAACTCATTTTAAATTGTTTTCAATATACTCCGTATGGTTTGAAAATATAGCTTGTATATTGTGTTTTGTCGGTGATTTCAGGTTATAATTCCTATAAATAATAATTATCAAAAAAATTGAAAAAATAGCGTAATTATGAAGAAATTTATCGTAAATATCGGTTGACAAAGCGCAAATACTTTTGTATAATAATCAATAGCGTTTTAATATGCGTTTATGCGGTCAAGAGGTGCAATTATGCTTTTTGAACTTAAAAGTGTCTTTCAAAATGAAGGCGAAGAAAAAACAATCAGCTATCAGCTGGATATAAGCAATATTGACATTGACGGCGTTTTTCCATTCAAAACACCGCTTGATATTACCGCAACAGCAGGAAACAGGGCATCACTTGTTGACCTTACTTTGGTTGTCAGCTTTGACTATGTGCGCAGCTGCGACAGATGTGGAGAAGAATTTACAAGGAAGATGAAGTACAAGTTTACTCATAAGCTTGCCCGTTCTCTTGAAACTGACGGCAACGACGACTATATTGAAACACCTGATTTTGTACTCGACCTTGATGAAACGGTTATTTCTGATGTGCTGTTGTCGCTGCCACAGAAAAACCTTTGTAAAGAGGATTGCAAGGGACTATGCAGTCAGTGCGGTCATAATCTTAACGAGGGTGAATGTGATTGCGATAAAAAGCAGGTTGACCCAAGGCTCGAGATTCTTAAACAACTTATGGATTGATATATGTTATTGTAAGGAGGTCTTTGTAATGGCAGTACCAAAGAGAAAAACTTCACACGCAAGAAAGAGTTCAAGACGTTCAACAGTTTGGAAGCTTAACGCTCCAACACTTGTAATTTGCCCTAACTGCGGTGAGTACAAGGCAGCTCACAGAGCTTGCGGCAACTGCGGTATGTATAACGGCAGACAGGTAATCGTAAAAGCTAACGAGAACTAATTACGGTACAAACATTATGGGCGGCAGAATTCTGTTCGCCCTTTTGTTTTGCTCTGATACATTGATTTTTTAATGAAATTTGTGTAAAATAAGTGTGAGGTGAGCTCGTGGCTGTAAAAATATTTGGTGTGACTGCTAACAGTCACGCAGACAGAGCAAAAATTAAAAGCGGAGAATCTCTGCTTACTATTAACGGAAATATAATTGAAGATGTGCTTGATTATCGCTTTCATCAGGTAAACAGAGATCTTACTCTTGAAATCCAAGATGGGAACGGCGATGTAAGAACAGTTAAGATTTACAAGAGTGAATATGAAGAAATCGGTCTTGAATTTGAAACATACCTTATGGATGAGCAGAAAAGCTGCCGTAACAAATGTATTTTCTGCTTTATTGACCAGTTGCCTAAGGGTATGCGTGAATCGCTTTATTTTAAAGATGATGACAGCCGACTTTCTTTTTTGTTTGGCAACTACATCACGCTTACCAACCTTAGCCAGCACGAAATCGACCGTATAATCAAGATGCACATTAGTCCTATTAATGTATCGGTGCACACAACAAATCCTCAGTTGCGTTGTAAAATGATGCATAACCGTTTTGCAGGCGATGCTTTAAGGCATCTTGAGAGCTTTGCAAAGGCAGGTATCAGCCTGAATTGTCAGATTGTAGCCTGCCCCGGAATAAATGACGGTGAGGAGCTTTTGCGAACATTTAAAGACCTTGAAAAGCTCGATGTTAATATGACCGCTGTTGTACCCGTAGGACTTACAAGGTACAGAGAGGGTCTGTATCCGCTTACCGAGTACACGCAGGAAACCGCCGAACAAACGGTAGATTTGATAGAAAAATTCGGCGACGAATGTGTAAAAAAATATGGCAGAAGAATTTTTTATGCAGGTGATGAATTTTATATTAAGGCGGGCAGACCGATACCGGAGCCTGATTTTTACGAGGGATTTCCTGCTGTTGAGGACGGCATTGGTATGATAGCCTGCTTAAAGGAAGAAATTGAGTTTGCCGTTGAGGACAGCGAATATAATGAGTCGCTTAATTATATGGTGACAATGGCTTGCGGCGAGGCTGTTGCGCCGTATTTACGAGATATGATGAAGATTATTGCAACTAAATTTCCAAATGTAAAAATAAATGTTGTTGCAATTAAAAATAACTTTTTCGGTGGCGGAGTTAATGTGTCGGGCTTGGTTACAGGCGGCGATCTTATTGCTCAGCTCAAGGGCAAGGAGCTTGGTAAAAAGCTCTTTATTCCGTCATCAATGCTAAGATTTGAAAACGATATTTTCCTTGATGATGTTTCAGTTGAAGATGTTGAGCGAGAGCTAAATATTTCTTTGGGAATTGTAAATAACAATGGTGACGAGCTTGTAAGGGCGGTCACTACCGTAAAGGAGATGTTAGAATGAATAAACCCGTAATTGCTATTGTGGGCAGACCAAATGTTGGTAAATCCACACTATTTAATAAACTTATCGGACAGCGACTTTCAATAGTTGATGACACACCGGGCGTTACTCGTGACCGTATTTACGGCGAGGTTGAGTGGCTCGGCAAAAAGGCTTTTATAATTGATACAGGCGGTATTGAGCCGAAATCCGACGATATTATTTTGTCGCAGATGCGCAGACAGGCTCAGCTTGCCATTGATACCGCAAATGTAATTATCCTTGTTACAGACGGTAAAACGGGTATGGTTGCAACCGATATGGATATTGCACAGATGCTTATGAAATCAAACAAGCCGATTGTGCTTTGTGTAAATAAATGTGACGGTATTGGCGAACCTACTCCCGAATTTTATGAGTTTTACAACCTCGGACTCGGAGATCCTATTCAGGTTTCATCTGTTCACGGTCATGGTACAGGAGATTTGCTCGACAGTGTTTTTGAACACCTTGATTTTACAGAGGACAGCGAGGATGACGGCACTATAATTAATGTTGCGGTTATCGGTAAGCCAAATGCAGGCAAGTCATCGCTTATCAATAAGATTACAAACGAGGAGCGCTGTATAGTTTCTGACATTGCAGGTACTACAAGAGATACCATTGATACAATGATAGAAAATAAGTACGGTAAATTTAATTTTACCGATACAGCAGGACTTCGCCGTCAGAAAAAGATTTATGACGATATTGAAAAGTACAGCATCATCAGAGCTAAGATGGCGATTGAGCGCAGTGATGTATGTGTGATTATGATTGACGCCGAGGCAGGCGTTACAGAGCAAGACACAAAGGTAGCCGGACTTGCGCACGAGGCAGGCAAGGCTTGTATTCTTGCAGTAAACAAATGGGACGCAATCGAGAAAAACGACAAAACAATGCAGGAGTTCAGGAAAAAGATCGACACTGATTTTGCGTTTATGTCATATGCTCCGCAGGTATTTATTTCAGCAAAAACAGGTCAGAGAATTGACAGACTGTTTGAGTTTATTGTTAGTTGTGCGGAGCAGTCGGCACGAAGAATTACAACAGGTATGCTCAACGAATTGCTTGCTCAGGCAACAACAAGAGTTCAGCCACCGTCTGATAAGGGCAAGAGATTGAAGATTTTTTATGTTACTCAGGCATCTGTAAAGCCGCCTACATTTATTTTCTTCTGCAACAATGCCCAGCTGTTCCACTTTTCTTATCAGCGCTATCTTGAAAACAGAATCAGAGAGGCGTTCGGACTTGAGGGCACACCAATCAGAATTATTATTAGAGAGCGTGGCGAAAAGTAATGGATTTTTATTTGACATTTTTAGCGGATAACTGGTGGAGAATTTTAATTACCGCCGTTGTCGCTTACCTTTTGGGCAGTGTGAATACGGCTGTTATAGTTACAAAAATTGTTACAGGAGGCAAAAAAGACATTCGTGAAATGGGCAGTGGCAACGCAGGCTTTACCAATGTTTTGCGTTCGGTCGGAAAAGTTCCCGCTATATTTACAATCGTGTGCGATGCGCTTAAATGCGTTGTTGCGGTAATAATCGGCTGGCTGATTTTCTCGACTATTCAGGCAGACAGCCAAATTCTTTCAAATGAGTTTGGCAACTGCGGCAAGTACATTGCAGGTATTTTTGCTATACTCGGACATTCGTATCCCGTTTATTTCCACTTTAAGGGCGGCAAGGGTGTTGTTACCGCTGCGGCACTTATAGCAAGTGAGGATTGGAGAGTGTTTATTGCGATTATTGCCACTTTCCTTATAGTTTTTATCTGTTCAAAAATTATTTCGCTTTCAAGTATTACAGCGGCTGTTCTTTATGGCCCGTTTACTTTTCTTGCAACATTCCTTTTTGATTATCCGAACGGATATTCTTTAGGCTATGTAATTTTGTCAACGGTTGCGGCGCTGATTATCGGTATTTTTGTAATTGTTAAGCATAAGGATAACATTAAAAGACTTATGCGTGGCGAGGAAAAGAAAATTACTGCAAAGAAAAAGACAAATGCTTGACGAATTTTTATAAAAGTTGTAAAATAGTGACAGAAATATTATTGAAAGGTCGAATATTATGTCTGACTGTATTTTTTGTAAAATAGTTGACGGCTCTATTCCATCAACAAAGGTTTACGAGGACGATAAAATACTTGCATTCAAGGATTTGAACCCTCAGGCACCTGTTCATACTCTTATTGTTCCTAAACAGCATATTTGTTGTGCAGATAAAATTACTGCCGATAACTGTGAGATAGTCGGTTACATATTCTCAAAAATTCCAGAGATTGCAAAGTCACTCGGTCTTGAGAACGGCTACCGTATTGTTAATAACTGCGGTGAAGACGGCTGTCAGTCGGTAAAGCACTTGCATTTCCATTTGCTTGGCGGCAAAAAGCTTGCTGAAAATATGGCTTAAGAGGTGAGTACGATGGGTACATATAAAATTACCATTGCAGGACTTGAGCGTGAGCTTGAGCTTTTTCCTGTAAGTGATAAGCTTGACATTGCGGCATTTATTATGTTTGGTGATGTTGAAATTACCGAAGCATCTGCTAAAGAACTGTTAAAGATTTGCCCTGAACACGATGTTGTTGTTACGGCAGAGGCAAAAGGTATTCCTCTTTGCTATGAAATGGCAAGACAGGGCTGCAGAAATTATGTTGTTGCCCGTAAGGGTGTTAAAGTGTATATGAGAAACCCTATTGAAGTAAACGTTAAGTCAATCACAACCGAGAACGAGCAGGAACTCTATCTTGGCGAGGGTGACGCTGACTTTATTAAGGGCAAAAGAGTTTTGGTTGTTGATGATGTTATTTCAACAGGTCAAAGCCTTGAGGCTATTGAGGAGCTTGTTACAAAAGCAGGCGGAAACATAGTAGGCAAGGCGGCTGTGCTTGCCGAGGGTGACGCAAGAGGCAGAAAAGATATTATTTATCTTGAGGAGTTGCCTTTGTTCTTTAAATAATATATTAAGGATTGAATTTTATGAAACGACCGTTTGCATTGATTGGTATTACTTATCTTTCTGTGCAAGCGGCGCTTTTTTATTTTCAGCAAATTTACATTGCGGCAGTAGTTGCCGTTGTGTGTTTTGTCGGCGCTGTTGTTTCGCTTTTTACCTTGAAGAATAAAAGTATTCGGCATACCGCACTCGGATTTTGCATTACCGCTGCGTTTGCAAGTGTGATATTCGGCGGATACAGTGCGCTTGTAAGACAGCCGATTACAGAGAAATATTCTGACAAAGATATATATGTTACGGCAACTGTAATTGAACAGCCGACAAGGAAATATGATTATTACAAATATCTGATTGAAACCGAGCAGATAAATAAAAAAAGTGAAAGGCTGAGGATAAATCTTTCAACAATCAGTGAAATAAATGTTGAAGAATTTGACAGAATAAGCTGTGTTTTATCTGTAAAAGAGTGTGAGCAAAATTCAATGATAGCAGACGGTGCGTTTTTGCAGGCGTCTGCCGATAAGAATTTTGCTTATATTGTAAAAGCCTCGGATAATAAGCCGCTGTATTACAATGCAATTAAACTGCGGAAAAGCTTTGCAAACAGCTTGAATAATCTTATGTCAAATGACAGCGCATCACTGTGCAGAGCTGTTTTGTTAGGCGAAAAGTCGGCGCTCTCGCAGGATGTGCAAAACGATTTTACACGCTGTGGCGTCAGCTTTCTAATAGTAGTGTCGGGTATGCACCTTGCAATTATATGCAGTTTTGTATTTTTCTGTATAAAAGGAATTATCAGGAGCAGGGCATTACGCTCGTTGATAATGATTTTATGCGCATTTGCATTTATGGCGGTAAGCGGATTTTCACCCTCTGTGGTAAGGGCAGGAATTATGCTTGCTGTGGTGTATTCGGGAAAAATGTTTATGCGCAACGGCGATTCGCTTAATTCGCTCGGCATTGCGGCTTTAATTCTTACAGTGCCAAATCCCGTTGCGGTAGCCGATGTGGGTATGCTGTTATCATTTACGGCAACTCTCGGCATAATTTTGTGGGCGCAAGGTATGACCGCATTTATAATGAGCAAATTTACAAAATTAAATAGGCTTAAAAGACCTGTCGAATTTATCGTAAATCTGTTTTCCGTATCGGTATCAGCGGCTGTATGGACAATGCCGTTTTCGGTATTGCTGTTTGGCAAGGTGTCGCTTTTCTCAATTTTACTTTCAGTTGTGCTTTCGCCCGTTGTAAGCGTACTCGTAGCCTGCGCCCTGCTGACTGTGATTTTTAACGGCATAGGAGCTATCAGCTTTATTGCTTATCCGTTTGCATTTGTATGCGAGTGGCTGAGCCGCTTTGTTTTAGCTGTGGTGGGCACGATTTCCGGTATTCCGTTTTCATATGTAAATGCCCGTAAGCCGTATTTTTACATATGGCTCGGTTTGGTTGCGGTTATGGTTATTGCAGGCTGTTTTGTAAAGAACAGGGCAGGCTATGCCGTTAAAAGTGCTGTTGTATCGCTGTGTGTGCTTACTTTGGGTTTTGGTATATATTCAGTAATTGATGTGAGAAATACCGAGTTAAACATTTACGCAACAGGCGGCAATACGGTTATGATAAGGCGTGGCAAAAACTGCTCGGTCATAAGCTGTGACGGAGATTTTGCAAAAATTTACAGCACTGTATCGGATGTGAAGGAAGATACCGACAAGCTCGACTTTCTTATTGTGCCAACCGACAGGGAGAGCAGTGCCGCTTATGCCGATATTATTCAAAGAAAATTTGACGAATCGGATGTTTTGATATATGATAGTAAAGGTGAGTTTAGCGACAGAGAAAATGTAAAGTATTTTAACAGGAGCTTTACAGTATATCTTAATGAAAACACCAAAGACGAAATAGTGTGTGCAGAGGGCGGTGTTTATCAGTATATAAGCACTGACAATACAGCTGTTTTGCTCTTTGACGGTGAACTTGATTTTAATAAAATTCCCGAAAAATACCGAAAAGCCGATTATGTTATTACGGATAAATTCAGTAAAGGTATTAAAAGCCTTTTTAGCGGAAAAGTAATCATTACAGGCAACGGCGAGGGTATCGAGGAAAATTCAGATATAATTTGGATACAAGACGATAATATGGCATTTGTACTTGATTAACGGAGGAAATATGGCTGTACTTACAGACAAACAAATGGACAAGCATATAAAAGAAAAAAATTTTACTAAGATATATTTGATTTACGGCGATGAACAAATGTATGTTAGAAAATATACCGATAAACTTGTTACTGCGGTGGCAGGCAAAACTCCGTCAGATTTTAATTTTCATTCGTTCGGTGACAGTATTAATTTTGACGAGCTTGCCGCATCTGTTCAGATTGTGCCGTTTATGAGCGAATATAACTGCGTTTTGGTGAGTGATGCCGCCTTTGATGAGTTTAATGCAAATGACAACGCAAGGTTTGCCGATATTTACAAGGCAGTGCCTGACGGTACTGTTTTTATTGTATCTTTGCCGTCTATTAAGCCTAAAAAAAATACAACGGTTTTGCCTGCGCTTAAAAAATATGCGGACAAAAACGGTATAGTTTGCGAATTTAACACACTTACTCAGAACGAGCTTGTTAAATTTATTGCCAAATGGGCGAACGCAAACGGTAAGATTATTTCTCAGGTAAACGCAGCCCACATTATATCGCTTTGTGGTCGTGACCTTAATATGCTGAAAAATGAGATTGATAAAATTTCGGCATACGCAAAGGGAGAAGAAATATCTTGTGATGATATTGATAAGTTGGCGACAGTTACGCTTGAGGCAAAGGTTTTTGCACTCTCGGACGCAGTGCTTAACGATAATGCACAAAAAGCGTTTAATACGCTTGATGTATTGTTTTATCAGCAGGAAAAAACAGCCGATATGCTGTATATTTTAACAAAGGCGTATATTGACGCATACAGAATACGAGTGGCAGACGAAAGCGGAATAACGAAAACCGAAGTTGCAAATAAGTTTAATTATAAAAACAGAGCGTTTGTACTTGATAATGCAAAAAAAGCGACAAAGCGAGTATCAACGCAGGCACTGAGAAAGTCGCTTGAAATACTTTTACAGGCTGATACAGAGTTTAAGAGCGTAGCGATAAATGACAGAATGTTTTTTGAAAAATTAATCGCAAACCTTTTGCTGACAGCTGAGAGGGGTAGAATTTAATTGCTTAAAATAAAAGAGGCAATAATAGTAGAGGGCAGATACGATAAAATAAAATTAAAAAATATTGTTGATGCCACAATTATTGAAACCAACGGCTTTAGAGTGTTTTCAGACAAAGAAAAGCAGTCGCTTATTCGCAAAATTGCAGAAACCAAGGGAATACTTGTATTTACAGACAGCGATTCCGCAGGCTTTGTTATAAGAAATTTTTTGCGTGGTGCGGTTGATAAAAGCAAGATAAAGCATTGCTATATACCGCAGATAAACGGAAAAGAAAAGCGAAAGGCGCATAGCTCAAAAGAGGGTTTCCTCGGCGTTGAGGGTGTGAGCGACGAAGTGATTATTGACGCTATCCGCAAAAGCGGTGCAACAATTATAGGAGAAGAAAGTCAGGCGCAAAGCGGAGAGATTACAAAATCCGATTTATATCGGCTCGGACTTACGGGCAGAGAAAATTCGGAAAAGCTGAGGAAAGCACTTTTAAAAAATTTAGGAATGCCGTCATATCTCACTACAAACGCTATGCTCTCGGCAATTAATTGCTTATATTCGTTAGAAGAATTAAAAAGCATAGTAGAAAATTTGGAAATTTAATAATCGGAATTGAAATCATCGTTTTTGGACATAATAAAAACGGTGATTTTTTTGTTAAAGAGATTAAAATGTGATTGTATGCTTTTTTCAATAGGCGGTGTAGCCTATGCTTTGCTTGAAATATTGTGGCGGAGAAAAACGCACTGGACAATGGCGGTTACGGGCGGGAGCTGTTTCCTTGCTAT
>ENA-UEQY01000689-UEQY01000689.1-human-gut-metagenome-genome-assembly--contig:-NODE-689-length-20456-cov-5.831101_pt1 | contig 20456 bp, 10 predicted proteins | sample MGYA00242949_ERZ507949 | MGnify/ENA primary metagenome ERZ507949 (study PRJEB26167, sample SAMN06115403) | human gut metagenome | host: Homo sapiens | place: China:Jiangsu | collected 2016-07-06... | reverse complement strand
CCGAAAATTTTGCGTTCAGACCCGACTCGCTGTTCGCATCAGCCTGTCAATTACAGCAATAACAACTTTTGCCACACAAGCCGCCGCGCAGAATAATCCGCAGGAAATACGGCTCGACTTCAACGATGCGGCGTTGTCGCAGGTGCTGAAAAGCATCGAAACGCAAAGCCGCTACACCTTCTTCTACAACAACGACATCGACGTAACGCAGAGCGTTTCGGCGCACATCGCCAGCAGCGACATCAATTCGGTCGTCACGGCCGTCCTCAAGGGAACCGACATCGCCCATAGGATTACGGACAACCGGGTAGTCCTGTTCGTGGGGGGGGGTGACGCCGCAGACGATCAGGAGCGTTCGATTTCCGGCAAAGTCACCGACGCGGCCGGGCTGCCGCTGGTCGGCGTGACGGTTCTGGTCACCGGCACCAATTTCGCCGCCGTGACCGACGTCAACGGCGGCTATACGGTCCGAGTTCCGGGCAGCGGAGCCGAAATCGTCTACTCCTATATCGGCTATCAGAGCCAGCAGCGGATCGTCGGCTCGCAGACGGTCATCAACCTTGCGCTGCAGGAAAGCACCGCAGAGATCGGCGCGGTCGTGGTAACGGCGCTCGGCATCAAGCGCGATCAGAAATCACTGACATACAACGTACAGCAGATTGCGGGCGACGACATCAGCATCGTCAAGGACGTAAGCGTGGTGAACAGTCTGGTCGGCAAAGTGGCCGGCGTGCGCATCAACCAGTCGTCGTCGGGTACCGGCGGTTCGACCCGCGTGGTAATGCGCGGCGCCAAATCGCTCTTCGGCGACAACAACGTGCTCTACGTACTCAACGGCATTCCGATGATGTCGCTCCGCTCGACCCAGTCGGACAACTATTACGAAGGTGCGGGCGTCGGCGACAGCGACGGCATTTCGAGCATCAATCCCGACGACATCGAGTCGCTGTCGGTGCTGACGGGTGCTTCGGCCGCAGCGCTCTACGGCAACCGCGGCGCCAACGGCGTGATCCTCATCACTACCAAGAAAGGCAGTGCGGACCACTCGACGCACGTCTCCTACTCCAACAACACGACCTTTTCGAATCCGTTCGTCACCCATCAGTTCCAGAACACCTACGGCCGTCAGTCGGGCGATTTCAAAAGCTGGGGCGAGAAGCTCGGCAAGCCCTCGTCGTACGACCCCAACGATTTCTTCCAGACGGGTTACAACACGCAGAACACCGTCAGCGTGGCATCGAGTTCGGAGCGCAGCCAGTCGTTCGTTTCGGCCGGTTCGGTCAATTCGCGCGGCATCATTCCCAACAACGAATATTCGCGTTACAACTTCACGATCCGCCACGGACGCGAGCTGGTCAAGGACAAACTCGAACTCGACACCGACTTCTTCTTCACCAAGAGCGAGTCGCAGAACGGCGTGGCGCAGGGACTCTACTACAATCCGCTGCTGCCCGTTTACCTCTTCCCGCCTTCGGAGAATTTCGAGCGTCTGAAGACCTACGAAATCTACGACTCAGGCCGCAACTTCGCCACGATGTATTGGCCCTACAGCAATACGGGACTCGACGCCCTGAGCCAGAACCCCTATTGGATCACCAACCGCAACATGTTCAACACCACGCAGAACCGCTATATCGTCAGCGGCTCGCTCAAGTGGAAGATCACCGACTGGATCAACCTTTCGGGCCGTATCCGCATGGACCATGCCGACACCGACTACGAGCGTAAACTCTACGCATCGACGCCGGGACTGTTCTGCCAGTCGAAAGGCCATTACCGCGAGCAGAAGATGACCAATAACGCGCTCTACGCCGACGTACTGCTCAACATCGACAAGCAGCTCAGCGACGATTTCCGCCTGACGGCCAACATCGGCGCCAGCCTCTACGACGAAAAATACGACATGATGGGACAAAGCGGCAACCTGCTGCGTCTTGCCAACTTCTTCCACGTCAGCAACATCAACATGTCGGATCCGACGACCGAAATGACCCGTGAACACATCCGCCAGCAGACGCAGGCCGTCTACGGATCGGTGCAGGTAGGCTTCCGGAATTTCGTTTACGTCGATGCGTCGGTCCGCTCGGACTGGTTCTCGACGCTGGCCGGCACGCCCTCCATGTCGTCCGTCTATCCTTCGGTCGGTGCATCGCTGATCCTCTCGGAGCTGATTCCGCAGAACAAGATCCTCAACTATTGGAAAATCCGCGGCTCGTACGCCGGCGTGGGCAATCCCCCGTCGCCCTACCTGACCTACACCTACATTCCGCTGGAGGACCAAAACATCAGCACCGACGGTTTCGCTGCCGCTTCGCACCTCAAGCCGGAGCTTACCAAATCGTTCGAGATCGGTACGGAGCTGCGCATGTTCAACAACAAGCTGAGTCTCGAATTCACCTACTACAACACCAACACCCACAACCAGCTCTTCAAGTATGAGATTCCCTCGTCGTCGGGTTACTCCTATGCCTACGCCAACGCCGGCAAGGTCAATAACCGCGGTATCGAGCTGAAAGCGGGCTTCAACCAGAACATCGGTCCCGTAAAATGGGAGACGACGCTGACCTACACGCGCAACCGCAACGAGATCAAGGAACTGCTCGACGAATACGTGACCGACCCCGTAACGGGCACCACAGTCAAGGCGCCGCAGGAATTCATCGTTTCGACGGCCGAGTCGTACCGCATGGTGCTGACCAAGGGCGGCACCATGGGCGACATCTACGCCACACACCTCAAGCAGGACCCCAACGGCTACATCTATGTGAACCCGATGACCAACGGCATCGAAATCGAGCCTAACTCCTATGTCAAGGTCGGCTCGATAGACCCCAAATACACGCTGGGATGGCGCAACTCCTTCTCATGGAAGGGGCTGAACCTCGGATTTTTGATCGACGCCCGCGTCGGCGGCGTGGTCGTGTCGGGCACCGAGGCGATGATGGACCAGTACGGCGTATCGAAATCGACGGCCCGCGACCGCGACAACGGCGGCGCGATCGTCAACGGCGGACGCATGGACGCCAAGACGTTCTATTCGGTAGCCGCCAGCGGCACCACGGGCGTACTTTCGAACTACGTCTACAGCGCGACCAACGTCCGCCTGCGCGAACTGTCGCTGAGCTACACGCTCCCGGCACTGGCCCGCGAACGCCTGCGCATCACCCTTTCGCTCATTGCCAACAACGTGCTGATGCTCCACAACGAGGCGCCGTTCGATCCAGAACTGACCTCAAACACCGGGACGTACTATCAGGGCTTCGACTATTTCATGCCGCCGTCGCTGCGTTCATGGGGTTTCGGCGTAAAAGTTAATTTCTAAATCAGGAGAGACAGGTTATGAAAAAATTACGCAATACGATCGCTTGCGGAGTTGCGGCACTCGCACTCTTGGCAACGGGCCTGACTTCGTGTACGGGCGACTTCGACAATATCAACACCAGCAAAGACAAACCCACCCCAGAAGACGTGGACCGCGACAACGCATGGGCGGCGTTCATCCAAACCATGCAGCGTAACGTCTTCGCCGAGGGCGCCAACGCCTACCAGCTGGCCGACAACCTGCTGGGCGACAGCTATGCCGGATATTTCGGGCAGGCGCAGGACTGGGACAGCGGCAGCAACTCGACCTGCTACGCCTTTCCCACGGCCAAATGGAAGGACGAACCCTACAAGCAGGCCTACAATAACGTGATGAGTTCATGGAACATCCTGCGCCAGAAGGTCGATTCCGCATCGGTGGTCTTCGCGCTGGGAGAGGTGGTCAAGGTGCAGGCCATGCACCGTGTGACCGACATCTACGGTCCGCTGCCCTACACCGCCTTCGGCAAAATGTCGAGCGGCCTGCCCTACGACTCGCAGGAGACCGTCTACCGCACCTTCATCAAGGAGCTGGACCATGCGCTGAAAACGCTCAAGGCCGCATACGAAGCCGATTCGGGCGCGAAGCCCATCGCCGACTTCGACGTGGTGTTCGATTCGGATCTGGAAAAGTGGATCCGCTTCGCCAACTCGCTCAAGCTGCGTCTGGCCATGCGCGCACGCTTCGCCGCTCCCGGCGATGCCCAGACTTGGGCCGAGGAGGCCGTAAATTTCCAGTTCGGAGCCTACAACATCGGCGTGATGACCGACAATACCCACTCGGCCCAGCTGCTCACCCGCACGGGCATCGGCTTCTCGTACAAACACCCGCTCGAATACCTATGGGGCGAATATAACGAATGCCGCATGGGCGCAACCATGGAGAGCTACCTGTCGGGATACGGCGATCCGCGTCTGGAAAGCTACTTCTCGCCCGCCGAAAAGGACGGCGCCTACCACGGAATCCCCAACGGCATCATCTCCAACCCCAAGGACTACCAGTCGCTGGCCAGCTGTCCCAAAGTGGGCTTCACCTCGCCGCTGACATGGATGTGCGCCGCCGAAGTCTGCTTCCTGCGGGCCGAGGGTGCACTCCTCGGCTGGAACATGGGCGGCACGGCCGAAAACCTCTACAACGAAGGTATCCGCACGTCGTTCTCCCAATGGGGCGCGCCAAATGCCGACAAATATCTGTCCGACAGCAAAAGCACTCCGATGAAATATCCCGGCTTGGGGCAGGTCGGCTCGATCGAGAGTCCGAGCAGCGTCACCGTCAAGTGGGCCGCCGACGGCCGTGAACTCGAACGCATCATGGTGCAGAAATGGATCGCACTCTACCCCAACGGACAGGAGGCGTGGAGCGAAATCCGCCGTACGGGTTACCCGAAGGTATTCCCCTCGCAGACCAACCGCAGCGGCGGCGTACTGCCCTCCGGCGCGACGATCCGCCGCGTGCCCCTGCCGCAGCAGGAGTACGACGGCAATGCCGAGCAGGTGGCCAAAGCTGTAAATGAATTCCTCGGCGGCAACGACAACTGCGCGCAGAAACTCTGGTGGGATGCCAAATAAATTACGAACCTCAAAAAGTCTGAAAACCATGAACAAACTCATAAAATTAGGATGTATCGCATTGGCAGGCACCCTGTTGTTCTCGTGTGAGACCGATCCCGAAAAACTGGAGATTGTCAAGCCCTACCCCAAGTCGGATCAGTACTACGCCGATCTGCGCGACTATAAGAACAGCGACCATGAAATCGTCTTCGGCTGGTTCGGAAACTGGAGCGCCACGGGAGCCTCGGCGTCCAACTACATGAAATCCCTCCCCGACAGCATCGACATGGTCGGTCTGTGGGGCGGCTGGCAGACAATCACCGAAGCCCAGCGTAAGGATATGGAGGATTCCCAGCACAAGCGCGGTCTGAAAGTGATCGCCACTTCGCTTTTCGACGGATTCGAAATGGGCGTGGCGCCCGACGGCGCGACGGCGGCCACCGAAGAGGAGATGCTGGCCTACTGGGGCTGGGAAGGTCCCTACCGCTCATACGGCAACGACAACCTCACGGAAGGCAATATCGCGGCCATCCAGCGTTTTGCGCATGCTTTCTGCCAACGCATCATCGACAACGGATACGACGGACTTGATATCGACAACGAGCCGAACATCGGCACCGGCAAGAAACCCTACGGCATATCGGGCTTCCCCAACCGCTACAAAGTCTTCATGGATGTCGTAGTCACCTATTTCGGCCGCACTTCGGGCACGGGACGCATACTGGCCATCGACGGCGAGCTGAACGCCAACATGCCCCGCGAATTCGGCAAGTGTTTCGACTACTTCATCTCGCAGGCGTACGGATGCAGCGGCGATTCGAATCTCGACGGACGTCTGCAGAGCTGTGCCAACTACTTCTCGGAGGTTCCGTTCAAGGACGTTGCCCGCAGGTTCATCGTCACCGAAAATTTCGAGAATATCACCTACCGCACCAACGGCGGCGCCAACTACAGAACCCGCGACGGCGAGTCGATGAAATCGGTGGCCGGCATGGCGCAGTGGCAGCCGATCATAGACGGAGAAAAGGTGATGAAAGGCGGCTGCGGAACCTATCATATGGAGTACGAATACCGCAATCCCGAACCTTACAAGTTCCTGATCGAGGCCATACAGATTCAGAACCCCGCCCGGAAGTAATCGTTTAACAGACAAAAAAAGAAATTGCCATGAAACTGAAATATAGTTTATTCGCACTGATCGCATTGGCGGTCGCAGGCTGCCAGAAAGCCCCGGTTTACGACGATGTGGTCTACATCGCCGGAGCCGAAGGCGAAGTCCCCACCCTGTCGCTCACACTCGACGACCAGTTTCCCAAAGAGCTGAGCGTAAAGGTCTCGTCGTCGATCGTCGTCGGACACGATACCAAAGTCCGGCTCGTAACCGACCCTTCGAAAATCGAAGAGTACAACACGCAGTACGGTAAGAAGGGCGTAATGCTCCCCGAAACGAACTTCGTGCTCAAGAACACCGAACTGACCATTCCAGCAGGTTCGTTTTCCGCAGCCGAACCGCTCGTAGTGAGCGTAACCAAAGACGAAGGGCTTAAGGAGGGCGTCAGCTATGTCATTCCGCTGAGTATCGAAAGCGTGGACGGCGATCTGAAAGTCAAGGAGGGATTCCGGACGGTATTCGTCGAAATCGGCCGTATCATCATCGGCCCGGCTGCCGACTGTTCGGGCAGCACCTATTTCAAGGTCGATTTCGCCGAGGGCGAGCAGGACAAATACGACATCTACAACTTGGGCGAAGTCACTTACGAAGCCCGCATCAACCTGCAGCGCTGGGGCGGCTGGTGCAATACGGTGATGGGCCTCGAAGAGAACTTCTGCCTGCGTTTCGTACAGGACGACTTCAAAGGTCAGCTGCAGCTCTCCGGATGGGGCGGCACACTGATGGTTCCTACGGGCGGAATCGCCGTGAGCCTCAACAAGTGGACGCATGTGGCGGCCGTATTCGACGGTCCGAACAAGAAGGTGAGCATCTACATCGACGGCGTACTCGCCTGCTCGGCCGACACCAACAAGACTTCGCTGGACCTCACGCAGGTATATCAGGACGACTCGTTCCGCATCGCCAATTCGTGCAACGACGGCCGCCAGCTGAAGGGTTACATCAGCGAAGCCCGCGTATGGGCCAAGGCTCTCAACGGCAACGACCTGAAGAACAACATGTGCTATGTAGACCCGGCGACGGACGGCCTGCTGGCATACTGGCGCTTCAACGAAAAAGCCGACGGCAAAAAGGTGGAAGACGACCTGACCGGACACGGATACAAGGCGACCTACTCCAGCTCGGCCATGAAATGGGTGGACAACGTCCGCTGTCCCGAATGACGACCGACGTAATATGAACAACAAACAAGCTGCCTTTTCGGGCAGCTTGTTTATTTTTCCGATTTCCGGCTTCGGATTACTCGAAGCGGCCGCGCACCCGGAGGTCGCACAACGGACTGAGCGCATCGCTCACCAGCAGTTCGACATGCGCGAAGTAATTCCCGCTCCCGGCCGTGCGGCCGTCCACGCGCAATACGAACGTTTTCGCCCGGCCCGCCGCAATCTCTTCGCCCGCCGCAATCTGCCCCGTCACCCCTTCGGGATATTTCACCGCATAGATCCTAAGCGGCGAACCGCCCTTGTTTTCCAACGTAAACCGGCACTCGGCCGTGCCGTCGGCGGCGCACGTTCCGAAATCCAGCAACGATTCGGCAATTTCCGCCTGCGGACGTTTCCCGCGCGGCATTTCGCGCAATTCGGCCAAGTCACCGACACCGGTTCCGCGCACCACGACCGCCCCTTCGAGCCGCCGTCCGGAAACGGTCAGATAACACGAATCAACGAACGTTCCCCACACCTCGGCAGCGGACAAGTCACAGATGAAAGCGATCTCTCCCTCCGCACCGGGCGCCAGTACGGCAGGAGCTTCGGCCCGCAGAAAGGGAAGCGGTTCAGCGAATTCCGCCCTCAGCCGCACCTCGTACGGTGACGTATTGAGACAGCGCAACGTCAGACGCCGGTCATGCCGCTGCTCCACCATGCGGAAGTTGACCTCCTTAACGCTAAGGCGGATTCCGCCGCCAAACTCCACGGGAAAGCGGTCGGCAGCCGTTTCGGGACGCGCCGCCACACTGCCGCGGATACGGAGCGGCATCATGCGGCTGCCGTCGGTATAGACGTATACCGCCTTGTCGAAAGCTCCCGGACGGTCCGCCGGATCGTAAGCTATCCCGATTTCGCCGCTGCCGCCGGGAAGGACCGGCGCCTGCGAAAAGGTCGGTTTCATACATCCGCAGGTCACGCCGACACGCTCGACGACGACGGGTTTCGTACCGCTGTTCGTGAAGCGGAACACATGCACGACAGGACCGCCCGTTTCGGGAATCGTCCCGAAATCCCACGTTTCATGGCCGAACGCCAAAGGCGGACGTGCCACCGTATCGGGCCGGATCGTCTCCGCGGAGTGATTTCCGGCATTGGCAACGATATTGGCATCGGCCGGAGTTCCACCCCGCTTCCTGCAGGCAACGGAGGTCAATAGACAAGCAATCAACAGAAAAGTTCTAATCATAAAAACAGCCGGGAGCCGTTTTGCGCTCCAATCTTCAAAATTAGCAATTTTCCGCGTCAGACACAAGCATCCGGTCCGAATTGATCGCGCCGGGTGAGATCGAAATAGTCCGACAAGTTTTTTTCAGCCAAGGTGAGACCGTAAAACCGCCTATTCGTTCACGACCAGCAGCATCGTCAGCAAAGGCAGGTAATCCTTGAGTTTGACACGAAGGATTTTCAGACACTGCTGGATGCGGTAATCCACCGTTTTGGGCGAAACTTCCAGCACGGCGGCGATTTCTTCGTAGGTTTTGCGCTGGAAACGGCTCATTTCGAACGCTTCGCGGTAGGAGGCCGGCAGCTCCGCCACGGCCGCCCGGATATTTTCGCGCAGTTCCTCGACGACGTCGAAGTCGGGGACTTCGAACTGCTCGCACATCTTATTGCGGATATTGCCCAGCACGCGCCGCTCGATGGACTCGTGCCCCAGATAGGTCAGGCAGTTATTGCGCACGGCGCCGAATAGATATTTGGGGAGCGAAGTGCTGATACATAACACCGTGCGGTTTTCCCACAGCCACAGCATCAGGTCCTGCACGATATTCTCAGCGGTCTCCTCCCGCTTGACATACATGCGGGCGTAGGCGCAGAGCGTCGGATAATAACGTACGAAAATCTCCTCGTACGCCTTCATCTCGCCGTCGACCAGCCGGTTCAGCAAGCAGGTGTCGGATATCTTTTTCCGTTCGGGCATAATGCGAAATTAATAAAAATTCGGGGTTTGATTCCCCGGAATAAAAAAAATTGAAATTTTATGATTTTCGTTTAGGAACTTTTGTTTTTGAATAGTCTGTAATATAAAAAGCAGGAAAAAAGATGAACACCCCGAACATAGAAAAACTCCTTGTCAGGTATTACAACGACGAACTTCCGGCCGACCAGACGGCCCGCGTCGCGGCGTGGATCGCCGCCAGCGAGGAGAACCGCAAAATCGCCGAACAAGTCTATTACATCTGTTTCGCCGCCGAAACGCAGGAGGCAAAAGCCGCCCTCGACACCGCCGCCGCGCTGCGGAAGGTCAAAGGCCGCATCCGGACTGAAAAATGGCGCCGGATGCTCCAGCAGACCGAGCGCGCGGCTGCCGTCATGCTGCTGCCCTTAGTCGGCCTGTCGGCCTATCTGCTGATGCAGGTGGGATACAAATACAACAGCATGGTCGAAATCCGCTCCACAACGGGCATGGTCAGTTCCGTCACCCTTCCCGACGACACGCGCGTATGGCTCAACTCCAACTCCTACCTGCGCTACCCTGCCAAGTTTACCGGCAAGGAGCGCCGCGTGGTGCTCTACGGCGAAGGCTACTTCGACGTGACCAAAGACCCCGAACGCAAATTCGTGGTCGAAGCGCAATCGACCGAAATAGAGGTTTACGGCACGGAATTCAACGTGGAAGCCTATGACGACGAATACATCCGCGCGACGCTCGTATCGGGACGCATCGGCATGAAGTACGACGACGCCAACCACCGCCGCCAGCTGGTGCAGATGATGCCCGACCAGCAGATAACCTACAACGCCCGCACGGGGGTAATCTACCTCAACACGGCCAACATTCCGTGCAACACCTCGTGGAAAGAGGGCAAGATCGTCCTCAGCAACACCCCGCTCAAGGACGCCCTGCGCATGATCGGTAACAAATACAACGTCTCGTTCAACATCCGCAACGACGAACTGCTCGGCAACACCTTCACGGGTACGTTCTCGAACCAGAGTCTCGACCTGATCCTCAAACACTTCTCCATTTCGTCGAAGATCAAATTCCGGCGGATCGACCAGACGGCCGGCGACAAAGCCTCGGCGGGCCGGGCCGTATTCGAAGTCTACTGAAAAACCGCACGAACCGATTTGCCTACAACCATAAACCAAAAAACCGAATGACACCATGACACCGACCTGACACAAAAAAACATACGGAAAGACCTGCACGTCCTCCCGTATGCCGAATCGTTAAGATCACCCGGCCGCATGAAACGGCCGGACTAACCTAAAGCGCACTTCTTACAAACTTATGAAAAAAATCTTTTCCACCCAAATTATGGGGGGGGGGAAATTTACACCGTACCCCGGCAGCCGGAGTCAGCCGCTCGGTCCGGTCGTATGCACTGGCGTTGTGCATGGCGTTCGCAATCGCCGCCGTCCCCGTACAGGCTCAGGTAAAAAACATCACGCTCAAGGCTTCGAACACCCCCGTTTCGACGGTGATGCAGCAGATCGAGGAGCAGAGCGGCTACACCTTCTTCTACAACACCAAGGATATTCCGCTCGACCGGAACGTCACCCTTTCGGTCGCGAACAAGGACATCCGCGCCGCACTCGACGAACTGTTCCGCAACACCAACGTCAGCTATTCGATCGACAACAAGAGCATCATCCTCTCGGCCCGCGGGGGCGCGCAGCCGCAGCAGGCCAGCCAGATCACCGGCAGGATCGTCGATAAGAACGGCGTGCCCGTCATCGGCGCCACGATCATGATTTCGGGCACCACGCAGGGTACGACCTCCGGCGTCGACGGAACGTTCGCACTCCAGTCCAACGTCTCGCCGGCCGGCATGGTCCTCGACGTTTCATTCATCGGCTACAAGCCGCAGCGCATCTCCGTGAACAACCGCACGTCGCTCTCCGTCACGCTCGAAGAGGACGACCAGCAGATCGAAGCGGTCGTGGTGACGGCGCTGGGCATCAAACGGCAGGAGCGCGCCGTATCCTACAACGTGCAGAACATATCGGACGAAGTATTCCTGACGCGCGACGCCAATATGGTCAACAGCCTCGCGGGCAAGATCGCCGGCGTAACCATCAACGCCAGCGCCGCAGGCGTTGGCGGCGAAACGAAGGTCGTGATGCGCGGTTCGAAATCCATCGCCGGCAGCAACAACGCCCTTTACGTGCTCGACGGCATTCCGCTGCCGTCGCTCTCGCTGACCAACCCCGGCGACGAGTTCACCATCATGCGCGAGAACAACCTCACGGGCGACGGCATCTCCAACTTCAATCCCGACGACATCGCGTCGATGGCCGCGCTGACCGGCCCTTCGGCCGCCGCGCTTTACGGTTCGCAGGCTGCCAACGGCGTGCTGATGCTCACCACACGCAGCGGAGAAGAAGGCGTCTCGGTCAATTACAGCAACAACACAACCTTCATGTCGCCGTTCCTAACCCCGGCCTTCCAGAACACCTACGGAGCCAAGGACGGTTATTACGCTTCGTGGGGTTCGAAGCTCGTCACCAAGCAGTCGTGGACGCCGACCGACTTCTACCAGACGGGATACAACACTTCGAACTCGGTGGGACTCTCCTTCGGCGGCAAGAAGAGCCAGACCTATGTTTCGGCAGGCGTGGTGACGGCCGAGGGCATCATTCCGAACAACGAATACAACCGTTACAACTTCACGGCCAACCACAGCTCGTCGTTCCTCGACGAGCGCATGCACCTGAGCGTGCTGGGCATGTACATGAACGTCAATGAGCAGAACATGCTCTCGTCGGGCCAGTACTACAACCCGATGATCCCGGTTTACCTCATGTCGCCGAGCGACGACATCCGCAAATACGCCGTTTACGAGCGTTACAACGCTTCGCGCAACTTCCCGGTGCAGTACTGGCCGTGGGGATCGCAGAGCCTGCAGATGCAGAACCCCTACTGGATCACCAACCGCAACATGTTCAACACGGGCAAGGACCGTTTCCTGTTCGGCGCCTCGCTCAAATACGACGTGACCGACTGGCTCGACATCACGGGACGCGCCCGCATCGACTACACGCACATCACGGCCGAGCAGAAGAACTACGCTTCGACGCTGGGACTCTTCGCCGGCGACAAGGGCCGCTATTACAACAACACCTACATCACCTCGCAGCGTTACGCCGACGTGCTGGCCAACTTCCACAAAACCTTCGCCGACGGAGCGTTCTCGCTCAACGCCACCCTCGGCGCCTCGATCGAGGACTACAAGCACCGCGCGATACTGCTCGGCGGCGACCTGACGGGCGTGCCCAACCTCTTCACGCTGGCCAACATGACCACCAACAAGAGTCAGGCGAAGGAGACCATCAACGACCAGACGCAGTCGCTTTTCGCCACACTGCAGCTGGGTTATAAGAATATGGTATTCCTCGACGTGACGGCGCGCAACGACTGGGTGACGGCGCTGGCCAATACCTCCAAGACGTCGATGTTCTACCCGTCGGTAGGTCTTTCGGCCGTGCTGACCGACATCTTCAAGGTCGATTCGCGCGTACTGTCGTTCGCCAAGATCCGCGCATCGTACGCCGAAGTGGGCAACGCCCCGATGCGCTGGATCACCATTCCGACCTACCCCGTATCGGACGGCACGCCGCAGACATCGACCTACCTCACCTCGGACGACTTCAAACCCGAACGCACCAAATCGTGGGAGGTCGGCGCCGACGTCCGTCTGTGGGGCAACAAGCTCATACTCAACGCAACCTACTACAGTTCGCGCACCTACAATCAGGTTTTCAACCCCGACATCTCATCGACATCGACCTACAGCAGCCTCTACGTCAACGCCGGCCGCGTGGACAACAAGGGCGTCGAGGTGTCGGCCGAGCTGAACCAGAACCTCGGTCCCGTGAAGTGGTCTTCGAACCTCGTCTACTCGCGCAACCGCAACAAGGTGGTCGACATGCTCGACTCCTACAAACTGTCGAACGGCACGGTGATTTCGCAGGATTCGATGGTCATGGGCGGTACGACGGGCGTCAAGATGGTGCTGCGCGAAGGCGGCCAGATCGGCGACATCTACGTCAATACGCTCAAGACCGACGAGCACGGCGCGATCTGGGTATCGCCCACCGGCAGCAACGTCGCCCCGGCCAAGGACACATGGATATACGCCGGCAACAGCAATCCGAGCTACACGCTTTCGTGGCGCAACGAATTCAACTGGAAAGGTCTCTCGCTGGGCTTCATGTTCAACGCCCGCGTAGGCGGCGTAGGCGTATCGCTCACGCAGGCCGCGATGGACTACTTCGGCGTCTCGGAACGCACGGCCACGGACCGTCTGAACGGCGGCGCACTCGTAAACGGCCAGCGCATTCCGGCCGAAAACTACTACCAGACCATCGGCGGCAACGGTGCCGACGCCATCGGCGCCTGCTATGTCTACTCGATGACCAACGTCCGGCTGGGCGAGCTGACCCTCGGCTACGACATCCCCGTCCAGAAGTGGTGCAAGTGGATCAAGGGACTCAACGTCTCGTTCATCGGCCGCAACCTCTGGATGCTCTACTGCAAAGCGCCGTTCGATCCCGAAACGGTCGCCGGCACGGGCACCTTCTCCTCCGGCATCGACTACTTCATGCAGACGAGTACGCGCAACCTCGGATTCTCGGTAAAAGTGACCTTCTAACTTCAACATTACAGTCTTATGAAAAAAGCTAACGGCATAAAACTCCTGACGCTGGCCGGTCTTATGGCGACCGCGGCCTGCACGGGCGATTTTCTGAATAAAAACACCAACCCCGACCAAGCGACCGACGAGATGCTGTCGTGGGACAACCTCTCGACGGGTTCGGCATTCGCGCAGATGACCAAGAACGTCATCCCCTCCTTCCAGCTGGTCGGCGACAAGGAGTACGGCAGCGCCAACTATCAGGTCATCGAGGACCTCGCGGGCAACATCTTCGCCGGCTACACCGGAGTCATCAACACCAGCTTCACGGGCAACAACCTCTACAACGTCACGGGCAAGGACTGGTACAACGCCATGTTCAACGACGCCTACACCCGCGTCATCAGCGCATGGAACCAGCTCGATCCCCAGCGCGGCGAATTCCCCGAAGTGGTCGCCCTCGCCGACATCGTGAAGGTCGCCGCGATGCACCGCGTAACCGATACCTACGGCCCCATCCCCTACCTCAACATCAGCAGCGGGGACATCAACAAGGCCTACGATCCGCAGCAGGCGGTTTACAAACGCTTCTTCGAGGAGCTGGACGCCGCCATCACGACACTGACCGCGTTTTACGAGGCACAACCCGGCACCAAACTGCTGGAGGCTTACGACAACGTCTTTTCGGGCAACGTGAGCGGCTGGATCAAATTCGCCAATACGCTGCGCCTGCGTCTGGCCATGCGCGTGGTCTATGCCGACGCGGCGCTGGCCCAAGAGCAGGCTGCGGCCGCCATCGGCAATCCGGTCGGCCTGATGACCGGCGCCGCCGACCTCGCGGAGCTGCACAAACCCGCCACCGGTTCGTGGGAATACCCGCTTTACATGATCCAGTACAATTTCGACGACTCGCGCATCGGCGCCACGATCGAAGCCTACATGAACGGCTATCAGGACCCGCGCCGCGGCAAGTACTTCGTGGCGACGGCCAAGGGTGAGTACCACGGCGTACGCACCGGCATCACGCCGACTTCGTCCTATGCCGATTCGGAAGACCTTTCGCGCGTAAACTGCACCAACAACGACAACATTATGTGGATGACGCCCGCAGAAGCATGGTTCCTGCGCGCCGAATATGAGTTGCGCTGGGGTTCCGAATCGGACGCTGCAACCTATTACGCCGAGGGTATCCGCACTTCGTTCTCGACACTCGGCGCCAGCGGAGCCGAAGACTACATCGCCGACAAGGAGCTGACACCCGGCAGCTATACCGACATGGTCACCGGCGGCAACTCGAATCAGAGTCCGCTCGCCTCGATTCCCATCTGCTGGAAAGCGGGCGGCGATTTCGAGACCCATCTCGAACAGATCATCACCCAGAAGTATCTGGCCATGTTCCCCGAAGGGCAGGAAGCTTGGTCGGAATTCCGCCGCACGGGTTATCCGCGCATCCTGCCGGTCCTCGTCAACAACAGCGGCGGCAAGATCAGCACCTCCAAGCAGATCCGCCGCCTGAACTACCCCTCGACGGAGTACAGCACCAACGCCGAAGCCGTCGCAACGGCCACGCACACACTCAACAGCGAATCGTCGAACCCCACGGGCGACAACGGCGGTACGAGCGTATGGTGGGACAAGAACCCAAGATTATAAACCGAAAACCTGAACAACCATGAAAAAGACAATAACGACCCTTGCCGTCATATTTGCGGTATGCGCCGGATTTACGGCATGCGACACGGACGCCGAGCCGCTGAACCTGCAGCCGGCTTACAAATACTCGGAAGAATATTACGCCAACCTGCGCGCCTACAAGGATACCTTCAAGGAACGCTCGCTCTGCTTCGTATGGTTCTCGGACTACGACCAGAGCTACTCGATGGCTTACCGCTTCGCGGGGCTTCCCGACAGCGTGGACATCTGCTCGCTCTGGGGCGGCTACCCCGATCCGGTCAAGAATCCGCTGGCCTACAAGGAGATGTGGGAGATGCGCAACAAGAAGGGCACCCGGCTGGTGATGCCCACGATCATCCGAATCATGGAGAACGACAACTTCGCCAACTTCGGACTCACGTACGAAGACATGGTCAATCAGACGACCACGATCGACCCCGACGGCGTTTATCCCGACTGGTGCGTGCTCTACGGCAACCACCTGCTCAAAGACGTATGGGAGTACGGCATCGACGGGTTGGATCTCGACTACGAGCCGGAATCCTCGGACGAACGCAACTACGGAATCTACGGCGATCGCATGACCCTGTTCGTGCAGTATCTCGGCCAGTTCATCGGCCCGATGTCGCCCAACCCCGAAAAACTGCTGATCGTGGACGGACACACCCCGCCCGCAGAGACGGAGCCTTACCTCGACTACTATGTGAAACAGAACTACGGCAGCAGCAGCGTCTCCTTCACCTCGACGTTCCCCTATGAGAAGCAGGTATTCACGGAGAACATCGGCGCTTACTGGCAGACCGGCGGCGGCATGGAGGCGCAGGCGGCGGCCAAGGCCCCGGAAGGCCATTTCAAGGGCGGTTTCGGCGCATTCTTCTGCCTGCGCGACTACCACACTTCCGATTCGGGCGCCGACAAGGAGATACCCTACGGCCACCTGCGCCGCGCGATTCAGCTGCAGAACCCTGCCGTAACGAAATAACCTGAAACAGAACCTGAACCATGAAAAATATCACGAAATACATACTCGCGGCCGCAGCGGCGTTCTCGTCGCTCACGGCGTGTCAGGAGTTCGAAGACTTCGACAAGACCATCGACGGCACTCCGGGACTGGTTTACGTCCAGACCGGCACGGAAAACCTCTACACGATCCGGGTCGTACACAAGCCCACCGGCTCGACCGGCGAATTCTTCACCGAATTCCCCGTCCGCTGCAACACCACGCGCCATGCGGGCGTCAAGGCGACCTTCGTCTACGACGCTTCGCTGGTCGAGAGCTACAATGCCGAGCACAAGACCTCGTATGCGGCGCTGCCTGCCGAGTACCTGACGCTCGAAAACACGACGCTGACCGTGCCTGAAAACGCAACGGCATCGGCCGACTCGGTCAAGGTGACGCTCACGGGCGACCTCTCGCTGCTGACCGAACGCAACTACTTGGCGCCGCTGCGCATCAAGGCCGAGAGCATCGACGCCAGCGAAGTCATGGGAGCGGTCTATGTGGCCGTAGCGACCGAGATCAACCTCATCCGCGCCATCGAATCCACCGACGACATGGTCGGTTTCACCGCCACGGGCCGCAGCGCGTGGACGGCCGACTGCGGCAATTACGCCAATCTGTTCGACGGCAGCACTTCGACGTCGGTCGATTTTCCGGAACAGTACGGCAACGTGCTCAATATCGACATGAAAGAGCCGCAACTGGTGACCGGACTCTGTCTGGGATACGGCTCCGTGCCCTCGGTGTCGATCGAATACAGCGCCGACGGCGAGAACTTCTCGCAGGCCGGAACTCCCGTAGCGGGCGAATACGTGACGGGCGGCTCCCGGATGTACGCCGCATTCCACGGACATATCGAAGCCCGCTACCTGCGGCTGACCGTCGGTTTTTCGAGCAGCTGGAGCAAAACCCTCTCCGAAATCGACATCTACAAGATCGACAGCGAAGATCCGACCGTCTATGCCGTGACCGGCACGGAAAACCTCATCACGGGTAAAATCACGCACCGGCAGACCGGTTCGACCAGCGACGTGAACGCTTCGTTCAGCGCATATGCGACGGTAGCTTCGACAAGCGGCTACACGGTGTCGGTCGCAGCCGACAACTCGCTGGTCGCCGCTTACAACACGGCCCACGGCACTTCGTACGCGGCGCTGCCCGCCGAGTACCTGCAACTGGACAACAACCCGCTGACGATCGCCGCCGGGGCTTACAAATCCGAAGGCGAAGTGACAGTCTCGCTCAAGGGCGACCTGACACGGCTGAGCGACCTCAACGGTTATCTCGCGCCGCTGAAACTCTCCTCTTCGGGCGCAGGCACCAGCGCCGGCCGCGGCGTGGTCTATCTGGCCGTGAAAGTCGAGCAAAACAAGATCCGCCCCATCACGTCGGCAGACGACATGGTCGGATTCCCCGCCGCAGGCCGCACCGCATGGACGGCCGACTGCCCGGATTACGCCAACCTGTTCGACGGCAGCGCCTCGACGCGGACCAACTTCACCGACCAGAACGACAACGTGGTGACCATCGACATGAAATCGACGCATATGGTGACCGGCATCGACCTCAACAGCGCAGGCATCTCGTCCGTTTCGTTCGAATACAGCACCGACGGACAGACCTTCCTGACGGCCGGCACTCCCGCATCGAACGAATACGCGACGTCGGGTTCCAACCGCTACATCGCCTTCTACGACTACCTCGAAGCCCGCTATCTGCGCCTGACCATCAGTTTCTCAAGCAGCTGGAGCAAATACGTCAGCGAATTCAACATCTATGAGATCGAGAGCGACGAACCCACGGTCTATGCCATGTGCGGCAGCGACAACGTGCTGACGGGCGCCATAGCCCACACGCCGGGCGGTTCGTTCAACCAACTCAACGCGGCGTTCAACGTCTACTGCACGGTATCCTCGGCAAGCGGATATTCGGTATCGGCGACACCCGACAACTCGCTGATCGCGGCCTACAACTCGGCCAACGGCACCTCCTACGCCGCACTTCCCGACGGACACCTGCTGCTGGAGAACAACCCCTGCGCCATCGGCCCGAACAACAACAAGTCCGACGGCCAGATCAAAGCCTCGCTCACGGGCGACCTGACGGGCCTGACCAACGCCAAGGGCTATCTCGTGCCGCTGAAACTCTCGGCGCAGGATGCGGTGACCAGCAGCGGCCGCGGCGTTGTCTACCTCGTCATCATCCCGGCCGAAGAGCTTTTCCGCAAGAACTTCACCGTGGCCGACATCACGGGCGCGCTCGTGGCCGACCGTTCGGGCTGGAGCATCACCGGCGGCGATTACCACAGCGGAAGCTGGCCGGAGGTAATCGACGACAGCACGGACACCTTCATGCGTCCGTGGGGAAGCCCCATCATGTTTACGATAACCTTCGACAAAGAGTACGAGATGACGGGACTCCGCATCACGGCCCGCACGGACAACGCATCGTATCAGAACTACCAGCCCAACGCCATAACCATCGAATACAGTCTCAACGGCGAAGACTACACCGAACTCGGCACGGCGGCCAGCGCCGACGGCAGTCTGCTGAAAAACGTCCCCTCGTCCTATGTCGCGCTCTACGGTTCGCAGAAGATGAAGTACATCCGTATCACGGCATCGTACGGCAGCAACATGGGCGTCGGCGACTTCAACATTTACGCAAAATAAACCTAAACAGAGCTATGAAATTCAATCATATTCTTTCCGGATTGGCGCTCTCCGCGGCCGTACTGGCCGCCGGCTGCCAGAAATCGCTGGAATATTCCGACGTGGTCTATTTCACGGGTACCGAAAATTCGAACATCACCAACATGTACGTCGACGGTCCTTCGTCCATGGGCGTCACCGTCACCTCGTCGTGCAAGATGGCGGCCGACGTGCAGGTTTCGCTGGCGGTCGACGCAGCGGCCGTCGATGCCTACAACGCCCTACACGGCACGGACTACCGGATGCTGCCCGCCGGCAGCTACCGGCTCTCCGACGACGCAGTAACCATCGCCGAAGGCACCAACGTCTCGACGCCCTCCTCGTTCGAAATCGTCTCCATGGACGATTTCGACGAAGGCGCACACTACTGCGTACCGCTGAAGATCACGGGCACCTCGAACGGCATGGGCGTTCTGGAAGCGTCGAGAACGCAGTATATCTTCATCAGCCAGATCACCACCACGCGCGGCATCGACCTGCAGAACCGCTGGTACATAACCATGGACGGCATGGTGGACGATCCCGCGCTGAAAGATCTGCCGGCCTGCACGATGGAAATCCGCATGTATGCTAACGGCTGGAGAACTTCGGGACATATGATCTCGTCGCTGATCGGCGTCGAGGAGAACTTCCTGCTGCGCGTCGGCGACGAGAGCATCAAGAATCCCGCGCAGTTGCAGCTCGCCGGACGCGGAACCTCCATCACGGCTCCGAACGCCCTGAGTCTGGGACGCTGGTACCACATCGCCGTGGTGGACAACGGCTCCGAAATGACGATCTACATCGACGGCAACGCCGAAATCAGCGTAGACTCGTCAAGCAGCAAGGCCATCAATCTCGGATTCTACTACAACAGTCCGTTCGCCATCGGCATGTCCGCCGCCGACGTCCGTTACTTCAACGGTTACGTCAGCGAGGCGCGGGTGTGGAAACGCGCCCTGACGCCCACCGAACTCAAGAACAACCAGTGTTATGTCGATCCGGCCACCGCCGAAGGGCTTATCGGCTACTGGCGTCTGGATCAGGTCGAAGACGACGGTAGGACGTTTACCGACCTCTCCGGCAACGGATACCACGGCAAGGCTTCGTCGAATCCCATCTGGACCGGCGAAATCAAGTGCCCCGTCGTAGACTAACCTAAACAGCTAACGAATCAACGGGTCGGGCGGCCGCCGGAAAAGCGGCCGCCCGCAACCCTTA
>ENA-UEQY01000659-UEQY01000659.1-human-gut-metagenome-genome-assembly--contig:-NODE-659-length-20909-cov-8.842598_pt1 | contig 20909 bp, 16 predicted proteins | sample MGYA00242949_ERZ507949 | MGnify/ENA primary metagenome ERZ507949 (study PRJEB26167, sample SAMN06115403) | human gut metagenome | host: Homo sapiens | place: China:Jiangsu | collected 2016-07-06... | reverse complement strand
CCCTTCGTAACCGATTGCATGAAATAATTAAAGGAGGAAGAGACAATGGAAGTTATTCTGATCAAAGATATGGAAAACCTGGGCTACGCCAACGACATCGTGACCGTAAAGCCCGGTTATGCGAACAACTACCTGATTCCCCAGGGTTACGCAAAGGCTGCCACCGCATCCGCCAAGAAGGTGCTCGCCGAGAACCTCCGCCAGCGCGCCCACAAGGACGCCAAGATCCTTGCCGACGCACAGGCACTCGCCGAGACCATCGCCAACCTGCCGCTCACGCTGGCCGTGAAGGCCGAGGAGGGCAAGCTCTTCGGTACGGTTACCGCCACCGACCTGGCCGAGGCCCTGGCTGCCAAAGGCATCGAACTCGACCGCAAGCTGATCGCCGTAGAGGGCATCAAGACCGTCGGCGAATACGAAGCAACCGCCAAACTCCACAAGGAGGTCAAGGCAGTCATCAAATTCTCGGTTACCGCCGCAGAATAGTCCGCAGGAGGTTGCAAGGGTTCCGCCCTGCAACTACCCGCACCCTAAAAAAGGAGAGCCAAAGGCTCTCCTTTTTGCATTCAGGCAATACTCCGTCCAGATATTCGTATCCACCGAATTCGGGGACGGGCACGCCGTGTGTCCTACCAACCCGCATTCCGGACTGTTCGATGCTGCCGGATTCCCCGCCCCGGGTCAGTGCGGCGGCGCGGCCGGCGGCACGGGATGGCGCGGCGGCACGGAGTAGGAACGCAGCACGAGCGCCACGCCGACGAAGATCACCAACGCGAAGACCACCGTATCGGCATGCAGCTTGTCCAGCCCCATCCCGACCGAAATGGCGATCGCCAGCACGGGCTGCAGGTAGGTGTAGATGCTCGACACCGTGGCCGGCACGCTCTTGAGCGCATAGTTCAGCATCAGGTTCGGCAGATAGGTCGGCACCGTCAGCACGAAGAGCGTCGGGAAAAGCGCATGGCCGGCTATGGCGGCATAGTCGGTGTGGATGATCTCCTTCAGCCCGAAGGGCAGCGCAACGACGGCCGCCACGCAGTATACCCAGCGCAGCACGGTGGTGATGCGGTACCTGGCAACCAGGGCTTTGAACCACACCATGTACAGCGACGTGGCGCAGGCGCACAGCATGATCATCACGTTGCCCCAGACATGCGAATGCTGGTGCGACGACGACGCACCCGTCAGCACCACGGCCACGGCGCCGGCCATGCCGAGCACCAGCCCCGAGACCTTGAGCTTCGTGAAGCGATCCATGCCCAGCAATACGGAGAGCAGCAGCACCAGCAGCGGGACGATGGTGTCGATGATCGATCCGTCGATGGGCGAAGTCATCGAAAGTCCGTACATGATGAATACCTTGCGCAGCACTCCGATCAGCAGCGCGGCGCCGATCAGCTTGCGGATGTCGGCGCGCGAGACCCGTTCGGCCTTCTGCCACAGCAGCGGCACGAGCGAAAAAAGCGCCGTGACGACCAGCGATCCCGCCACCATGGCCATCGGGTGGACATAGTGCGGCAATACGATGTTGTAAAACGGGTAGTCCATGGCCCATACGATATTGCATATCAGCAGGGCGATGTGGGGTTTGAATCTGCTCATTCCGTCTCGGGGTTTACCCTGCGGAAAACAAAAACAGTGCCTTTCCGTTCGGAAGGGCACTGTCATTATACCGGTGGCGGCCATTTCTCACCAGCTGTCGCGCGGCACTTCGAACGAACCGGGCGATGCCCCCGGCAGCTCTTTTCCCCGGTAATAGACTTTCCATGCGTCTTTCCCGTATCCTTCCCCGAGTTCTTCGAACGTTTGTGCCGAGGCGCCCTTCACCTCCCCGCCCATGTAAAATACCTTCCAGGCATCCTTTCCATACCCGTCTCCGAGACTCTCGAAGGTCATCGCCGACGCCCCGTCCACCTTCCGGCCGCGGTAATACACCGTCCAGCTGTCCTTCGAGTAACCGCCGCCCAACCTTTCGCCCGACAACGCGCTCCCGTCATCCCGCTCCCCGTAGTGGTAGGTATGCCAGTTGTCTTTCCCTATCCCGTTCCCGAGGCTCTCGAACGACGAAGCCGATGCCCCTTCGACCTTCCGGCCGCGGTAAAACACCGTCCAGTTGTCCTTGCCGTACCCGCCGCCGAGATCCGTGAACGACGATGCCGAAGCACCCTTCACCTTCCGGCCCTGGTAATACACCGTCCAGTTGTCCTTCGAGTAACCCCCGTGCCGTCTCTCCCGGCCGGGCTGCGACGCCCGAACCTCCTCGGGAGCAGGGCTCCCCAGGCAATGCGGGACACCCGCGAAAACGGCAAACAGCGAAAACAGGGATAAAATCAGCTTTTTCATAAGGCGCGGGTATTGATTTATTAAAAGACGTGAAATTTACCGAGTTATTGCCCCGCATCCAAGAAATCGGCGGTAAACTTACCCGGGGTGAGGCGAAAAACCCAGCCCTCCGCCTCAACCCGCCGCACCTGCTCCCATATTGTTTACCGCTCCCGTCCTGCCACCGATTCCGTCCCGCCTTACCCTGCTCCACTCCCGTCCTGCCACCGATTCCGTCCCGCCTCTCACCGTCTCATTCCCGTCACTCCAATACTGTCCCCCTTACCCTGTTCCTCTCCCGTCATGCCGCCGTTTCCCGTCCCGCCGTTCCCTATCCCGTTCCCGACCCATCTCCGATTCCGTCCCGCTTTTCCCCGTCCTGCACCCGTCCTGCCTCCGATTTCAGCACAGCCTTTTCCCAATCTCCTTACCTTGCCCCGGCCCCGCCCATCTCCTTTCCCTGCCTACCGCCGCTCCTCCTCTCCCACATTTTCCGCCGCAGTCCTTCACCGCTCCCGGCCTATCCTTCGCCCAAGTCTATCCGCACCCCGCCCCGCAATCCTTTTCCCAACCGCGACCAACTGCCCCACCTTTCCCCGCGCCCACAAAAAAAGAACCGCAGGCGCAATGCCTGCGGCTCTTTCGATATATCGGCGGACGGCTGCACCGTCCCTCCGTGCGGGGATTACTCCTCGGCCTTCTCTTCCTTGGCAGCCTTCTTGGCGTTCTTCGCCTCGGCAGCCTCCATGGCGCTCTTCAGCGCGGCCAGACCTGCGATGTCGCCCAGCGTCGTCTTCTCGACCGAAGCGTTGATCTTCTTCACGGTCGACTTCGTAGCATCGGCGGCGGCACGCTTCTCAGCCTTCTCGGCTGCCACTTCGGCACGCTTGGCCTCTTCGTACGTACGCAGGTGCGAAAGGGTGATGCGCTTGGTAGCCTTCGAGAACTCGAGCACCTTAAAGTCGAGCTTGTCGCCCACCTTCGGCGTCGTGCCATCCTCTTTGGTGAGCTGGCGTGCGGGGCAGAAGCCCTCCACGTTCTCGCCCAGTGCGACGACTGCGCCCTTGTCGGTCATCTCGGTGATCGTACCCTCGTGGATGCTGTCTACCGAGAACTGGTTCTCGAACTCGTTCCAGGGGTTCTCCTCAAGCTGCTTGTGGCCCAGCGACAGACGGCGGTTCTCCTTGTCGATCTCGAGCACCACGACGTCGATATCAGCGCCCACCGACGTGAATTCGCCGGGGTGCTTTACCTTCTTCGTCCAGCTCAGGTCGGAAATGTGGATCAGGCCGTCGATACCCTCCTCGATCTCGACGAAGATACCGAAGTTGGTAAAGTTGCGCACCTTGGCCGTGCACTTCGTGCCGACGGGATACTTGGTTTCGATATTTTCCCAGGGATCGGGCGTAAGCTGCTTGATGCCCAGCGACATCTTGCGCTCCTCGCGGTCGAGCGTCAGGATGACGGCCTCGACTTCGTCGCCGACCTTCATGAACTCCTGCGCCGAACGCAGGTGCTGGCTCCACGACATCTCCGAAACGTGGATCAGCCCCTCGACGCCGGGGGCGATCTCCACGAATGCGCCGTAGTCGGCCATCACGACCACGCGGCCCTTGACCTTGTCGCCGACCTTGAGGTTCTGGTCGAGCGCCTCCCACGGATGCGGGGTGAGCTGCTTCAGGCCCAATGCGATACGCTTCTTGGCGTCGTCGAAATCGAGGATAACGACCTGGATCTTCTGGTCGAGCGCCACGATCTCTTCGGGGTGGTTCACGCGGCCCCACGAGAGGTCGGTGATATGGATCAGGCCGTCCACACCGCCCAGGTCGACGAATACGCCGTACGAGGTGATGTTCTTGACGGTACCCTCGAGGATCTGGCCCTTCTCGAGTTTCGACATGATAACCTGCTTCTGCGCTTCGAGTTCGGCCTCGATGAGCGCCTTGTGCGAAACGACCACGTTGCGGAACTCCTGGTTGATTTTCACCACCTTGAACTCCATGGTCTTGTCCACGTATACATCGTAGTCGCGGATGGGCTTCACGTCGATCTGCGAACCGGGCAGGAACGCCTCGATGCCGAATACGTCGACGATCATACCGCCCTTGGTGCGGCACTTGATGTAACCCTTGATGATTTCGTCCTTTTCGAGGGCCTCGTTCACACGATCCCACGATTTGAGCTGACGTGCCTTCTTGTGCGAAAGAACCAGCTGTCCGCCCTTGTCCTCGGCCGACTCGACATAGACCTCGATCTTATCGCCGACCTTCAGGTCGGGGTTGTAGCGGAACTCGGAAACGGGAATGACACCCTCGCTCTTGTAGCCGATGTTCACGAGAACCTCGCGCTTGGTAATGCCCGTAACGGTACCTTCCACGACCTCGCCGACATTGACGTTCGAAAGCGTCTTGTCGTAAGCCTCTGCGATCTCCTCCTTGGGATGGTCATAGACCCCCAGGTCGTTCTCATACGCGTTCCAGTCGAAATTCTCGTTCGTGACTACATTTTTCATTTCTTCCATGATGGAAATTCTTTTTGCGATACAATCGCTCGTTAAATGATTAATAATAAAACTCGTAGCCCCCATCGCGCGCCTTATGCGCATACGTGAGGGCTACAAAGGTAACGGTTTTTTGCGAATCTGCAAAAAATCAGGCGGTTATTTGCGTCCCGCGGACGACGCCCGGAGGCTTCCGCGGCGCCTATTTGCGCACCACCCGCTGCCGCGGGGTGTTGTCGATCTTCAGCGGGCTGTCGTCCCTGAGCTCTTCGAGCAGGATGTCGGCCACCTTCTCGACGGTGATTTCCCCGCCGGTATATTCCATATCCTTGTAATTCCGGTAAATGTAGTCGCTCACGGCGACCTTGTACTTCCGCCCCTCGCGCAGCTTCGGGAACTGCACGTCGAGGGCGTTGTCCGCCGCATCGGTGACGATCACATAGGGCGTGGTCGAAATCAGGTCGATGCGGTGCGCCTCCTTGGCGTTCACCGGGTCGTTGTACTTCGACACGATCATGCGGCGCATCTGGGCGGGCGTCATCTCCATCTCGGCGACCAGCGTCCCGAACGGCTCCAGCCCGTATACCTTCGCCGCGCTCACCCCGCCCGCGGGGATCGAATCGAGGCGCACGCCGCCGATGTGGTAGAAACCGACGTCGGCATCGGCCTCGTCGGCGACCGCCGCGGCCATCCAGTTGGCAAGTCCCCACTTGTCGGCGGCATTGCCGAAGCGCCCGACGGGTTTGTTCAGCCCCGGGTCGGCATAGTAAGCCTCGACCTGCTTCTGGTAGAGGATATCGGGTTCGTAATCGGCCAGCGGGACGATCCGGTAATCAACCCCAGACACCTTATGCCCCTTCATCCGTACGGTCGTCACGCCGATGTTCCGCAGGTCTTTGCCCGTCTGCGTCAGCAGCGTGCCGCCGATGAGCGTATCGACCTCTTCGTGCGTATGCCCGCCGATCACCACGTCGTACTGCGACTGCCCCTTGGCGAGCAGTTCCGCATCGCGGTCGTCGCCCATGTGCGACACGAGTACCAGCACGTCGCACTCGGGCCGCAGCTCCGCGGCATATTCGAGGGCCATCGCCTGCGGGTCGGGAAACTCCAGCCCCGCGAAACTCGATTCATTGCCCGCCGGATGCCCCGGCCCCTCGTAGTTGGTCACCACGCCGACGAACCCGATCCGGATCCCGTCCCGGTCGACGATCGTGTAGGGCGGCAACTGCGGGAAGGTGCAGGTGTCGCTCACCACGTTGGCGCAGACCACCTCGAAGTCCATGCTGTCGATCATCCGCCCCAGGAACGCCTGCCCGTGGTCGAATTCATGGTTGCCCAGCGTCGCCACGTCATACCCCAGTTCGTTCATCAGGGCGATCATCGGCATACCGGGCGTCGGCGCCATGTCCACATAGGCATTCCCCGTCCAGCGGTCGCCGGCATCGACCAGCACCACCAGCCGGGCCGTATCGCGGCACGCCTCGACGGCCGACGCCAGCCGCGGGAAGTTCTGTATCTTTGCGTGCATGTCGTTCGTCGACAGCAATACGAGCGTCCTTTCGCGGGGGGCGCAGGCCGCGGCGAGCGCCGCAACGGCGACCAGCCCCATCCTCAGCATTCCTTTCATAACACAGGTTTTAGTTTGTCAAAGTTATAAATTATTCATATCTTTACATGGTTTCAATCCTGAAAATCTATGACGAATATCATCGAAATCATATGTGAGAACCTCGGCGGCAAGGTCGAAGTGCCGATGGGCACCCCGCTTTCCGAGGTCGCAAAGCGGGTCGCACCGGGCCCCTACCCGTTCCTGGCCGCCCTGGTCAACAACCGCATCAAGGAGTTGTATTACAAAATATATACCCCGGTGAGCGTCCGCTTCGTGGACATCACCTCCTTCTCCGGCATCCGCGTCTACCAGCGGACGTCGTGGTTCATCCTGCAAAAGGCCGTACGCGACCTCTTTCCGGGCAAGACGCTCCACATCCGCCATTCGATGGGACAGAACGGTTTTTACTGCGAGGTCGAAGGCATCGACGAGTTCTCACACGAACAGGCCGCGGCACTCGAAGGGCGCATGCGCTACCTGGTGGCGCAAGACCTGCCGATCAGCCGCATGAAGATCCTCACGAGCGAAGTCCGCGCCCGCTATGCGGCCCAGGGGCTCACCGACAAGATCGCCCTGCTGGACACCCGCCCGCGGCTTTACAGCGACCTCTATACGCTCGGCGACACCGACGGTTATTTCTACGGCGCGCTGGCGCCCTCGACGGGGTTCGTCGACCTGTTCGGCATCGAACCCTACTACAACGGATTCTACCTTGCCCTGCCGCTGCGCACGGCGCCCGACCGGCTCAACACGAACGTCGAACAGGAAAAAATGTTCGGTATCTTCCAGGAATACCAGTCCTGGGTGCGGATCATGGGCGTGCCCACCGTGGGCGCCGTCAACTCCAAGGTGCTCGCGGGCGACGCAGGCGGCATGATCAAACTGGCCGAGGCATTCCACGAACGCAAGTTCGCGTGGGTCGCCGACACGATCTACGACGCCAACATCTCGCGCGGCGTGCGCATGGTGCTCATCTCGGGCCCCTCGTCGAGCGGCAAGACCACCTCGGCCAAACGGCTGGGCATCCAGCTCGGCGTGCTGGGGCTGCACCCGGTATTGATCTCGCTCGACGACTACTTCGTCGACCGCGAAAAGACCCCGCGCGACGCCGACGGCAATTACGACTACGAGGCACTCGAAGCCATCGACCTCGGCCTGTTCAACGACCACCTCTGCCGCCTGATGCGTGGCGAAAGCGTCGACATCCCGCGCTACGACTTCATCACGGGGCGCCGCACGTGGCACAAGAACCCGCTGACGCTCGACGAACGTTCGATCCTGATCGTCGAGGGCATCCACGGGCTCAACCCGCGCCTCACCCCGAGCGTCCCCGAAGCGCAGAAATTCCGCATCTACATCTCGTGCTTCACGTCGGTGGCGATGGACAACCTCTCGCGCATCGCCACGACCGACAACCGCCTGCTGCGCCGCCTCACGCGCGACTATACGCAACGCGGCGCCGATGCCGTGGCGACGCTTTCGCGCTGGGGCTCCGTCCGCCGCGGCGAGGAGAAGCACATCTTCCCCTACCAGGAAAACGCCGACGTCATGCTCAACTCGTCGCTCTTCTACGAAATCTCGGTGTTGCGCCCCTATGCCGAAAAGATCCTCCGCGAGGTTCCCGACACGGTACCCGAGTACGACGAGGCGCGGCGCATGCTGAAGTTCCTGAAAAACTTCACCCCCATCCCGCCCGACGAGATCCCGCCCACGTCGATCATCCGGGAGTTCATCGGCGGCAGCAGTTTCAAGTACTGACCCCGGAAAGCCCCGCCGGGCTCCCCGCCCCGTACCCCGCCGATGCCGGGACACCGCCCGGCAGGATGCGGCGCCGCAGGCCGCATGCGGCGGAAAATATAAGCCCGGCAGGCGCTTGCGGTCTTCGTAAAAATAGTATTTTTGCATGGGAATTACGCGCCGCCCGGCGCATCCGACGACAATAACCAATTGATGATAACTATGTTCGACAAGTTTTCCGAACGCCACATCGGCGTCAGCAACGAAAAAGACCTCAAAGCCATGCTCGAAGTGATCGGCGCAAAGTCGGTCGACGAACTGATCTCGCAGGTCATTCCCCAGTCCATCCGGCTCAAGAAGCCGCTCGCACTGCCGGCCGAAGGGATGAGCGAATACGAATTCGCCGCCCACATCCGCTCGCTGGCCGACCGCAACCGTTGCCTCAGATCGTTCATCGGCATGGGCTACTACCCCTGTGCCGTCCCGGCCGCCATCGTGCGCAACGTCTTCGAGAACCCCGCCTGGTACACCTCCTACACGCCCTACCAGGCCGAGATCTCGCAGGGCCGCCTCGAGGCGCTGCTGAACTTCCAGACCGCCGTGATCTCGCTCACGGGCATGGAGATCGGCAACTGCTCGCTCCTGGACGAGGGCACGGCCACCGCCGAAGCCATGCTGATGATGTTCGCGCTGCGCTCGCGCGAAGCGGTCAGGGAAGGTCGCAACCAGCTCTTCGTCGACCGCAACATCTTCCCGCAGACGCTCGACGTGCTGCTCACGCGCAGCGAACCGTTCGGCATCGAACTGATCGTCGACGAATACGACGAATACAGCTTCACGGGCAAGGAGTTCGGCGCCATCGTCCAGTACCCGGCCGCCAACGGCGCCGTGCGCGACTATACGGACTTCACGGCCGCAGCACATGCCAAGGGCGTGCTGGTCACGGCTGCCGCCGACCTGCTTTCGCTGGCGCTGCTCAAATCCCCCGGCGAGTGGGGCGCCGACATCGCCGTCGGCTCGACGCAACGCCTGGGCACCCCGATGGGCTTCGGCGGCCCCGGCGCAGGCTACATGGCCACGCGCGAGGCCTACAAGCGCAACATGCCCGGCCGCATCATCGGCGTCTCGGTCGACCGCCTCGGCAACAAGGCGCTGCGCATGGCGCTCCAGATGCGCGAACAGCATATCAAGCGCGAACGCGCCACGTCGAACATCTGCACCGCCTCGGCGCTGATGGCCTCGATGGCAGGCTTCTACTGCGTCTACAACGGCCCCGAGGGGCTGAAACGCGCTGCCGACACGGCCCACCTGGCCGCCGCAACGGTCGCCGACGCACTCCAGGCGATGGATTACAAACTCGCCGCCGCAGACTTCTTCGACACGCTCGAAGTCTCGGCCGAAGCCGCCGTCGTGCAGTCGCTGGCACTCGAAAACGGCATCAACTTCTACTACCCCACCGAAGGCTCCGTGCGCATGTCGTTCGACGAGGTGACCACCCCCGAAGAGGTCGCCGAGGTAATACGCATCTTCGCCGCCGCCAAAGGCAGGAAAGCCAAGGCCGTAAAGCCCGTCACCGAAAGCCGCGTGCCGGCCGCCCTGCGCCGCCGCACGGCCTATCTCTCGGAGGCGGTCTTCAACACCTACCGCTCGGAAAGCGACCTGATGCGCTACATCAAGAAGCTCGAACTGAGGGACATCTCGCTCGCCAATTCGATGATCTCTTTAGGTTCGTGCACCATGAAGCTCAACGCCGCGGCGCTCATGCAGCCGCTCTCGCTGGCGGGCTTCCAGATGATGCACCCCTTCGCCCCGGCCGACCAGGCCGAAGGTTACATGCAGTTAATCACGGAGTTGGAAAACGACCTGGCGACGATCACGGGCTTCGCGGCCTGCTCCCTACAACCCAACTCGGGCGCTGCGGGCGAATACGCCGGGCTGATGGTGATCCGCGCCTACCACCAGAGCCGCGGACAGGGCTACCGCAACGTGGTGCTGATCCCGGCCTCGGCCCACGGCACCAACCCCGCGTCGGCCGCCATGGCCGGCATGAAGATCGTCACGGTGGCCTGTGACGACAAGGGCAACATCGACGTCGAAGACCTCAAGGCCAAGGCCGGGGAATACAGTTCGGAGCTGTGCGGGCTGATGGTCACCTACCCCTCGACGCACGGCGTGTTCGAGAGCCGCATCCGCGAGATCGTGGACGCCGTGCACGACGCAGGCGGGCAGGTCTACATGGACGGCGCCAACATGAACGCGCAGGTGGGGCTGACCAACCCCGGCTACATCGGCGCCGACGTCTGCCACCTCAACCTGCACAAGACCTTCGCCATGCCCCACGGCGGCGGCGGCCCGGGCGTAGGCCCGATCTGCGTCGCCGAGCACCTCAGGGCATTCCTCCCCTCGCATCCGGTTATGCCGACGGGCGGCGACGAGGGCATCACGGCCGTGGCGTCGGCCCCCTGGGGCTCCGCCATGCTGCTGCCCATAACCTATGGTTATATCAAGATGCTGGGTGAAAACGGGCTGCGCCGCGCCACCGAAATGGCGATCGTCAACGCCAACTACATGTCCTCGGCGCTGGCGCCGGAATACCGCACCTATTATTCGGGCGAGACCGGCCGCGTGGGACACGAGATGATCCTCGACCTGACCTCTTTCAAGAAGGACTACGGCGTCGACTGCGGCGACATCGCCCACCGCCTGATGGACTACGGGTTCCATGCCCCGACGCTCTCGTTCCCCGTGCACGAGACGCTGATGGTCGAACCGACCGAATCGGAACCCAAGGCCGAGATGGATCGCTTCATCGAAGCGCTGGTGAGCATCAAGCGCGAGTGCGAAGCCGCCGCGGGACAGGCCGACAACGTGGTCGCCAACGCGCCGCACACCGCCGCCGAGATCGCCGGCGAATGGACGCATCCCTACACCCGCGCCGAGGCGGCATTCCCGCTCGCATGGGTGCGCGAAGCGAAGTTCTTCCCCTACGTGACCAAGATCGACAACGGCTACGGCGACCGCAACCTCTGCTGCCGCAACTGCGAATAGGCTGTCCCGAACCGGCTACTACGTACCAAAAACGCGGGCACGCACGCCGGCACCGCAAGCCATACAATAATGATCCCCGGAATCCGTTTGTATTCCGGGGATTTTTCCGACAGCCCGCATCCGCAAAACCGGCGATACGGAAGACGGGGACGCGCAGGCTTCCGCCGAGGCACCCCGCGAAAAACAGCCCTGCCGGCACCGTAAGCATCGCGGCACGTATCCGGCCCCGGCATTTCACCCGGACAAACCCGACGAAACGGGCCGAAAGCAACAGAAGCGGAAAATAATTTTTTTTTGCACGATTTTAGCATAATAGGGAGATAAGCTTCCATAAAACCAGATAAATTCCGCAGTAATTGCAAATCCGGAACTTAATTTCTATCTTTGCCAATCAATTACATGCAATAAATCCTAATCAGATTACAATGAAAGTAGAACAGAACAAAATGGTCGGCGTGGACTACAAGCTCACTGTCGACGGACAAATCGCAGACCAGTCGCGCCCGGGACAGCCACTCGAATTCATCTTCGGGACAGGCATGCTGCTTCCCAAATTCGAGGAGGCAATCCTGGGCAAGGAGATCGGCGAGGCCGTCTCGTTCACCCTCGAGCCCAAGGACGGCTACGGCGAACTGATCGCCGATGCCGTGGTAGACCTGCCGAAAAATATATTCATGGTCGACGGCAAACTGGCCGAAGACATCCTCTTCGTGGGTTCGCAGGTGCCGATGAGCGACAACCAGGGCAACCGCATGATGGGCATCGTCAAGGAGGTCGGCGACGAAACCGTGAAGATGGACTTCAACCACCCGATGGCGGGCAAGACGCTCAATTTCGACGTCGAGGTCGTATCAGTGCGCGACGTAACGCCCGAAGACTTGCAGGGCGGCTGTTCATGCGGCGACTGCGGGGATGACTGCGGCGGCGGGTGCGACCATGGAGACGGCCACTGCGACTGCCACTGACGAACACGAAGCGGGACTGGAAAGCCCCGCTTTTTTAAACCCGGATACCGTATTACTGTATTATGTGGCCCTGGCCCAACTTGCCACGGTGGCCGACAGCGGTACTTTTCACGACCTGCCGGGACTGGAGGTGAAAGACGCGGATTCCACAGGCGCCGCAGGCAGCAGGGAACCTTCGCCCAGGCCGGGAGGCGGCTCCGCTTTCGCCGCCCCACCCTGCAAACCGGAATCTTCGGTTCCAACCCCGGCAACAAGACAACCAATAAACCGTGTTCACGCTGCGACAATACCTCACGACACTGGCCGACACCCACGGATTGACGAAAACCCTGGGCGGCATGGAGGTATGCCGAGACAGCCGGGGCCGCATGTGCTACACCGTAGGCAACAGCGCCATCGTCTTCCGTGTCCGCCACGAAGGGCATATCCGCTCGCTGCGGTGCTACATGCATCCGCCGCGCCACCTGGCGGAGATTTACGGCGAACGGCTGCTGTCGCAGGAGCTGTACCTCTACGACTCGCCCCGGAGCGGGGTTTGGGTCGACGTCGTACTGGGCGACTGGATCGAAGGCGCGACGCTCCACGAAGCCGTCGCAGAGGCGGCCGCGGCAGAAGACGCAACACGGTTGGGGCAACTGGCCGCGGCGTTCGACCGCCTGGCCGCAAGGCTTACATCGGACGACTGGGCACACGGAGACCTCAAACCCGAAAATATTGTCGTAGACCCCTCGGGGCGGCTGCACCTGATCGACCTCGATGCCATGTACCTGCCCGCATTCGCCGGGGAGGCGAGCCCCGAACTGGGTACCGCGGCCTTCCAACACCCGGCACGGACGATCCGCGACTTCAACGCCTCGCTCGACGACTACCCCGCGGCGCTGATCTCGACGGCCCTTCATGCGCTGGCGCTCGACCCCACCTTGTACGTACGCTACCCCGATGCCGACGGGCTGCTCTTCTCCCCGCAGCAGATCCGCACCGACGAGGCGCTCCGCGAGGCCATCGCGCTTTTCGAACGCGAAGGGCTGGCCGTGCAGTACCGCATCGCACGGTTGCTGTATGCACCCACGCCCCGTTTGTTCGGGCTGCCGGAGTTGCTGGCATGGGCCGCACGCACTGGCGGGCCCCCGTGCGGCGGGAGAGAAGGCGAAGAGACAACCGGGAATACGGGCGGGGACAAAAGCGGGGACACGGACGGCGGCGCAGAGAGGCATCCAGCCGGAAATACAGGGTGCGGCGCGGACAAGCACACAGGCGGAGGCAAAAGCGGCAGAGAGTTGTTTGCGGGCAAAGGCGGAGGCGCCCGGAACGACGGTAGCGCAGTTTTCCCGGAACTGTTCGTCGGGAACGGCCTGTGGGGTTACAGGACACCGGAGCGGATCGTCATACCGCCGCTCTACGACAGCGGGTTCGACTTTACCGAAGGGCTTGCAGCCGTCAGGCTGGGCCAGGCTTGGCACTACATCGACACCGAAGGGCGCACCCGGATACGATGTGCGGGGTACGAAGCCGTAAAACCCTTCCGCAACGGCCGTGCGGAGGTCATCCGTGACGGCAGGCGGCTGGAAATCGACCGCGCAGGGCGCGAGTTTGAAATTTTGCCGTAATTCGTTATATTTGCATCTGCTAAATACGATTGTGATGCCCCAATTCAGAAATATGACACCGGCGGAAATCGCCGCGGTCGAGTCGCTCGGCTCCTCGGCCGAAGCGTGGTCGCAAGTGTCGGTCACCGACGATTTCACCCCCTTCCAGTTGCTGCAAAGCCACCTGGAAGGCAAGGTCGTGATCGGCTCCGGAGCACGCATCATCCGTTCGCGGGTGTGCAACTACCACCTCGGCGAAGGGGCGCTCGTCGAAGGGGTCACGGCACTCGAATGCCGCCGCAGGAGCACGTTCGGGAACGGCGTGGGCGTGGCGACGATGAACGAATGCGGCGGGCGCACGGTGAAGATTTACGACCGCCTTTCGGCGCAGGCAGCCTATCTGATGGCCGTCTACCGGCACCGCCCGCAGACCATGGCGGCCCTGGAAAAGATGGTCGACGACTATGCCGAAACCCGCGCCTCGCAGACGGGGAGCGTCGGCAAGGACAGCCGCATCGTCGGCGCCAGGTTCATCCGCGAAGTCCGCATCGGCGACAACGTCACCGTCGACGGCGCCTCCCTGCTCGAAAACGGCACGGTCTGCGACGGCGCGCACATCGGCGTGGATGTCAAGGCCTACGACTTCATCGCCGCGGAAAACGCCCGGATCGACAACGGCTCGATCGTCGAACGCTGTTTCGTGGGCGAAAGCTGCCGGCTGGACAAGGCCTTCACGGCGGCCGAATCGCTGTTTTTCGCCAATTCGCACTGCGAGAACGGCGAGGCCGCCTCGATCTTCGCGGGGCCCTACACCGTCTCGCACCACAAGTCGTCGCTGCTCATCGCCGGCATGTTCTCGTTTTTCAACGCGGGCAGCGGCTCGAACCAGAGCAACCACCTGTTCAAGAGCGGCGCCGTGCACCAGGCGGTGCACCTCAGGGGCTGCAAGTTCGCCAGCGGCGCCTACATCATGTCCCCAGCGCTGGAAGGGGCTTTCACGATGATCATGGGGCACCACTCGTTCCACCACGACACGTCGGCCTTCCCCTACTCATACCTGATCGAAAAGGAGGGGCGTTCGGTGCTCATGCCCGGGGCGAACCTCACCAGCTACGGCGCCGTGCGCGACATCGAGAAATGGCCGGCACGCGACCGCCGCACCATACGGCGCGACGTCATCAACTTCGAAGAATACAACCCTTATATCACCTCGGGAATGCTCAGGGCCGTGGATACGCTCCACGCGATCGCAGAGGAAGACCCCGACGCCCCGACGTACGTCCACCAGAAGGCGATCATCCGCGCGGCGGCCCTCAAACGGGGCATCGGACTCTACAACCGCTTCATCGTGGCGGCGCTGGGCGCGATGCTCGACCGGGGAGAATCGGCGGAACGCTACGACGGCAGCGGCCGCTGGCTCGACATCGCCGGGCAGTATATCACCAAACGCGAAGTCGAGGCCATCCTCGATGCCATAGACCACGGCGAACTGACCTCGCCCGAAGAGGTGGACAACCGTTTCAGGGTCTTTTCCGTCCACTACGACGACTACGCCCACAGCTGGGCCGAAGGGGTCTACGCATCGCTGCTGGGACACATCCCGACCGTGGCGGAGATAGAAGAGGCCATCGCGGCGGGGCGCAACGCCCGCGCGACGATGCGCCGTACGACCGACGCCGACCGCGACCGCGACTGCTCGCTCGACATGGCGGTCAGCTACGGCCTCGACAGCGACGACGAAGGGGAAGTACGCGACGACTACTACTCCGTCCGGGGACTTAAATAGACGCAACATGTATACACAGAGCATCACACGCAACCACCGCACGGCATTCATCCTGGCCATAGACGGCTCGGGGTCGATGGCCGAAAGCATCCTCTTCCGGGGACGCTGCATGACCAAGGCCGAAGCGGTTGCAACCATCACCAACGACCTGCTGTTCGAGCTCGTCGAACGGGCACGCCGCAGCGACGGCGTACGCGACTATTACGACATCGCCGTGGTCGGTTATTCGGGTGACGACGAGGTACGCTCGCTGCTGCCCGGAGGCGAGGATCTGGTGCCTGTCAGCGCCCTCGCGGCACAAGAGATGCCGGTGCACACGGAGGTGGTCGAACACCGGCTTCCCGACGGCAGCATCGCCCTGCGGGAGATCCCCGCACCGGCGTGGATCAAGCCCCTGTCGGCCGGGCAGACGCCGATGTGCGAGGCACTGCGCCGCGTGAGGGACATAGCCGCCGGATGGACTTCCCGCACGGCCAACGCCGAAAGTTTCCCTCCCGTGGTCTTCAACATCACCGACGGCGAGGCCACGGACTGCGACAACGAGGAGCTGCGCACGGTCTGCGACCAGATCAAGGCGCTGGGCACCGTCGACGGCAATGTCCTGTTGATCAATATCCATATCGCTGCCGGGGATACCGAACGTCCGGTATTCTTCCCCGAGGCGCACGAAGCCCGGTATACGAACCGATATGCCTCGCTGCTCTACGACTGTTCGAGCGAAATGCCCGCGGTCTTCAACGAAGCCATCCGCGAAGCCAAGGGCCCGGGTGCGATCCCGCCCTTCCGCGGCATGAGCTACAACGCCTCGGCGGCCCAGCTGGTCGCCATGCTCAACATAGGTTCCATCAGCGTCAAAACCGAATAGAGATGATAGTGACCCTGCAACATTTCTCCCGGGCACTGCTGACGCCCGACCTGTCGCTGGCGACGCTCGCCGACGCCCGTCCCGTTACGGAACCCAACGGCATGCCGCGCCTGGTGCGCACGACGCGTTTCGCCGAGGCGGAAGTCGAATGGCGGGGCGAGCGGTGGCTCGTCGCCATGCCCCTGAACCCGTCGGCCATGCCCCGGATCGAACGCACGGTCTCGGCGCTGCGCAAACTCAACACCGGCTACCTGGCCGAATGCCGCATACTGCCGGGCGAAATGCGCTGGCACGACGCGGCGGGCACGGAACGGCACACGGATCTGGTATTGCAGCACCTGCCCGCCGGACGGGAGTTCGCCGAAGCGCTGCTTGCCGAGGACAAAACGACGCTGCTCGCGGCGCTCGACGCCTTGCAGGCGGCGCTCGGGGAGCTGGAATTCACGCACAACAACCTCAAGGAAGCGAACCTCCGCTGGCACCGGGGACGGTTCGTCCCGATACGCTATTACGATGCCCGAATCGGAGCAGCGGAGCCCGGCACGGCTGACAGGGAGGCATTCGACACCCTCCGGCACAGGATCGCCGAGGCACCCGCACCCCGCCAGACGGCCAACGACGTCACGGCGCCCTACAACCCGCTGCGCAGTCTGACCGGACACCGGTGGACGAGCCATGTATTCGAAGGGCTGGTGTGCGTGGAGGACGACAACGGATTCGGGTTCGTGGATACGGACAACAACCCGGTGATCCCGGCGCAGTTCGTCTGGGCGGGCGATTTCCGCGAAGGCCGCGCCGAGGTACAGACGCAAACGGGGATGGGGCTGATCGACCGCCGGGGCTGTTACGTCATACCTCCCGAATACGAAATCGTCGACTACGATCCCGCCGCCAGCGTGGTGCATGTGCGCAACAACGGGCACTGGGCGCTGTTCGACTACCTGGGACGCCGCCTCACGGAGTTCCGGACGGAAGTCCCGGAGCCCTGCGGGCCTGAAATTTGCAGGTGACAACGGCAATATCAGATATTTCGCCGTTATCGGTGCCTTCCGGCTGCATTGGCAAACCCGGCCCGGAGGGGCGCTGCCCGGCACAACCGGAAAAGGCGACCGGCGGGACTTCGGAGCATATAATCACGATAACAAATACAAAAAATTACAAGTCATGGAAGAAACGATCAAATGCCTGATTATCGGCAGCGGCCCCGCAGGGTATACGGCCGCCATCTATACATCGCGTGCAAACCTCCAGCCCGTACTCTACGAGGGCATCGAACCGGGCGGGCAGCTCACGACAACGACCGACGTGGAGAATTTCCCGGGCTACCCCGACGGGGTCAGCGGCCAGCAGATGATGGCCGACATGCGGCGCCAGGCCGAGCGTTTCGGCGCCGAGATCCGCACGGGGACAGCCACCCGCGTAGACCTCGCGTCGCGGCCGTTCCACGTGGTGATCGACGGCGAGAAGGAGATCAGGGCCGAAACCCTGATCATTGCCACGGGCGCCTCGGCCAGATACCTGGGGCTCCCCTCGGAGACGAAATTCCGCGGCATGGGCGTGAGTGCCTGCGCCACCTGCGACGGCTTCTTCTACCGTAAAAAGGACGTGGCCGTGGTCGGCGGCGGCGACACCGCCTGCGAGGAGGCCACCTACCTCGCCTCGATCTGCCGCAAGGTCTACATGATCGTGCGCAAACCCCACCTGCGCGCCTCGAAGGCGATGCAGCAGCGCGTGTTCAGCACCCCCAACATCGAGGTGCTATTCAACCACAACACCGCCGAGGTACTGGGCGACGAGTCGGGCGTGACGGGCGCACTGCTTCGCTGCAACGACGGCAAGGAGGTGAAGATCGACATCTCGGGCTTCTTCCTGGCCATCGGGCACCATCCCAACACGGAGTTGTTCCGCGACCAGTTGCAGCTCGACGCCGAAGGCTACATCAAGGTCGAACCGGGCACGTCGATAACCAACATCGAAGGCGTCTTCGCCGCGGGCGACGTCCGCGACCCGCACTACCGGCAGGCCGTCACGGCGGCCGCTTCGGGCTGCATCGCGGCCATCGACTGCGAGCGTTTCCTGTTAAGCCGGGCCAACTAAAAACGCATGAGTTTCAGCGTCACCATACTGGGGTCTTCCTCCGCGAAGCCCACCCTGAGCCGGCATCCGTCGGCGCAGGTGGTCAACGTGCACGAGCAGTACTACCTGGTCGATGCGGGCGAAGGGGTACAGCAACAGTTGATCCGTTACGGCATCAACCCGCTCAGGCTACGTGCCGTGTTCATCTCGCACCTGCACGGCGACCATGTATTCGGGCTGTTCCCGCTGATCTCGACGCTGGCGCTCTACGGCCGCAAGACCCCGCTGCGGGTATTCGCACCGGCACCGATGGGCGAGATTCTGGCCTGCCACCTCAAATATTTCGACAGCGAACTGCCCTACCCGGTCGTATGGACGGAGGTCGACACGACCAAGCATGCGCTGCTGATGGAAAACCGTACGCTGGAGGTGTGGAGCATACCGCTGCGCCACCGCGTGCCGACGGCGGGGTTCCTTTTCCGCGAAAAGGAGCCGGCGCTGAACGTCGACAAGTTCAAGATTACGAAATACGGGCTTTCGGTCGCACAGATCACCGCCGCAAAGCGGGGCGAGGACGTCACGCTCTCCACGGGGGAGGTGATCCCCAACGGGGAACTGACCTACCGTCCCTACGCCCCTCGGTCGTACGCTTACTTGTCGGACACCAACTTTTCGGCCAAGGCCGCAGCGCTGGCAGCAGGCGCCGACCTGATGTACCACGAGGCGACCTACGCCGCAGCGGAGCAGAAGGCGGCGCGGGAGCGCGGGCACTCGACGACGACCGACGCGGCCAAGGCTGCCCTGAAAGCCGGGGCGAAACGGCTGGTGATCGGGCATTACTCGTCGCGCTACAAGGATGAAAACATGCTGGTCGAAGAGGCCCGTGCGATCTTCCCCGAAACCTACCCCGCCACCGAAGGGGTGACGTTCACCTTAGAAAAACAACGATGACAAAAGCCGACATACAACTCGTCCGCGCGCTGGCCGACAAACGCGGGCGCACGGAGCACGGACTGTTCGTCGCCGAAGGGGAGAAACTCATCGGCGAGCTGCGTACGTCGCACCTCGGGGTACGCAAGATATTCGCCCTGGAAGGGCTGTTTTCAGGGCCGGAAGTCGAGGTCGTCGGCACGAAGGAGATGGAGCGGCTGTCGCTGCTGAAAACAGCCTCCAACTCGCTGGCGCTGGTCGAAATACCGCATTACGGACTGGATATGCGGGCTCTCGCGGGACGGCTGACGCTGGCGCTCGACGACGTGCAGAACCCGGGCAATCTGGGCACGATCGTCCGGCTGGCCGACTGGTTCGGCATCACGGACATCGTCTGCTCGGAGGCCTCGGCCGACTGTTTCAACCCCAAGGTCGTGCAGGCCACGATGGGCGCCATACTCCGCGTGAGGGTGCACTACACCGACCTGGGAGGGTTCCTGCGCCGAGCCGCGGACGCCGGGCTGCCGGTGTGCGGGACTTTCCTGGAGGGGGAGAACATCTACGGGGCATCGCTCCCGGAGGCGGGGATCGTCGTCATGGGCAACGAGGGGCGCGGCCTTTCGGACGCCGCGGCCGCGACCGTCACCCGCAAATTGTTCATCCCGCCTTACCCGGCCGACCGGCGGGGTTCGGAATCGCTCAATGTGGCGATGGCGACGGGGATCGTCTGCGCCGAATTCCGGCGGCAGGCAGCCACCGGGGGCCCGGGACAGGCCCGAAGGGGTAAAAAATAGGCAGGGAGAAGCCGCAAACAGGCGGCGGGAAGACGTGCCAGCCCGGTTTCATCATCGTATTTCAGCTGTTATCCGCCGAATAAAGTCGATTACACCCGCTTACCGGAGCATGACACCGGAAGCAACGGGCAGGAGGTCGCCGCACTCACACCGGGTCGGCACACCGTTCACGCAGCCCGGCAACAATGCGGCGCACCGATTCCAGGGCTTCGGCACACCGCTCGGGCGGCAGAAGGCGCGCCGCATCGAGCCGTTCGATGCTCCGCAGGAGGCACTCCACGGCATAGCGCATTTCGTCCAGCTCGATCCCCGAGGCGGCAGCAAGGTCGGTAGCAGCCAGCCGTATCACCGCGGAACGGGCGCAGAGGTCGAAATCCGCGACCAGGGCATTGCATCTGCGGCGGTCGTAGGGCGGAATCCAAAGGGTCTCGAACATCAGCCGGAAAACCGCGGCGACCAGGGCCGGGTTGTTTTTCCGCGTAATTTTTTTTGCGCAAGGTTCCATCTTTCAGAGCTGTTGCTCCGGAAAAAAGCGCGGGCAAAGATACCGAATCCACCATCGAGGTATTGGACGACCTGTAACGTAGAATGCGGCCAATGCCCACGCCGAAAAACAGCGAGAGCATCAACCTTTGTTCCTTACGCTACACGAAAGTGTCCAATTTCCGATGGTAAGAAAAAAGCCGATGCG
>ENA-UEQY01000657-UEQY01000657.1-human-gut-metagenome-genome-assembly--contig:-NODE-657-length-20937-cov-8.107095_pt1 | contig 20937 bp, 28 predicted proteins | sample MGYA00242949_ERZ507949 | MGnify/ENA primary metagenome ERZ507949 (study PRJEB26167, sample SAMN06115403) | human gut metagenome | host: Homo sapiens | place: China:Jiangsu | collected 2016-07-06... | reverse complement strand
TTTTTATTTCAGGGTCGCGGGAATCACCCTCGACGCTTTGTTGGTAAATCAGCCCGACGGCCCTGAGCCTTTTACTGACTACAGATAGCACCCCGAACATTATCGGAGGTGAGAGATGCAACGTATGAACCCAACCGATGGTCACAATCTGCCTTACTGGTGGTCAGCCTTGCTTGGTATCTTTTCCGTCCTGAGTCTGCAGGATTATGTTTTCATCATTGGCGCCCTGATCTCTGCCTTCTTCACAATCAAGACGTATTACGCAAAGCGCAAGGAAGAGCGAGAGCGACTGGATGAAGAGAAAAAGCGCACGCAGCTGTTGGCCAGTTATCTGGCTGATGTCTCCGCAAAGCCTGGGGGTGACCGCCCGGCTTCAGCCGAAGTGGTAACCGAGGCCTTGAAGCGGATCGCAAGTGATACACAGGGATGAGCATGACGCCATCAATGAGGAATAAACTGATTGGCGTGATCGCCGGCGGCGGTGGCGCCATAGCCATTGCCTCTGCGCTCATCACTGGCCCAACCGGTAACGATGGTCTTGAAGGTGTGCGATACAACCCTTATCAGGATGTGGTAGGCGTCTGGACTGTCTGCTATGGCCATACTGGCAAAGATATCATGCTCGGTAAAACCTACACTGAGGCAGAGTGTCGAGCGCTGCTCAATAAAGACCTGAACACCGTCGCCCGCCAGATTAACCCTTACATCCAGAAGCCGATCCCCGAGACAATGCGCGGGGCTCTGTACTCGTTCGCCTATAACGTCGGCGCCGGAAACTTCCAGACCTCCACGCTGCTGCGCAAAATCAACCAGGGCGACCAGAAAGGTGCGTGTGACCAGTTGCGCCGCTGGACTTATGCAAAGGGCAAGCAGTGGAAAGGCCTGGTAACTCGCCGCGAGATTGAGCGCGAAGTTTGTTTGTGGGGGCAGAAATGAGCCGATTAACCGCCATTATCAGCGCCATTGTGATCTGCCTGGTTGTTTGCCTTGGGTGGCTGGTAATGCATTACCACAACGCTGCTTCTGAGCAGAAAACCCGAGCCGATAATGCAGAGCAACAGGCAAACGCAGCCCAGACCATCACCTCCAACGTTCTGACCACCATGACCATCTTCAACACCATCGTCGAGGCCAATCAGCATGCAAAAGAGCAGATCGCACTGGACGCATCGGGAGCCTCGGCTGATATCCGGGTTGCTGTTGCGAATGATGATTGCACTAATCGCCCTGTGCCTGCTGGCGCAGTTAAGCGGCTGCAACAATTCGCGAACGGTCTACGTCAAAGTGCCGGTGGTCCCGTTACCGGCCAGCCTGACGGCTGACACCCCGCAACCGGAAATCCCCGACAACCTGACGTGGGGCCAGAGCCTGGATTTAAACGTCAGTCTGCTATCAGCGCTGGGGCAGTGCAACCGGGATAAGGCTGATATCAGACAGGCGGAAACAAAGCGTCAGTAGGGCATTACAGAGCCACTTCAAGAGGTGGCTCGATAATGTCAAGGCGAGGACAAAATTATGGCAAAACCGGACTGGGAGGCCATCGAATCGGCATACCGGGCCGGAGTCCTTAGTCTCCGTGATATAGGCGATAAATACGGCGTTACTGAAGGGGCTATCAGGAAGAGGGCTAAAAAGTTTGACTGGGTACGCAATAGCGGTACGCAGGTACGCAAAAATGGTACGCAAAAGAGTAAAGCGCGTACCAGCAAAAAGCCCGCCAGCTCTGGCAGTACGCAAAAAAGTACGCAACCAAAAGCCGAACCTCTACCAGATACGAAACCGATACGCGGGGTGCGTACCGATCCACCGACTAACCCATTTCAACCCGGCAACCAGCAGGCGTTAAAGCATGGTGGTTACGCCCGGCGCCTTCTGCTCAAGGATGAGGTCATTGAAGACGCGAAAGTGTTGACACTCGAAGACGAATTATTTCGCCTTCGGGCTAACAACCTTGTCGCCGCAGAGAATATTGGTCGGTGGTTGACCAAGCTGGATGATGCTGAAGGGGACCAGGAAAGAAAGGTGTTGATGGAAAATATCAGCGCCGCCGAGAAGGCGATGATGCGCAATACCGTTCGTATTGAGTCCATCGTCGGCACGCTTGCGACGGTAGGCAAAATATTTGCTGATACAGACTATCGCAAGGCTGCTACTGATAAGGTGTCGCTGGAGGCCGATCGTCTTCGCCGTGATGCAGGTATTGATGATGGCAACGGAGAGCGTGATCTCAATGACTTCTACTCTGACATCCAAACCGACGCTGAACCCGGTCCTGCGTAGCTTTTGGACGACGCAGGCGCGTAACAAAGTGCTTTATGGTGGCCGGTCATCGTCAAAATCGTGGGATGCCGCTGGCATAGCCATATTTCTGTCGAATAAATACAGCCTGCGCTTTTGCTGTGCACGTCAGATCCAGAACAAAATTGAAGAGTCGGTGTATACCCTGCTCAAAATTCAGATTGACCGCTTTGGCCTGCGGCATCGTTTCCGCATTCTGAACAACAAAATCATTAACCGGGTGACCGGGTCTGAATTCGTCTTTTATGGGCTCTGGCGCAACATTGAAGAGATTAAGTCTCTGGAGGGTATCAGCGTTCTGTGGCTTGAAGAGGCCCACGCGCTGACGGAATACCAGTGGAAGATACTGGAGCCAACCATCCGTAAAGAGGGATCAGAGTGCTGGTTTATCTTTAACCCCGGGCTGGTGACTGATTTCGTGTGGCGTAACTTTGTGGTCGATCCGCCAGAAGATACGCTGATACGCAAAATCAACTACGATGAAAACCCATTTTTGTCCGACACCATGCTGAAGGTTATCGAAGCCGCTAAACGCCGGGATCCGGATGGGTTTAAGCATGTCTACGAAGGCGTGCCAGAGTCGGATGATGATGCGGCCATTATCAAGCTGTCATGGATTGAGGCGGCCGTTGATGCCCACAAAGTCCTTAATTTCGAGCCGAGCGGGCGCAAGCGTATTGGCTTCGACGTTGCCGATAGCGGCGCCGATAAGTGCGCTAACGTCTATCGTCACGGCTCCGTCGTGTACTGGGCGGATGAGTGGAAGGCGAAAGAGGACGAATTGCTGAAGAGCTGCCAGCGTACGTATCAGGCGGCACTGGAGCGTGATGCTGATATCGTCTACGACTCAATCGGCGTTGGGGCATCTGCTGGCGCGAAATTCTCAGAAATTAATGAGGATCGTAAGCGCGAAAACATGAATGCATCCCGAATCAACTATCAGCGATTCAACGCAGGCGCTGGTGTGAATGAGCCGGACTACGAATACATTGGCATCCCGAATAAGGATTTTTTCGCCAACCTCAAAGCGCAAGCCTGGTGGCTGGTAGCGGATCGCTTCCGTAATACCTTCAATGCAGTAAAGAACGGTGAGCAGTACCCGGTAGATGAGCTGATAAGCATCGACTCATCCTGCCCGCTGCTGGAAAAGCTCAAGCTGGAACTTACCACCCCGCACCGTGATTTTGACAAAAACGGTCGCGTGATGGTGGAAAGCAAGAAAGACCTCGCCAAGCGTGACGTACCATCGCCGAACGTGGCCGACGCGTTCATCATGGCGTTTGCTCCAACCGATACGGCAATGGATATCTGGGAAGCGCTGGGAAACAGCTAAATACCTGGAAATAACCGTTTCACGCAAAATTCACGCTATTCATTTTTCGACCCTGTTTATGCATGTTTTATTCACGCGCTTTTAGCCACTTAACCCCGATAAATAAGCCTTTGGCGGACATTTCATCATGGGAGGGATCCGGCTGGTGCGGGTAACGGTCATTATGTTAAATCGGGTCGTTTTTTAACAAATTATCCTATCCGCCACGAGTACCGAAAAAGCCGGAGAATAGTCACCATGGCGAAGAAAACAGGACGAGTCGCCACGGCGGATTCGTACGATAACTTTGTTGCCCGTGTCGGTATGCAGCAGCCTAACCAGCATGCCGCATCGACCTACAGGGCGAACTATACCAGCCGCAACCGCCTACTCATCGAGTGGGCTTATCGTTCCTCCTGGATTATTGGCGCCGCAGTCGATTCGAAAGCGGACGATATGACCAAAAAGGGCGTGCGGATCACCAGTGAGATAGACCCGAAACGCCGCGGCATTCTCGAATCGCGGTTTGATGAGCTTCAGCTTTGGGATTGCATCAACGAGACGTTGAAATGGTCCCGGCTGTATGGAGGGGCGGTAGCGCTGATTCTGATTGAAGGTCAGGCACCGCTGACGCCGCTGGTGCTGGATAAGGTTGGCAAGGGCAGCTTTAAAGGTCTGGCTGTACTTGACCGCTGGATGATTAACCCACAGCTCACCAGGCGCATTAAGGCGCTTGGCCCTAATCTCGGCAAGCCTGAATTCTATGACATCGTGACGACGGCGCAGGGGCTTCCTGCGTGGACCGTTCACCACAGCCGACTGATCCGCATGGATGGTGTGAAACTGCCCTACCAGCAGAAAATCACCGAAAACGAGTGGGGCATGTCCATTGTCGAGCGCATCTTCGATCGTCTGACTTCCTACGATAGCACCAGCGTCGGCGCCGCCCAGCTTGCCTACAAGGCACATTTGCGAACGGCAAAGATTAAAAAGCTGCGTGAAATTATCGCCACGGGCGGTAAGGCGTTTGAAGCGCTTATCAAGAATATGGAAATGGTCCGCCAGTACCAGACGAACGAGGGTATGTCCCTGTTTGATTCGGAGGACGAATTTGAAACACATTCCTATTCTTTCGCGGGCCTGTCAGATCTGCTTAGTGAATTTAAAGAGGATATCGCGGGCGCTGTTGGCATTCCTCTTGTGCGCCTGTTCCGCCAGTCACCGAAGGGGTTTTCAACCGGTGACGCTGACCTCGCGAACTACTACGACGACGTGGGAACGCTTCAGGAGCGAGATTTACGGCCTCACATCCGCCTGTTATTCGATGTACTGCATCGCTCAGAGTTTGGCGAGCCGTTGCCGCAAGATTTCACCTTTGAGTTTAACCCCCTGTGGCAGATGAGCGACACCGATCGCTCCACGGTGGCGACCAACACGACCACCGCCCTGGCAACCGCGGTGCGTGATTTGGGAATGTCGCCGGCTGCTGCTCTGACCGATTTGCGCGAACTGTCTGACGTTACCGGCATCGGTGCTTCAATTAGCGATGAGGATATCCAGAATGCGGCGAAACAGTGGCAGGAGACTGAATCTGAAACCAGCCCTCCGCCGCCGATCGGAGGTCCAGTATCAGAAAAGCCTACTGGCGATAGTCGACCAGATAAATCAAATCGTCACGGGTTCCTACGATGGTTCACAGGCAAGCGCTGAGAGCATTGCTAAATCGCTTGTTGACTACTCCGGGGTGATCGACGACTGGGCCGAAATGGTCGGTCGAAAGATGTTTGCCCAGGTGGAGCGTGAAGAGTGGAATCAGTGGCGTTCTGTTTCGGAAGAAATATCCGCTGGTCTGCGTGACGTGATTGGTAACACTCCTGTCGGCATGGTGGCGCAAGACATCGTTTACCGACAGATTCGCTACATGAAGTCTCTGCCATTAGAGGCGGCCGGACGTGTCAGGGAAATTCAGGAGCGTGCGATACAGGCTGTCATCCATGGTGAGCGCCCCGATCAGCTTTACGAGATGATCATGCAATCCGGTGACGTGGCGGCCAGCAGGGCGCGGATGATAGCCCGCACTGAGATAGGGCGTGCAACTGGCGCATTAACTCAGGCTCGGGCGTTATCCGTTGGTTCTGAGGGGTACTGGTGGCGTATTGAAGGTGCAGGCACCAGGCCATCACACCGAAAAATGAAAGATAAGTTTGTACGCTGGGATAGTCCGCCAACGCTCGATGGTATGACCGGACACGCCGGGTGCCTGCCTAACTGCAAGTGTTGGTCGGAAGTGCAAATACCTGACCCTGTAAAATAACAGGCCGCCAATGAGCGGCCTTTTCAATGCCCGCAATTCAGCAGGTAACCCATGAAATATTTCTTTAAAACCCGCCTGGGCAATACCCGCTTTCAACTTGCTGATGGGTCAGTCCTGTTTAAGGACGTCCCGATCGCAAGGACTGGCGAGCAGGAGTACGACGCCACAGAGCGGCCTGAGCTTGTCCCAAACGACAGAGGGAAGGTCATCGTACGCCGGATGCCAGAAGAGGTGTTCAGCGAGCGAGCCATGGCGTCATTCGAAGGCATGGCAGTCACTATCGGCCATCCGCGAGATTTTGACGGGCAGATCATCTTTGTTACCCCTGACAACTGGCGCCAGCTGGCTCACGGGCACATCCAGAATGTACGGCGCGGCACAGAGGATAAAACCGATCTGCTGCTGGCTGATGTCATCGTCAAAACCCCGGAAGCCCTGCAGGCTATTGATGATGGTGATGACGAGGTCAGCTGCGGGTACGACGCCGATTACGAACAAATTTCACCTGGTCTCGCAAAGCAATCTGCGATTACCGCTAACCATCTGGCCCTTGTCCCTAACGGGCGGGCCGGTTTCCGTTGTGCAATAGGGGATTCTATGCCAAGCACTACTAAAAACTGGTTTACCCGGCTCCTGAAGGCCCGTAAAACCGGGGACGCTGCCGAAATGGCAAGTCTCATTGATAACCCGCCTGATGATGTCACTGGCGATAACGATGTATCGACCTCTATGACACCCGGCGGCGTAGTCATTAACCTTGCGCCGCAAAATCCGCTTCCCGGCCCGGCATTACCTGGTACCGGCGATGGTGAGGAAGAAATTCCTGCATGGGGTAAGGCGCTGATTGAGGCGGTTGCCAAGCTTACGCCTGCGGCAACCGCTCCTGGCACCGGCGATGCCGAGGACGAAGAGGAGAAAAAGGAAGAAGAGGGTAAAGTTACCGGCGACGCCGCTTACCGTGCCGATCTGATTCAGCCAGGCATCCAGTTGCCAGAAAAGGCGAAGCCGACAGCATTCAAGCGCCAGGTGCTCGCCTCTGCCGATCAATCTCTGGTGCGCTCTATTGTCGGTGATGCCGATATCAGCAAGCTGAAAAAAGCCACGGTGGATATGGCTTTCACGGCTGTTTCTGAGCTGGCGAAAAACCGCAATACTAAAACCGTCGACAGCCTGCAAACGCAGACTGCCACCACTGTTAAAACCATTGCCGGTATGAATCAGGCCGCGCAGGAATTCTGGTCTAAACGAGGCTAACCAATGGGTAATACATTTCTTTACCGGATGCCAGCGGGCATCGCCGGGGCAATTTCTCGTCCGCAGGATCTGACGGTTGAACCTCAACTGCTGGACTCCTCCAACCTTTTCCCCGCTTACGGCCTTGGCGGCAAGATTTCCTCCGGGAAATTTGTGCCAATCGCTGCGAGCGATACAGCATCGGTGCTGGTGGGCATTTACGTTCGTCCGTATCCGACCGCCAGCCAGCCAGATAAAGTCCAGCAGGTAGGCAGCGGTAAAAACTTCACCGGCGATTGCCTGGTCCGTGGTTACGTCACGGTAAACATCGGCGCGGATGCATCCAGCGTTGCGCTGCATGGCCCGGTCTACATGCGAGTGGCCACACCATCCGCCTCAAGCCCTCTCGGTGCGTTCCTTGCCGCCGCTGATGGCTCGAATACCGTCCAGATCACTAACGCTTACTTCAATGGCCCTGGCGACACCAGCGGCAACATTGAGCTGGCCTTCAATATTTAAGGAAATCGCAAATGCCAATGACATTTGACCAGGCGACAGTCGACGGCACTGGTGCCTTTCTTGTCCATGAGCTGGAGCGTCTCGATCAGACACTGAATCTGCCGCTGGTGAATTTCACCTGGTCGCGCGATATCCAGTTGCGTGAAGACGTGTCTATTGCTGATGAGATCAGCTCGTTCACTAACACCACTTTTGCTGCTGCCGGTACGCCGAATGCCAACGGCAAAAACTGGCTTAGCAAAGCCGCGACCGCGATGGCTGGACTTAACGTCGACATCGCAAAAACTGGCTTCCCGCTCACACTGTGGGGTATGGAGCTTGGCTGGACCGTTCCTGAATTGCAGGCAGCTGCGCAGGTTGGTCGCCCGATCGACACGCAGAAGTACGACGGCATGCAGCTGAAGTGGAACATGGACACGGACGAGCAGGTTTATATCGGCGATTCCGGTCTGAACGTTAAAGGCCTGCTGAACCTGACGCAGGTAACACCGACCAACGCCGCGAAGACCTGGGCGACCTCCACCGCTGACGAAATCCGGGCGAGCATTAATGCCGGGTTGAGTGCTGCGTGGGCCAACTCAGCTTACTCCATGGTACCGACGGACCTGCTGATCCCGCCGGAGCAGTTCTCTCTGCTGGCAAGCACCATCGTATCCAGCGCTGGTAACCAGTCACTGCTGACCTATCTGGAAACCAACACCATCGCATACCACCAGAACGGGCGTCCTCTGAACATCCGTCCGGTGAAATGGGCGAAAGGTCGTGGCGTGTCGAACTCTGATCGCATGATGTTCTACACCAACGACAAGAAATACGTTCGCTTCCCGATGGTTCCGCTGATGAGCGTGCCGATCCAGTATCGCGGCCTGTATCAGCTCGTAACCTATTACGGCAAGCTGGGTGCAGTAGAGCCGGTTTATCCGGAAACTCTGGCCTACGTCGACGGCATCTAACCTGCGGCGGCCCGAAAGGGCCGCTCATGAGGACTTGCAATGAAAAAGATTTACGTACTCTCCCCGTTTAACTTCAACGACGGCAAAGAGCAAACGCATTTCCAGGTTGGCTTCCACGACGTCGATGACACGGTTGCTGAGCACTGGTTCGTAAAAGCGCACTGTTCTCCGGATGGCGAAGCGCCAGCGATTGCAGAAGACCCGCGTATTGCTGAGTTGGAAGCAAAAATCGCTGAGAAAGACGCGCGTATTGCTGAACTCGAAGCGCAATTGCCGGAGACTACTGATAATGGCAAGAAATCAAAGTCTGCCGACGCCTGAGCAGTTCAGGTCAACCTTCCCCCAGTTCGCTGACGAAACAAAGTACCCCACGCCAATGATCCAGGCTCGACTGAATCTTGCTGATGCCATGCTGAGTGAGTCGCGCTTTGGCGTGGATATCTTTCCCTACATCGTCGGGCTGTATGTTGCGCACTACATGTACCTTTACGCCGCCGATATGCGTGGTATGGCTGTGGGTACGGCTGGTGGTGTAAATAGCGGCATACAGACCGCAAAATCAGTGGATAAGGTTTCAGCCAGTTACGACGCAAGCGCAACTCTGGACCCTAATGCCGGTTTCTGGAACAACACCCGTTACGGATCGGAGTTCTGGGAATACCTGATGATGTTTGGTGCCGGAGCGGTTCAACTGGGGACGCCGGAATGAAAAGCGGGCTCACAATTCGGGAAGACAATTACAGTGTCGTTCTGGATGCGCTGAAACAACTGTCAGGCACTGATGTGCTGGTTGGTATCCCGGCGGGTCCTCCGCGCGATGATGCGCCGCTGAGCAACGCTGAGCTGGGGTATCTCCAGTCCACCGGGGCAACCGTAGAGATAGACGGTGAGACCGTTACTCTGCCGCCAAGGCCATTTCTGGACATGGGCATTGAGGATTCCCGGGATAAAACGACCGAGCGTTTAAAGCTGGCCGCTCAGTCTGCGCTTGAAGGTAAGGCAGATGTGGCGTCGATGCATCTTGAAGCCGCAGGCCAGATTGCGCGTGATGCCTCAAAGGCTGTCATTGAGGCAGGCGATCGTCTGACCCCACTATCTGAAAAGACCATCAAGAGGCGCAGAGAAATGAAACCGCCCATCCTCGGCGATAAGCCGTTACGTGCCCGCGGATTCCTTTTCAGAGCGATTCAGTATGTCGTGAGGAAAAAATAATGCCGTTTCTCGATGTGACTGATGTTCTGCTTGATCCGGACTTTGTCGACCTGTCCCTGGTGTGTTATCGACAGGTGCAGACGGTGGACGAAGATAATTTTCCGACCAATACCGCGCAGGCTATTCCGTTCTCTGGTGTCGTAACCGTCGACCGCTCGCTTGAGGCTAAGCGAATGGCTGCCGGACAAAACATCAATGGCGCCATCCTCATTGTTACCCAGTTCAGGCTGACGCAGGGGATGCCTGCCAGTGATTCAACGCCAGAACTCGACGCTGATATCGTTTTATACAGTGGCAGACGGTACCGCGTGACCTTTGTCGATCCGTACACCCGATACGGTGCCGGGTTCGTGCAGGCACATTGCGAGCTGCTGGAGTTTAACGGAGGGATCCCCGTTGAGTAACGACAGCACAGAGCCTGGGTATCTTACCCCCGTCGGGGATGCTCCTGAGTACGATAAGGAGCTGGAAAAGCAACTGAGTCGCTGGGTAAGAGGCGTGACAGGGATTGCGGTTAACCTGGTATTGCCCCGGTTTACCGATCCCCAGTCCAAAATACCGCCGAACGGTGAGACGTGGTGCGGGTTTAACTTTTCCACGCTCTCACGACCCGGTACACCTGCAAATGTCCAGGTAAGCGAAGAGCAGAGCGAACAATGGTCATGGGAGAGCATCCAGGTGCTTTTCTGTTTCTATGGCCCCGGCGGTTCCGGGATGGCCACGCGGTTTCGTGACGGAATGTTTGTAGATCAAAACGCAGATACGTTGCGACGAATCTCAGGTTTGTCGCTGGTGAGCGCTGATGATATACGAAACCTCCCCGAATTGATCAACAACCAGTGGGTGCGCCGGTATGACCTTGCCGTGACCCTTTCCCGCAAAAACACCCGTACCTACAACGTTAAATCTGTCGTTGACCCTAACGTCACGATAGTTACCGGAGACTAACATGGAAAAAGGGCTTCCCCTTAACCGTATCGCTAACGTGACGGTGACGCTTTCTGCTCGGGCCGCGCAGGGGCGCAATTTTGGCTCAATGCTCATCCTGGGCGACTCAACTGTTATTCCGATTTCTGAGCGGTTGCGCCTTTACTCCAGCGCTGATGATATCGGCGATGACTTTGGTGTAGACAGCCAGGAATATGCAGCGGCTGTTATCTGGTTCTCCCAGCAACCGCAGCCGACTCTTGTGTATGTCGGTCGCTGGGCAAAAACGCTGGCCACTGGCGAAACAGGCAGCGCAGAAAGCCTCCTGCAGGCGGTTAACGCTTTGCTGGACTGGAATTCATGGTATGGCCTTCATCTTGCCGTGCCGGTAGCGGATTATCCTTCCGACACCGACATTATCAGTGTGGCGGCGGCGATCGAAGCCGCGAGTGTATCCCGCATCTTTGGCGTTACCTCGGCAGATTCAACGATTCTTGACTCGGCTACCTCGACGGATCTGGCTTCCAAGCTGAAAGCAGCGAAATACAGCCGTACCTTTATCCAGTATTCGACCAGCAGTCGCTATGCTGCGCTGTCCTCGTTTGCGCGTGCGTTCACTGTTGACTTCACCGGAAGCAACACGACGATCACCCTCAAGTTTAAACAGCTGCCGGGCGTTACCTACGAAACCCTTGGTACCTCGCAGGCTAACAACCTGGAGGCGAAAAACTGCAACGTTTACGTGTACTACGAAAACGATACAGCGATTCTTGAACAAGGCGTTATGGCAAACGGCGATTTCTTCGACGAGCGCCATGGCCTCGACTGGTTGCAGAACGCCGTACAGACGGCTGACTACAACACGCTCTATACGAGCACAACCAAAATCCCCCAGACCGACGCCGGTACCACAACCCGTATCGCCAACATTGAGCTGGTGCTCGATAAGGCTGTGCAAAACGGTCTCTTTGCGCCGGGTAAATGGACTGGTGGCCCGATTGGCCAGCTCAATACCGGTGACATGCTGACGAAGGGCTATTACACCTGGGCAGAAAACGTTGATGACCAGCTTCAGGTCGATCGCGAAGCGCGTAAAGGCGTGCCAATTCAGGTTGCCGGGAAACTGGCCGGAGCCGTTCATTACGGCACCGTCGCAATCACGGTCGTGCGCTAAGGAGCCATAGATGTCTACGTATTCGTTTCTTGATGTTTCGGCCTCTCTCGCAGGGCCTACCGGGTTAGTTGAGCTTGGCTACGGTTCAGCGAACGCCGAAGAGGGCATTACTGTCACAATGACAGAGGCCAAAAACACCATGACCATCGGCGCCGATGGCGAGGTGATGCACAGCCTGCACGCCGGAAAAAGTGGCACTATCACGGTAACCTTGCTGAAAACCTCCCCGGTAAATAAAAAGCTCTCGCTGATGTACAACGCTCAGAGCCTGTCCTCGGCGACGTGGGGCAATAACGTCATTGTCATTCGCAACAAAGTATCAGGTGATACCACTACAGCGCGTTCTTGTGCTTTCCAGAAGCAACCCGATCACGCTAACGCCAAAGTCGGCAATACGGTTTCCTGGGTCTTTGACTGCGGCAAAATTGATCAGCGGCTTGGGGAGTTTTAACAGATGGAATTTGAAATCAAAGGCGTTAAATACCGCACCGCAAAGCTCGATGTTTTCCAGCAGTTGAAGGTAAGCCGCAAGCTCCTGCCGGTGCTGGCCGGGCTGGTTTCTGACTTTGGCACGCTGAAATCCATGATGGTCAGAGACAGCGAGGGCAAGCTGGTTTTCGGTGAGAAAAGGGCGTTCGACGCTCTGGATATCGTTTTGCCGAAGATTGCCGATACGCTGGCAGCTCTGCCTGAAGAGGACGTTAACGCGGTGATTCATCCGTGCCTTGGCGTTGTTATGCGCCAGCATGAAAAAGGGTGGGTGAAAATTTTCGATCAGGGCGCGCTGATGTTCGACGATATCGACCTGTTCACGATGCTGCAGCTGGTGGCGCGGGTGGTCGCCGACAGCCTGGGAAATTTTTTGAAAGAACTCCCCGGCAGCGGGACGCCTACCCAGCCATAGGTCCTGTCCTGGAATCCATGCCAGAAGGCGAGGATTTCCTGATGCGCCCGGTGGATGCCGGGCTCATCCCCTACACCGCCCTGAAAGATGGATCAGTAGACCTGGCTGATATTGCCCGTATGAATGACTGGCTGGAACTGAAAGCCGATAACGAAAACCGCATAGCGAAATGGAGAGAGGCTAATGAACGCTGAAACGCTCAAGGACTTTCTGATCTCGCTTGGGTTCAAAGTTGATGAGGCTGGCGCCAGAAAATTCGATGCCGTCGTTGCCGGGACAACGCTTAAAGCGATTGAGCTGGGCGTCAAAGTTGAGGTGGCGGCGCTTTCCGTCGTTGCATTCACCGCGAAAATTGCCAGCGGTCTCGACGACCTGTACTGGGCCTCTCAGCGCACAGGTGCGACGGTAGAGGGCATTAAGCAGATAGGGTATGCGGTTAGTCAGGTTGGCGGCAGTGTCGACGGGGCCCGCGGCTCTCTCGAAAATCTTGCCAGGTTCATGCGTAACAATCCCGGCGCTGAGGGTTTCCTGAACCGGCTGGGGGTTCAAACGCGTGATGCCAGCGGTAACATGCGGGATATGGCGACGATCTTTACCGGCGTCGGCCAGCGTCTTAGCAGCATGCCGTATTACCGCGCGAACCAGTACGCTCAGATGCTGGGTCTGGATGAAAACACCCTGATGGCAATGCGTCGCGGTATCGGCCAGTTTAGTGGCGAATACACCGCGATGGCGAAGGCGATCGGCTATAACGCCGATGTGGCCGCCGTCAGATCCAATAAATTCATGACCTCGCTGCGCTCCTTTGGGCTGATGGCAAGCATGGCGCGGGATAAAATAGGCTCCAGTCTCGCTGATGGACTTGCTGGCTCTCTGGACAGGCTGCGTCGACAAATTCTGGAAAACTTCCCGAAAATTGAAGGCGCGATAACCGGTACCGTGAAAGGCATTCTCTGGGCTGGCGAGATGGTAGGCAGGGTAATTTACCGCCTCATCCAATTGGGTCAGAGTATCAGCGACTGGTGGGACTCTCTTGATAAGCAGTCGCAGCAGCTGATCGAACTAATTGGAGCGCTAACCGCAGCGTGGTGGATGCTCAACCGCGCTATGCTCGCATCGCCGATTACGTGGGTTCTCGGTCTAGCCGCTGCCATCGCTTTGCTATGGGAGGATTACCAGACCTGGAAGGAGGGCGGTAAGAGCCTCATTGACTGGGGGAAATGGAAGCCTGAAGTAGACGCAGCACTGAAAATGGTCGGTGACCTGAAACAGACTGTCCTCGATCTCGGAAAAGCGCTGGCAAAGCTGCTCAATATCGACCCTAAATCCTGGTCTTTAAAATGGGATTTCAGCAACTTCATTACCCAGATGGGTGAGTTTAGCAAGATGCTGAGTATGATCGGCGACCTGCTTAACGCTATCAAGGACGGTCGCTGGTCTGATGCTGCAAGTATTGGCAAGGCTCTTCTCAAACAAGGCAGTAACCAGCCTGATGCGCTGCCCGGCGTTTCTAACAGTGCCAATAGCGCAGCTGACTGGATAAAGGATAAGTCAGGATTTGACCCGCGTAGCATAGGCCGTTTCTTCCGTGGCGAGGGGGATACGCTTGCAGATCGCAACAATAACCCCGGCAATATTCGGCCCGTAGGTGGTGGTGGTTTTCGTGCGTTTGGTTCTGCACTGGAAGGCTGGGAGGCCATGAAAAACCAGCTGATGCGCTACTTCACAGGGAAAACGACCGGGCGTCGCCTGCAGACTATCATGGATATCGTCAGCACATGGGCGCCCGCGGCCGATAACAACGATCCTGCCAAATATGCCCGTGATGTTGCTGGCTGGATGGGTGTATCACCGACAGCAGCCTTAAACCTGTCCGACCCCAATACGATGGCTATGCTCATGCAGTCTATGGCCCGCAAAGAGGGATATTCGAACTGGAATAGCCCGCTTGCCCATCAGGCTGCTGGAGCGCAGGTGAACCAGCAAAACACCTACAACATCTATGGCGGTAATGCTCAGGAAATTGGGCAGGAAGTCAGTCGCCGCCAGCTTGATGCTAATGCCAGGGTGCTGAGAAATAACCAAACTGGAGCAGGATGATGGATATTCTTTCTACTCTCTTTCAGCAGCAGAGCAGGCGGATCGGGCTGATAGTCCCCAGTGTTGTTATTTCGGAAAAGCACGATGACTCGCTTGAAATAACCGAGCATCCCGTAGAGGTCGGCGCAGCAATTTCCGACCATGCATTTCGACGTCCTTCGGAAGTGGTAATGCAGGTCGGTTTTGCTGGTGGTGGTTCCTTACTTGACTTCGTAGATACATCTTCTCTCGGGCTGAGCGTAGGTATTGGCCCGAAGGAGACTTATCAGGAACTGTTAAATCTGCAGAGCAGCAGGGTGCCTCTAGATGTGGTGACCGGTAAGCGTATTTACACCAATATGTTGATCCGTGCGCTTGAGGTCACTACCGACAGGACGTCGGAAAATATTCTCTCTGCTGTGCTGACGCTCCGGGAAGTGATTATCACAAGCACAACCACCACGCAGGTAGCTCCAAAGTCCAATATGAAGTTAGGGGCGAACACCTCAGCCGTGCAAAACTCCGGGGTGAAAACGCCAGTTCAAAAAAATGAATCAATATTGAGCCGGTTAAGTGGCTTTGTAGCGGGAGGGTAAATGACGATCAGCGAAATCCCTCTTTCCCCGGAAAACCAGCGATTCTCCATATCTGTGGCAGGTCAAAGTCTGCAAATGGCTGTGACCTGGCGTGCTGCTTTCTGGTGTCTGGATATTATGGATAGCAGCGGTGCGGACCTGATAAAGGGGATCCCGCTTATCACCGGCACCGACCTGCTGGCGCAGTATCGCTATCTCGGGCTTGGCTTTTCGCTTTATGTGGGCTGCGACAACCAGTCCAGCGAAAATCCCACTGAGGCCGATCTGGGGATTTATAGCCATCTTTATGCGGTAACGGAGTAAAAATGTCTCAGAACTGGATGCGGCACTTCGAATTGCAGTTAGTCGATTCGAAGGGGAATGCTACTGATTTTGGTAGCTTTAAGAGCACTTTTACTATCGACTGGTTTAACCTCAGCAGCGAAACGCGAGTAGGAACTTTTAAAATCTATAACCTTTCAGCTGATACCGTAAACCGGATCGTCGGAGAGGAATTCTCCCGGATTAGGGTTATCGCTGGTTACGATGGCATTGCAGCTGACGTTCCCGCCAGCCAGGTAGGCGTCGTCAGGACAGTAAACCCCGATGAAGTCGGGCAGATGGATGGTCGAAATTATGGGCTGATTTTCGACGGGGAAATCCGGTACACCATCACAGGGAAAGATAACCCCGTTGATAGCTTTGTCCTCATTCAGGCGGCTGATTCTGATCGGGCATTCGCCACCTCGATCACTGCGCAGACGCTGGCGGCTGGCTATACGGTCTCTGACGTCAATGCAGTGCTCATGAAGGACTTCAACGCTAACGGGGCCACGGAAGGGAATACCCCTGCAATGCCTGCAACGGTGTTTCCTCGCGGCAGGGTGCTTTTTGGTATGACCCGGCATCTGATGGATAACGTCGCCGAGCAATGCAGGGCTGACTGGATGTTTGTCGACGGTAAGCGGGAAATGGTGGCGAAAAATGAGGTTGTTCACGAAGCCATTAAACTGAACAGCGCCACCGGCCTTGTGGGTATGCCTCAGCAGACCATTGGTAGCGGCGTTAACGTCCGTTGCCTGATTAACCCTAACATCCGCGTTAATGGCCTGATCGAGCTGAATCAGGCTTCCGTGTTCCGTACCGCGCTGGGGAATAACGATATCGCCATGACCCAAGGGCGTATCACTGACCAGAACAACAACGGAAACATCACCATTGAAGGCACCACTGCGCAGCCTGCCAGTATTGCGACTGACGGCGTTTATATTGTCCGTGGCATTATGTACACTGGCGACACAAGGGGCCAGGCGTGGTACATGGATATGATGTGTGAAGCGCGTGGTTCCTCTGATCTTTACTCTCAAGCCGCGCTCAATCGGGGATGAAAAGTGAAAATACTCACCATGTTTTTTCTCGCGTTTATATCTTTTAGTGCTGCTGCTAGTGGTTTTACATCACACTGTGGACCTTACACCTTCGTTGCAAGGGAGGGTGAGGTAAGCATTATCAATGGAGAGCGAGTTACCTCTCAGAAAATAAAATTCTTGGGTGAGGATGGGATAAAAATTGATATGGGACTGATGCCCGCCAAAGACGGCAACAACTACGGCTTTCAGTACATTCATCGCCCTGGCTCTGAATCTCGATTCTTGAACGTCCAACTACTCCAAAACAGTATGGATGCTCCGAAATTGATTGGGTCTTTCCCATGCAAAAAGGTGCCGGGGTAACCGGCACATGGTTACTTTTCTTTGATGCTAATCTCTTTGCACTGGTTAATAATTTCCATCAGTTCTTTGGAGTCAAGATTTTCAATCTCGAATTTCCCTTTTTCCGTAGTCATGACAAATTTTTTCGATGATCGGGTTTTGATCCACGCGCGGACGATTGAAGCAATCGCAAAGCAGGCTGGTGAAGATGTAACGACGATTATAGTTATATCCAATAAAGTACCGGCAAGGCCAGTTTGGTATGAATCAACTGTTTGTATACGTTTCTGAACCCTAAATTCGTCCTTTGGTATGGTTTTCCTGATAGTGGGTAGCACAGCCTCACCGATGACAGGAGGTAGTTTTATGAAGGTTTCAGAATTTGGCATAAAGTTCTCAGGCCCCTATATTGAAAAGCTGAAAATTGCATTTAGGTTAATGTCGTGCAGCTTTTCTCTGATTGCCAACCGTGACGTAACTGTGGTTATCGACAAAGCCTGCATTAAGAGCTGCGAACTGGATCAGTAACATGCATTGCTCGCCTTTCAAATCCTGACATTTGAACAGTAGCCCGCCTTAGGCGGGTTTTTTATTGCACGGAGTAAAGTAAATGGCTGTATCCGATAAAACCCGTAGCGGTGCGCTGGCGCAGGTTCTGGCGTCAGAGAGAAGGACGCTTAACGAACAACTTCGCGTTGCAATGCCCGGCATCATCCAGTCTTTTGCTCCTGACGCAGTGACCGCCGTAGTGCAGCCGGCGATCCGCTACATCGAGCGCGATAACGACGGCAACAAAAGTTCCAAGGATTATCCGTTGTTGGTGGATGTTCCTGTTGTATTCCCTCGCGGCGGAGGCTGCACGCTGACTTTTCCTGTTAAGGCTGGGGATGAATGCCTTGTTATCTTTGCAGACCGCTGTATTGATTTCTGGTGGCAAAGCGGAGGTATTCAGGAGCCAGTAGACGAGCGCATGCATGATTTATCCGATGCCTTCTGCATTGTCGGCCCACAGTCTCAGGCGAAGAAAATCGGCGGTATCAGCACCAGCGCGGTAGAGCTGCGCAGTGATGACGGGGAAACAAAGTTGAGCCTCAATCCTGCCAGCGGAGCTATCAACGGCACGGCGCCGGGAGGTTTTAACCTGAACGGGCTTAAAATTCTTTCGGACGGCCGCCTGCAGCTGGTGGATGGCTCAATCGTTGATAAGCATACGCATGGTGGCGTTGAGCCTGGTGGCAGCAGTACAGCACCACTGGGAGGATGATATGCGATACCGTCGAGAAGATGATGATGGGGATTATACCTTCGGTCAGGGTGATGATACTTGGCTGGTTAACTCCCCAGAGGCTGTCGCGCAGGCCATAAAAACGCGCTTTCTGCTTTGGTACGGACAGTGGTTTCTGGACACCACAGAAGGTACGCCGTGGATTCAGTCCGTTCTGGGTAAGCAAAAACCGGATACCTACAACCTTGCTATCCGCAAGCGGATCCTCGAAACGCAGGGGGTTAGCTCAATCACTGCATTTAATACCACCGTTGACGGTACCACGCGCCGTGTAACGTTCACAGCAACGGTGGAAACCATCTACGGGACAACCACAGTAACTTCGGAGGCGTAATGTCTTTGGACCTCGACACACTCGGCTTATCGGCAACGGTAACCGCTGAGGGGATAAGTGCGCCCGACTATCAGACCGTTCTGGACACCATCACCGGCTATTTTCAGCAGATTTATGGCAGTGATGCCTATCTCGACCCGGACAGCAAAGACGGCCAGATGGTCGCTCTGGTGGCTCTGGCCATTCACGATGCCAACAACACGGCCATTTCTGTTTACCGGTCATTTTCTCCGTCGACGGCGCTGGACGATGCATTAACCAGTAACGTCAAAATTAACGGCATCGCTCGCCGGGCTGCGACAAACTCTACGGTCGATGAGCTGATCGAGGGTGAGGCCGGAACGTTAATCACAAACGGCTCTGTGAAAGATGCCAACGGCATCATCTGGAATCTTCCTGCTCAGGTGACAATTGGTATTGATGGGACGGTTATTGCTACAGCGACGTGTTCTGTTGCTGGCGCTGTGGCGGCCCCTGCCGGGTCAGTTAATAAGATAAACACCCCGACACGAGGCTGGGTATCAGTAACTAACCCGCAAGCGGCTACGGTAGGCGTTGCTGCCGAAACAAATGCTGAATTGCGTGTCCGGCAATCACAGAGCGTTGCTTTACCGTCTCTGACGCCGTTTGAGGCGGTAGATGGTGCGATAGCAAATATCAGCGGCGTAACGCGACACAAGCTGTATGAGAACGATACAGATACCACTGATGCAAATGGCCTGCCTCCGCACTCAATCGCGGCCATTGTCGAAGGTGGTGATGCGACAGTCATTGCAAACAGCATTCGTGGTGTGAAAGGGCAGGGCGTAACACCCTACGGTAGTACGGTGATTGTTGTGCCTGATAAGTACGGAAACCCCCACCCGGTTGGTTTTTCAAGGCCGGTCGATGTTCCCATTTACGTGAAAATTACTATCGAGCCCCTTACGGGCTACACATCCCAGGTCGGCGAAGAGATAAAGGCGGCTGTATCTGCCTATATTAACTCTCTGGCAATCGGCGCCAGCGTTCTTCTCAGTCGCGTTTACTCACCGGCTACCCTGGGCGTCGTTAGTGGAGGCAATGCCCGGTATTACGACATTACCGAATTGCTGATTGGGACATCTTCGGCAGGAGTGGCTGCGACCAATATCGTAATAGCTTTCGATCACTCCGCATCCTGCAGGGTTGCGGACATTAATCTGGAAGTGTCTGTATGAGTAAATACACTGACAGGATAACGAACTATCACGCAGGGAAACCTAAGTTTTTTGCACACATTGACCTCTCAACGCGACCGTTAATCGACGTTTCAGCCGCAATGACAGGCATGATTCAGGATTTCGAAATTGATACCGCCATCGGCCAGCAGCTGGATATTCTGGGTGAATGGATAGGCCGCAAGCGCAGGGTCAGGACGCCTATCTCTGGCGTGTATTTCTCGTGGGATACAGAGAAACTTGGCTGGGACCAGGGCGTCTGGCAGGGACCTTTCGATCCTGATGATGGGTTTCTTGACCTGAGTGACGAAGTTTATCGACTGGTGCTAAAAGTCAAAATTGCTATAAATAACTGGAACGGGCAGAACGACACATTGCCTGAGATTCTCGACAATGCCCTGACAGGATCGGGTATTCGTATGGCAATTGTCGATAATCAGGATATGTCCATTTCTATATGGATACTTCCTGACCCTACGGTTGTTATCAGTGAAATTGACAGGATGATTCTCGATAGCGCAGTTAATAATGGGCCATTCATCGCATTACCTCCCGGTTACGTTCCATCTCGTTATGACCTGAATCCCATCGATCAGGTTAATGCTGAATTATGGTGGGCTATACAAAACGGATATATGACCGTTAAAGCTGCGGGTGTAAAGGTGAGGGAAATACAGATGCCGTCAAATGGTGGCTATTCTTTTTTTGGTTTTGATGTGGATAACGAATATATATCCGGATTTGACTCTGGTAACTGGGGAGAAGATTTATAATGCCTACCAATGATTTTAAAGCTTTTGCAACTGGAAACAGCGCAAACGTAATTTCTCAGGCTGATTATTTAGCCCTTGCTGCGTTAGTAAGCGGATTTTCATCTGGTAAAGCTTCTTCCGCGCAGATAAATAAA
>ENA-UEQY01000562-UEQY01000562.1-human-gut-metagenome-genome-assembly--contig:-NODE-562-length-22499-cov-11.091160_pt1 | contig 22499 bp, 20 predicted proteins | sample MGYA00242949_ERZ507949 | MGnify/ENA primary metagenome ERZ507949 (study PRJEB26167, sample SAMN06115403) | human gut metagenome | host: Homo sapiens | place: China:Jiangsu | collected 2016-07-06... | reverse complement strand
GTGAGAGAATGGCCCCCTTTAGATCCCCCAAGAGAACGCAAGGGGCCTTGCCCCTTGACCCCGCACATTGGCAGTTTGTAGCTTGAAGAGCTGCACGCGCTGCGCAATCAGGTGCGGTGTACATGGCTTCGCCATGAATCCCTGCATTTCGTTACTGCTCTCAACCGCGCCTTACTGCCGTGAGGCGCGAGTGACGGTAGCCCGGCGGCAGACTGCTTGCCGAATGCGGCATTGCTAACGCTCGCCGCATTGTGGAGACTGGCGGTAGGTGGAAATTACTGCGCACTTCTACAAGATGGGCAGAGCGGCAGCGGATAATAGGAGTAGAGGCAAATCGTATCGCAATGCTAACGCGGCTTTGCCGCGCGCAGGCAGTTGCATTCCGAAGGCATAAAGGTTATTCAACCCCGAGACTGCCAATCTAAACCTTTCTCTTGGGGGATTTAAAGGGGGATATTCTCTTTTGTGAAAGAGAATATCCCCCTTTGCCCGCTCCCCTGCGGGTACGCAGGGATTCTCGGTTTGTCTTGACAAACAATTTCAGTCATGGTATGCTGACCACAACAAAAGGCAGCGAGAAAGAAGCCTTTTCTTTTCACCCGCTCAAGAGAGGGGACGGCCGGTGCAAGTCCCTGCGGAACGGAAAAGGCGGCGCTTTTGAGCCGCGCGGCGGAAATGCCGTGCCGGTCCCTCCGTTACAAGGGAACGAAGTGCCCCGCATCCAGCGGGGAATTCAGGTGGAACCACGGACAATGATTTGTTCGCCCTGAGCCTACTTTAATAGGCTCAGGGCGTTTTTTATCTCCTGAGCCAAGTACCGAAAGGAGAAATTCACCATGAAAAACACCGAAAAGACGATGGACAAGATCGTCGCGCTGTGCAAAAACCGCGGCTTTGTCTTCCCCGGCAGCGAGATCTACGGCGGCCTTGCCAACACCTGGGACTACGGCCCCCTCGGCGCCGAGCTCAAGAAGAACATCAAGAACGCCTGGTGGAAGAAGTTCGTGCAGGAGAATCCCTACAACGTCGGCCTTGACGCCGCGATCCTGATGAACCCGCAGACCTGGGTGGCGAGCGGCCATCTCGGCGGCTTCTCCGATCCTCTGATGGACTGCCGCGAGTGCCACGAGCGCTTCCGCGCCGACAAGGTCATCGAGGACTGGTGCGCCGAGACCGGCTTCGAGCTTCCCAAGCCCATCGACGCCTTCTCCCAGCAGGAGATGAAGGACTTTGTCGAAGAGCACAACATCCCCTGCCCCACCTGCGGCAAGCACAACTTCACCGATATCCGTCAGTTTAACCTCATGTTCAAGACGTTCCAGGGCGTGACCGAGGACGCAAAGAACACCGTCTACCTCCGCCCCGAGACCGCGCAGGGCATCTTCGTCAACTTCAATAACGTCCAGCGCACCACGCGCAAAAAGCTCCCGTTCGGCATCGGCCAGATCGGCAAGTCCTTCCGCAACGAGATCACGCCGGGCAACTTCATCTTCCGCGTGCGCGAGTTCGAGCAGATGGAGCTCGAGTTCTTCTGCAAGCCGGGCACCGACCTTGAGTGGTTCAACTACTGGCGCACGTTCTGCCACAACTGGCTGCTCTCCATCGGCCTGAAGGACGAGAACCTCCGCCTGCGCGACCACGATCCCGAGGAGCTGTGCTTCTACTCCAAGGCAACGACGGACTTCGAGTTCCTCTTCCCGTTCGGCTGGGGCGAGCTCTGGGGTGTTGCCGACCGCACGGACTACGACCTCACGCAGCATCAGAACACCAGCGGCGTGAAGATGGTCTATCGCGAGGGCGAGGGCAAGGACATGGTCGAATATGTCCCCTACGTCATCGAGCCGTCGCTCGGCGTGGAGCGCAGCGTGCTCGCGGTCCTGTGCGACGCCTACGATGAAGAGGTCGTCGGCCAGGACAAGAAGGGCAACGACGACGTGCGCGTCGTGCTGCACCTCCACCCCGCACTCGCCCCCTTCAAGGCCGCGATCCTGCCGCTTTCCAAGAAGGACGTGCTCGCCGGTCCCGCGATGGAGCTCTACAACGAGCTTTCCAAGGAATTCATGGTCGACTACGACGAGACCGGCTCGATCGGCAAGCGCTACCGCCGCGAGGACGAGATCGGCACGCCGTACTGCATCACGTTCGACTTCGACACCGTCGGCGACGAGGCCAACGGCATCGCGGCCGACCACTGCGTCACCATCCGCGAGCGCGACAGCATGGAGCAGGTCCGTATCCCCATCGATCAGGTCAAGGACTTCCTGCGCGAAAAGTGCGCGTTCTGAGAAAAGTTTTCCACAGAACAGCAAGAAGGACAGCTCTCTTTCGAGAGCTGTCCTTTGTTCTTTATTTTTCGATCTTCCGGCTCGCCAAAAATCCGGCTTCATCCTTTATGATCTCATATTCCTTAGCCATCGAATTTTCAGACCCGACCACGCAGTAGTCGCATCTGTCAGCGTTCCCGCAGGTGCCGCGGCGGATCAAGGTGCCGTGAAGTTGGCTCATTCCCCAGTAGTCGGATTGCAGAAAAGCGGCAGCACCTGCATCAGATCGTGCTTTTTCGCAAATTCCGCATTTGGGCACTGCGTAAAATGGTATCGCGCGGCACGTTTTTCTTGTCGTACGGCTCGGATACATTGCAGAAGCACACCGGATGCTGCGCGTACAGCTTGCGGTCTCTTTTCCCCACTCCTTGGAAGACCTTGTCGATCAGCCACATGTCAAAGCTGCGGTTCAAGTCAAAAATCTTTCCCGGCTTTACAAATCCCGACATAAAAAGCCTCGTGACAAGCTCCTGCAATTCCTCTGCCGGCGGATGGTCCGGCAGCAGAGGGTACAGGGAGAAGATCACGATGCTGCCGCAGATTGCGAGGGTATGGCTGGTCTTTTTTCCACCGTAGTCAGGGAGTTCTTTGAGATATTCGCCATACTGGCAGCCGGCAAGAACCCCACAAAGCGGGAAACTTGTCCGGTTGCGTTTTTCCTGTCGAAATGATATACTCTATTATTATGCTTTCAGAAAGGGGACGTCCCCAACATGCGTTTTTTCTCTTCCCTGGTGCGGCCTGACGAGTCGACGGGCGCGGTGATGCGCTGGGTGCACCGCATCTGGGTCTTCTTCTGGCTCACGGTGCTGGGCGCTGGCATTGGCCTTCTCTCGCTCTACCTCACGGCACATTCCTACGCAAGCATCGACGCGACGGCGCTTTTGCAGTCGTACTTCAAAATTCCGCTGCTCGTAGCGATGAACCTGCTCGCGCCGATCTTACTCGTCTACCTCGGCTTTTTCCTCTTTGCTCGTCCGTGGGCGGCGTACCTGCTCTCGGCGCTGCCGTTTTTCACGCTCGCGCTCGCGAGCTACTACAAGGTGCAGCTGCGCGGCGACCCCGTGCTCGCCACCGACCTGCGGCTCATCCGCACGGCGGGCGGCATCATGGGCAACTACACGTTCGAAATTTCCGCGCCCGTGATCGTCGTTCTTGAGGGGTTTGTGCTGATGCTCGCGCTCTCGTGCCTGATGCTCCGAAAAGAGCGCATGAGCCCGCGCTCCCGCCTTGCGGGCATCATGCTCATGCTCTCTGTCACGCTCGCGTGCTATTTTGAGTTCTACACCAGTTCATCTATCTACAAAGAGACCGCCAACAACGGCCTCATTTCCCCGTGGTCGGCGGTCGAGGTCTACATCTCTCGCGGCACGACGTATCCGTTCCTACACAGCGTGCAGGACATGTTCCCCGAGCCGCCGGAGGGCTACCGCGAGAGCGAGGCCAAGCAGATCCTTGAGCAGTATGCGGACACCGACATTCCCGACGATCAGAAGATCACGGTCGTCGGCATCATGCTCGAGGCATTCTCCGACCTGTCCGACTTCCCCCAGTTAAATGAAATCTCCGCCGTGCGGAATCTCTACGAGCCGCTGCACGAGCTCGAGAGCCGCAGCGTCTCGGGCAACCTCCTCACGAATATCTTCGCCGGCGGCACGACGAACACCGAATGGGGCTTCCTCACGGGGTACAGCCAGCACGAGGAGTTCCGCGGCCCGATCAATTCCTACGTCCGCTACTTCAAGGATCAGGGCTACGACGCGCTCTACCGCCATCCCGGCTACTCGTGGTTCTACAACCGCAGCAACGTCAACGAATACCTTGGCTTTGACGAGTGCGTCTTTAACGAATCGGGCTTCGGCGACCTCATCTCCATCGAGGACGCGCTCTTCAAGTCCGACACCGTGCTCGTCGACTACCTCTTAAACGACATCGACTCGCGCACGGAGGACGATGACCCTCTCTTCCTCTTCTCCGTCTCGTACCAGAACCACGGGCCGTACAGCTCCGAGACCTACTGGGAGGAGTACGTCACGCCCGCCAAGACCGGCTGGTCGATGGAAAGCTGCTGCGTCATCAACAACTACCTGGCCGGCATCCGCAGCACGATCGAGCAGATGCGCCGCCTCACGCGTGAGCTGGAAGCGCGCGATGAGCCCATCGTGCTCGTGCTCTTCGGCGACCACAAGCCGTGGATGGGCAACGGCAGCAGCGTCTACGCCGAAATGGGCGTTGACCTCGACGTGTCCACGCAGGAGGGCTTCTACAACTACTTCTCCACCCCCTACCTCATCTATGCCAACAAGGCCGCCAGGGAATCCCTCGGTCAGGACTTCCGCGGCGACGGCGGCGACATTTCCCCGTGCTTCCTGATGGACAAGCTCTTCTTTGAGTGCGGCTGGACGGGCGACGGCTTCATGCAGCTCCAGCGCGAGACGCGCGCCGTCACGCCGCTGATGCACGAGGACGGCTACCGCATGGTCGACGGTTCCATCACGCTCGACGTGCCCCCAGACGTCGCCGAGATCTGCCGCAGGTACCTCTGCGCGCAGTATTACCGCGAGCAGCACTTTGTTTCCGAATCGTAAAAAGGAGAATCGCCATGAAATCTTTCAAAATCACCGCACTTTCCCTCGTCCTGGTTCTGCTTCTCGCCGCCTGCGGCGCGAAAAACGACACCCCCGATGAACCCGCCGTCGATCCGACGCCGGAACCTCCTATCGAGCAGCCGGTGGAAAAAACGCCCGATGAGCGCATCAACGACATCATTGCAGATATGAGCATCGAGGAAAAAGTCGGCCAACTCTTCTTCGTCCGCTGCCCCGAAACGGGCGCGGCGGAGGATGTGAGCGCCTATCACCTCGGCGGCCTGCTGCTCTTCGGCAGGGACTATAAGGACGCAAACGGTGACTGGCTCACCGAGGACGACTTCACCGCGGCGCTCGCGTCCTATCAGGACGCGGCGGCCATCCCGCTTTTCATCGGCAGCGATGAAGAGGGCGGCACGGTCACGCGCGCGAGCAAAAATCCGAATCTCTTCTCCGAGCCTCTCCCCTCCCCGCAGGAGCTCTATGCCGCGGGCGGCCTCGACGGGCTGCTCGAACGAACGCTCAGCTACAACCAGAAGCTCAAAGCGTTCGGCGTCAACGTGAACTTCGCCCCCGTGTGCGATGTGTCGACGAATCCCGACAACTTCATCTACGCGCGCTCGTTCGGGCAGGACGCGCAGACGACCGCGGACTATATCTCAAGCGTCGTGCCCGTCTATGCGCAGTCCGGCGTCGCCTGCGTCTTAAAGCACTTCCCCGGCTACGGCAACAACGCCGACACGCACACGGGCATCGCGCTCGACGCGCGCCCGTACACCACGTTTGAAAAGTCCGACCTCGTCCCCTTTGAATCCGGCATCGCCGCGGGCGCGCCGTTCGTGCTCGTGAGCCACAACATCGTCGAGTGCATGGACGGCGCGTATCCCGCGTCCCTTTCGGCGAAGGTCCACACGCTGCTGCGCGACACGCTCGGCTTCACCGGCGTCATCGTGACGGACGATCTCGCGATGGATGCCGTCAAAGCCTACGCGCAGGACGGCAGCGCCGCCGTGCTGGCCATTCAGGCGGGCAACGACATGATCGTGACCACCGACTATCAGACGCAGATCCCGCAGGTGATCGCCGCCGTCCAGTCCGGCGAGATCGCCGAAAGCGATATTGACGCGCACGTTTTCCGCGTGCTGCACGAAAAACAGGCGCTCGGCCTGATCGACTAAAGGAGAACCCCATGGAAACAAGAAAACTCTACTATGAAGATCCCTTTCAGAAGGGCTTTGCCACCACCGTCGTCTCCTGCGACGAGGTGAAGGGCGGCTACGCCGTTGTCCTCGCGGAGACGGCCTTCTACCCCGAGGGCGGCGGCCAGCCGTATGACACCGGCGTTTTGGGCGAGGCGAACGTGCTCGAGGTCCACGAGAAAAACGGCGTTATCACGCACCTTTGTGACAAGCCCTTCGAGGTGGGAAAGAGCGTCTCCGGCAAGATCGACTGGGCGCGCCGCTTCGACCACATGCAGCAGCATTCGGGCGAGCACATCTGCTCGGGCCTCATCTGCGAGCGCTTCCACTGCGACAACGTCGGCTTCCACATGGGCGCGGACGTCGTCACGATCGACTTCAACGCCGACATTTCGTGGGATGAACTTATGGAGATCGAAGCGCTCGCCAACCTGTACATCTATGAGGATCACCCCATCGACATCCAGTTCTATCGCGGCGCGGAGCTCGACAAGGTCGAGTACCGCAGCAAAAAGCCGCTCGAGGGCGACGTGCGCATCGTCTCCTTCCCCGGCGCGGACTGCTGCGCCTGCTGCGGCACGCACGTCGTGCGTTCCGGTCAGGTGGGACTCGTCAAGTTCCTCTCCGTGCAGAAGTTCCGCGACGGCGTTCGCATCGAGCTTCTTTCCGGCAAACGCGCGCACCGCTACCTTTCGGAGTGCTGGGCGCAGGACGTGCGCATCGCACAGGCCCTCTCCGTCAAGCCGAACGCGAGCTTTGCGGGCGTCGAGCGCGTGCTCGCTGAGCTTTCCGCGCTCAAGCAGCGCTGCGCAAAGCTCGAAGAGTCCGTCTTCGCCCAGACCGCCGCGCAGTACGAAGGCAAGGGCGACGTGCTGCTCTTCGAGGACGAAATGTCCGGCGACAGCCTGCGCAAGCTCTGCGACGCGGTCACGAACCGCTGCGGCGGCCGCTGCGCGGTCTTTGCCGGCGCGGACGGCGCGTACAAGTACGCCATCGGGCACATCGGCGGCGACCTTCGTGAGCTCACGAAAAAGATGAATGCCGAGCTGAACGGCCGCGGCGGCGGCAAGCCGAATTTTGTGCAAGGCAGCGTGGCCGCTGCACGCGGGGCGATCGAAGCATTTTTCGCAGAATAATTTGCAGCGATTCCCGCACCAATGCGGGAGAAGTTTCCCCTGCACCGTGCAGGGGAGCGAGTCAAAGGGGCCATTCTCTTTCGCAAAAGAGAATGGCCCCTTTGGAACCCCAAGAGAAAGACTTTGATTGGCAGTCTCAGGCTCGAATGGCCTTTGTGCCTCCGGAAGGTGACTGCCTGCGCGCGGCGTTGCCGCGTTTAGAGCTGCTATACGATTTGCCTCTGCTCCTACTATCCGCTGCCGCTCTGCTCATCTTGTAGGAGTGCAAACTAATTTCCGCCTACCGGAGCACTCATCAATGCGGCGAGCACAGCAATGCCGCATTCGGCAAGCAGTCTGCCGCCAAGCAATCGTCACTCGCGCCTCACGATAGTAAGGCGCGGTTGCTGAATGTTTCGAATCGCAGTGATTCATGGCGAAGCCATGTACACCGCACCTGATTGCGCAGCGCGTGCAACTCTTCAATCTACAAACTGCCAATGTCGGGGGTCGAGGGGAACTCCCCTCGCCTTTCTCTGGGGGATTTAAAGGGGGTATTCTCTTCGGAAAGAGAATACCCCCTTTATTGCCCGTTTCCGCACAGTGCGGAAACCTCCCGCCCGCGACGCGGGCTTTGTTTTTGCTTGAAAAGGAAAAATCAGAACCCAAACCCGCTGAGGCCGAGTCCGCTCGTCAGCGCGTTCATCTTCCCGTCCATCGCCTCTTCGGCCTGGCGGAGCGCTTCGTTCACGGCGGAGATGATGAGGTCTTGGAGCATTTCCACGTCCTCGGGGTCGACTGCCTCGGGCTTGATGGTGATGTTCGTGACTTCCTTCTTGCCGTTGACCTCGGCGCTGACGACGCCGCCGCCGACGCTCGCCGAGAAGGTCTTCTCCTCGACCTCCTGCTGCGCCTTCTGCATGTCCTCCTGCATCTTCATGATCTGCTGCTGCATCTGCTGCTGCTTGAGCATCTGGCCGCTGCCGTTGGAAAAGCCGCGGCGTGCGCTGTAACCCTTTGCCATCGTTGTTGTCTCCTTTTATTTTACTGTAAAATTGTCGAATTTACTGCCCATGCGCAGGAGATCCTGCATCTTGTCTCGCTTTTTCGCGCCCGGGCGCTCGCCCACGAGGAAGCGGACGCGGATCTCCCGTCCAACTGCGCGGGACGTGACCTCGCTCAAAACGTCTGTCACGACCTTCTGGTCGAGCATGGACTTCTGCACCTCGGTCGAGCAGTAGACGGTGAGAAGGTCATCCTTCACATCGCCCTGCGCCATGCCGATGAACGCGCGCTTGTCGGGCGTCAGACGGTTTTTATAGCTCTCCATGAGCTGGTAGAAAATCTCATCATCCCCGCTGCCTCCACTCGTCGGCGCTTCCTGCGCAGGCGCGGGTGCTGCTGCTATCTTCGGCGCTGCGGCCTTCGGTGCGGGCGCGACCGGCTCGCCGTAGGGCGGCGGCGCGTCATAATCGTCGGGCAGCGGCGGCTCGTCCCACGGAAGCGGCGCTTCCTCGGCGGGCTTTGCGCTCTCTGTGGGCGCTTCCGCGGCCTTTTGCGGTGCGGGAGCGAGCTTTTGCGCCGTCGCGGGAGCAGGTGCGCTCGCCGGTGCAGATGCGGGATGCTTCGCCGCGAACTGCACGCCCGCGGCGATCTGCTCTTCGAGCCGCGCGATGCGCGCGCCGAGCGCCGCCAGGTCACCGGAGAGTGTTTCGTCGCAGAGCTTCAGAATGCAGAGCTCTGCGTCCGTGCGGCGGTTTACGCTGAACTGGAGCTGCGCCGCCGTCTCCTGCAAGATCGTACAGAGCTGGATGAAGCGTGCGCTCGTCCCCTGCGCGCGCAGGTTTCGGAGCGTTGCGGCGTCATAAGCGCCGCTGAGTAAGCTCTCGCCGCCCTCTCCCGCCGTCGCGCTGATGAGCAGCTCGCGCGAGAGGGTCGAGAGCTCGCCGAGCACCGCGCCCACATCCTTACCGCCGTCGTAGAGCTTGCCGAGAAGCTCGAGTGCCCCGCGCGCATCGCGCGTCAGGATCAGCGACATGAGCTGTGCGGTCTGCACGTTTCCGGCCAAACCCAGCGCGTCGAGCACGGCGTTCGCGTCGATCGCGCCGCCCGCGGCCGCGCACTGGTCAAGAAGGCTCAGCGCGTCTCGCAGCGCGCCGTCCGACAGTCGGGCCAGCAGCGCCGCGCCGTCCTCCTTTAAGTCGATATTCTCCTGCCCCGCGATGTAGTTGAGCCTGCCCACGATGTCCTTCGGCTGGATGCGGCGGAATGAAAAGCGCTGGCAGCGCGACAAAATCGTCGCGGGCACCTTGTGCAGCTCCGTTGTCGCCAGAATGAACATCAGATGCTCGGGCGGCTCCTCCAAGATTTTGAGCAGTGCGTTGAACGCGGGCGTCGAAAGCATGTGGACTTCGTCGACGATATACACGCGTTTTTTTACCTGTGCGGGCGAATAGATGGCCTCGTCACGCAGCGCGCGCACGCTGTCCACGCCGTTGTTCGACGCCGCGTCCAGCTCGACCACGTCGAGCAGCCGCCCGCTCTCGATGCCAAGGCAGCTCGGGCAGCGGTTGCAGGGGTTGCCGTTTTCCGGATGCTCGCAGTTGACCGCGCGCGCAAGTATTTTGGCGCAGGTCGTCTTGCCCGTGCCGCGCGTGCCGGTGAAAAGATAGGCGTGCGACAGCCGCCCCTCCGCCACCTGGCGCTGCAAGGTCTCGGTGATGTGCTCCTGACCGACCACGTCGGCAAATGTTTTGGGACGCCACTTGCGGTAAAGCGCCTGATACATCCGCAGCCCTCCCTTACAATAGAAATACTCCCCCGTATACAGCTGCGGAACCGGCGTCCTTGCGGCACATGGATGGTCCCGCTTAATGCTGCTCGGTTCCCCGCCTGACATGGTTCGCAGGTACCCATTGCGCAAGACCGGTTCCGCAGCTGTATGCGGAGGAGTTGTTGAACAAATGGTATTCTACTATATTTCAGAAAAAATATCAACAGAAAAATGAAAAAGGGGCTTCACAAATTCAAAAAAGTGTGTTATGATAATCCGCGCTGGGAGACCAGCATTGCTATTTGGGCCTGTAGCTCAGTTGGGAGAGCGTACGGTTCGCATCCCTATGGCCGCACATCGACCTGTGAGTTTCAGCCCACGATTTCGGAGTGATTTTTCTCCGAAATCTTCTAAAATCGAAAAACTTGAAAATCTGCTTTTTGTTGTGAAAACCCCGCAAAAAGCGGCAATATGGGCCCATAGCTCAGCTGGGAGAGCGTTCGGTTCGCATCCGAGAGGTCGAGGGTTCGAATCCCTTTGGGTCCACCATTTCGAGAAAAATCACCGCCAATTCGGCGGTGATTTTTCGTTTGACCACAATAATACCACAGACGGCAGAAAATCCTGACCACTTTCGGAATCCGCAGGCGGTGAGTAGCAGCCCCTCACCACCTGCGGATTTTCGTTTTATGTGTTTGCCGGTGCGGCAAGTTCTGCTCTGACCTCGTCATAGTATTTCTGTACCGTGGTGCGGTCCATGCCTGTTTCCCGTGCGATATAGCTTTTATTGCTCACGCCGGGGTGCTGGCGCAGGTACTCCGCCAGCTGCTTTTTCTTGGGGCTGACACCGTCCGGATACTCCGCAGCCGTCCCATTCCGCAGGGCGGCGATCTCCGCTTTCATTTGCAGGATCAGCTTCGCCAGCTTTTCCTCACATTCCTCCCGTGTGCGGCCATATACATTGCGGGAGTGCTTCTTGCCGTCTGGCCAGACGGGTGAGTACCGTCCCTCCCACAGATCCTCCTTGATCTGCTTGATGTAGCCCGTGCCGGGTCTGCGGCGCGGCGGTGTGTACGGTTCAAACCTCTGCGCCTCTGATGCAGCTTCTGCTTTCTGTCGGGATATTTCTGCCTTTGCGATGCCGCGGTCGATGCTGGCTGCGGCATTTTCCTGCATTTCGTTGGTAATGTGGGTGTAGATATTCAGCGTGGTCTTGGCGGAGACATGGCCAATGATGGCGGACAGTGTCTTCACATCCATGCCGTGTTCCAGTGACATGGTGGCGAAGGTATGGCGCAGATCGTGAAAGCGCACCTTTTTGCAGTCTGCCCGTTCCAATATCTGCTGGAGCCGCTTGCGGACATAGCCAGGGTCGATGGGCTGGTTCGGCTTGATGCGGGACGGGAACATCAGCGGGGAGAATACTTCTTTCCGATATTCCCGCAGAAGTCCTACCATAACTGGCGGCAGGATGATCGTGCGAAACGCTGCTTTTGTTTTCGGCTCGCTGATGATATTCTTACCGCCAACCGGTGTGACCTGCTTGCTGATATGGAGTTCCCCTGTCTCAAAGTTCAGGTCATCCCATGTGAGTGCCAGTATCTCACCCCGGCGAAGTCCTGTGGTCAGCTCCAGCAGGAAGAGTTCGTACATCCCCTCCGCTTTGGCTTGTATCAGAAATCGCTGAATTTCTTCTTTGGACAGCACCTTCTTTTCTTTCGGCTCCGGCGGCGGGAGCTTGACGCCGAGGATGGGATTTTTCTTGATCAAGCCATCCTTGACCGCCCTGTCCAGCGCCATCCGTATTACATGATAGCAGCTTCGCACCGACCGCTCCGCCATCTCCGGCCCCTTGGTGTCCCGATGTGTCTTCCTGCCGTTGGCCTTCATTTCGTTCAGAAACTTCTGGCAGTCCGCCTGCGTCAGCTTATTCAGCGGGATATGCCCGAGACCGGGAATAGCGTGGACATAGATCCACTCCTCATAGCCCTTCTGCGTAGTGGGGCGGATGGATGGCTTGCAGTGATTTTCGTACCAGTAATTCATCCAATCCCCAAACCGCATATCCGGTTTTACCTTGAAGGGGGCGACCTCGGTGTACTCCTCCCGAAGCCTTTTCAGCTTTTCCACGCATTCCGCCTTTGTTTTTGCCAGGACGCTTTTTTGCTTTGCCTTTCCGTTTTCATCGTAGCCCACGATGTGACGGCCTTCCCACCGTCCGTCGCTTCTCAAGCGGACAGTACCCTGACCGTTTTTGCGTTTCCTTGCCATGTGATCACCCCTTCACTACAAAGTCACTCATGAACTCGCCCACAATTCCCGACGCTTTGCGGTGCATATCCCCTGTGACATGGGTATAGGTGTCCAGCGTGAACGAGGTTTTCGTGTGGCCCAGAATGCCGGAGAGCGTTTTGGCATCCACGCCGCTGGTCAGCGCGTGAGTGGCGAAGGTGTGCCGGAGATCGTGAAAGCGCATATTCGGAAGTCCTGCTTCCGCCAGTAGCTTTTTCATGCGGGTGTAACCGCTGTTCGGCATGATGGGGTCTTCCGGGTGGATCGGGTTCGGGAATATCCACTGGGAGATGGATGTCCTTTTTCGCTCGGACAGCAGCTGCACCGTGCTGGGCGGTAGTTTGATGATCCTGCGTCCCGCACCGGTTTTCGTTTCGCCCACATAGTAACCGCCGCCCTCCTTGTTGTGGAGTGTTCTGCGGACGGTCAGCGTTCCTTTTTCCGCATCAAAGTCTGTCCACATAAGGCCGCACAGCTCACCCCGCCGCAGGCCGGTGGTGATCTCCAGATAGAAGAAGTCGTGCCAGTGCTCATCTGCCTTAATAGCTTCCATGAATCGTTCCAGCTGTTTGTCATTGAGGATAGTTTTTGCGGCAGTCACTTTCTTCGGCAGTGTCACATCGTCGGTGGGGTTCTTTACGATCAGGTGGCGGTCAACAGCCGCATTCAGCGCCTGATGCAGGACGCCGTGTATCCTGCGGACCGTGGCGGGAGACAGCGCCCCGCCGTCCACGCCGCCCTCCCGCTGCAGCTTTCGATACAAGGTCTGAACATCGGCAGCAGTCACCTTGCTGATTTGTTTGCTGCCAAGGGAGGGTTTGATATTTCGCTCTGCATACCCACGGTAGCCCTTGTATGTGGATGGCCGGACCGACGGTTCGGCACACTCCTTCAACCAGATGTCCAGCCACTCCCCCAGTGTCATGCGGCTGTCCCCCGTAAGTTCGGCACCGTCATACTCGACAATGCACCGATGCATCTTTTCCATCAGAGCCTTTTGCGTCTTCGCGGATACATAGTGGAAGATCGAGTCGCCGTTTACCTTGTGTCCGACCACAATACGCCCTTCCCAGCGGCCATCGTCACGCTTGCGTACCATGCCGTCACCGGATGGCCTTCGTTTCGCCATTTACAGTTATCCCTCCCGTCTGCTTTTCTTTGTATAGGCATTGCAGCCTCTGCACCGCCTGCAGCCTGTTTTACAAACACACCATACCGATAACCCTTTGCGAAAGCGAGAGGAATTATCGATGTCGACGCACTTTCTACGAAAGCAACAACAGTCGCGCCCATAGCTTTCACCACATGGTCTGCTGCCAGCTCTGCCCCCGGCTCAGCTTTTGTCCCAAGGCCAGTTTCTTCAGCGCCTCTCGATGCCGCTGCTTGCTCTCCGTCCATGCCGGCGGCGCAGGCAGCGGCGGCAAATCGTCTGCCTCCTCTATGGACCGCCCCAGCCGAACCAGCTCGCTTGTCAACTCGCCCATCCAGCCCTCCTCCGGCTCCGGCGTGTTGGGTCGGAAACCCACCGCCTGTCGGTAGGCAAACAGCGTTTCCAAATTCTCCTTCAGAAATGTTTCATCGTGGAGGCTGCTGTCCCGGCACCGCCGACCGTCAGGACAGACAAAGGTGATATGTTTCCGTGTGTCCGTCCAGATAACTTCATAGCCCTCGTACTCCATGTTTTCGACGAAGCTCTCCCGGTCATCGGCATATTCCAGTGCGTCGTTGATGGCTTGGATGAGATCCAGCTTCCAGCTATCGCCCCGCAGTCCCGCCCGGTACTCGCCGGGGCGCATCTGCTTTTTCCGAGTGTGCTTTTTTGGCGGCTCCAGCACCTGCAGCCCGTGCGCCATGCAGATCTCATCATTGACCTGCCGATGCCGCTGGAGATCTGCGGCGTTCTGGTGCAGCTTTTTGCCGTCCTTGCAGCTCACGCTGTTGACCACCAGATGGTTATGAAGATGGTTTGTGTCCAAGTGTGTTGCCACGACTACCTCAAAATCTGGGAACTGCTTCTGCGCGAACTCCACGCCGATGGCGTTGACCTGCTGTGGCGTCAGCCCGTCCTCCGCCGGGAAGGATTGGACGAAGTGATAGAATTGTCTGCCATCCGTTTTTCGAAATTGCTGTTTGGTTGTCATCATTTCCAGGTACGATGCCCTTGCCACGCAGTTGTGTCCCGTCACCATCCATTGGTCGTCCAGCATGGTTTTGCAGGCCTGCGTCACATATTTCAGCACGCCCATCATCGTACCAACCGTCTGTTTCTTGTTGCGTACTGCGGTGAAGATGGCCATTACTGCACCTCCCGGCTGATGCGCAGCAGCTTTTGGCAGAGATCTGCATAACCGTCTATGAGCTCGTCGCTTCTGAGGATCTGGATGCGTCCCATGTTTGCCAGTGTCGTGAGCTGGTTGAGGTTCCTGCCTTGGGCTTTCACTTCGGCGAGGATCTCATCCAGTCCGTCCACCCGGACGATCTCCTTGCCCAGCGCGCAGGTGATGATGTAATCGGTGACAGTCATTCCGGCTTGCTTGGCCTGATGCTGGATCAGGTCTTTGATGCCCGGTGTCATTCTTGCGGTGATGATCGCTGTTTTCTTTCTCTGCATTGAACTCCTTTCTCCCCTTTGGAGCCGGGGGTGCCGGGGCCTTGCCCCGGCGAGTGCGTCCGGCGTATAGCCGGACGCTATGCTTGCCCCACCGAAGGGTGGGAACTTTGCCCCTACGGGGCATTTCTGCCCTGAACGCCCCCACATAACTGCCCTCGCTGTTGTTGCTGCCTTCGACCGTAAAATCTCACACGGCGGCTTACAGCGGTGTACATGGCGGTACTTTACGCGCTCCGTTCCCCTGCCGCCGGAGTGAATGCGGCGCCCAGCTGTTCGGCCCTTGCCTGTGCCCGCTGCCGTTCCATGGCTTGTCCCGCTTTCTCCAGCTGACGCTCATAGCAGAGGGCGAGAGCATTCTTGATCGGCAGGATGGTGTACCTGAGACAGCCGTTGCGCTTGAAACCGTCCCTGGTGATGATCTCCGTGCGCTCTGTTCGGATGAGCCCATGCTCCTCCAGCGCGGCAACATACTTTGCCACGGTGTTGACCGAGATACCCAGCTTCCTTGCGATGGTGGGATAGCTGACAAGGCACTGGTAGGTTCGTCGATCCTCAATGCGGAGCAGATAGGCGTAGATGTTGATCTCCATGTGGTGCAGTCCCAGATCAAAGACTGCGTTGGGAACGGGGAAAAAGTTTTTGATGGTGTCCTTCTTCACATAGGGCGTGTTCAGCATTCCGACGCCCCTTTCGTGTGTGCGGCAATCCATTTCCGCAGTTCCTCCTTCGGAACGACGATGCGCTTGCCGATCCGCAGAGAGGGAAAATCATCTTCCTGAATGAGTTCATAGATGCTGGACTCCGAGACTCCCATGAGATCCACCAGCTGCTTCACACTCAGCAGCAGGGGCAGTTCGTCATAGCTGGTATAAATGCTTTTCTTCAAATCGTGTCCTCCTTGTAGCTTTGTTGGTAGAGCGTATTCATTTTTTTAGTGATGGTGTAGGTCTGATCTCACCTCCCATGATTTTTCTCTACTGTACGCCGCGCTCTTGCTCCGTTGGTGCGCTCCCCCTTTGCGGGATCGTGGCGTCACCTCGTCCGGAGCATCCAGGCTGCGGCGGCAGGGATTCACTTTTCAAGGTTCCGAAAATAACGGTTGACATATCTGCCTTAATAGATTAGACTTATTTCATAAAAGCCGTTTACTGTGTCTACTTCTGAGCATACTATAACATGTCAATGCCCTATTGTCAAGTCTTAGCGAAATCAGTATATTTCATTAGTCTAATTTAAGGAGTGCACGTTATGCCAGACTATATTTTTAAAACCTACATTGACAGCGGCAGGGAGTACTACGAGTACACCGATGCGGCGGATAGAGAGCAGACCATAAAAAAAGACTTTCCGTTCCCGGAAAGTCTGATGGAGCTGCTGTATATGGATACGCAGGAGCTGGAAGCCATCACCAAGAAAATGGATAAAGCCTTGCTGGCTTTTTACCAGTCCGGCGCCAAGGATGACCTGCAGGTCGTAGCAGCAGGACTGGACGAGCTTGCATCCCGACACGTCTATTTTGAGCTGCTGCGGCTGGACTGGACAGAGCGGTTGAAAGCGGCGGAGCGCGTCACGCCCAAGGAGTACCTTCGGCTGCTGCCGCATAAAAGAATCAGCCACATTTACAGCAACATCGATACCATGCAGCGACAGATCATTAGTTTAATCGCACATGCGCTGGACATGGACGGCGAGAAGAAATCCGTATCTGAAAAGATGGTAGCCTACTACAACGCCGAGGGCAACGACACGTTGTACACTTTCCAGTTCCAGCCACAGCCTGTCAACTTCGAGGTCATCGACAGACGGATCTTTGCCGAGGTGCTATATCCCAAGGACATCTATGACCTCATCGACCACCATATACGGGAGTGCGTGAAGCGTGAGGTGAGGATGCGGGTATGCAAGAACTGCCTGCGCTACTTCGCTGTGACGGGCAAGGCCAGCACGGAGTACTGCGACCGGATCTGCGACAGCAAGGGCCGCACCTGCCGGGAGATCGGGGCCATCAACACATGGACGCAGCGCAAGCAGGGCGACGAGGTGTTCAAGGAATATCGCAGAGAGTACAAAAAGCGTTTCGCCCGCATCAACGCCGGCAAGCTGACCAAGAGCGTATTTTACGCCTGGAGTGAGGAAGCCAGAAAGAAAAAAGAGGATTGCGACAACGGCACGATCACACCGGAGGATTTCTCCCGCTGGCTGAAGGAGTCGTGAGAAAGAGATGCCGCTAAAACAATGTCCTAATGGCGGTGAATGTGCAAAGCGGAAAGAGGAGGATCCTTTTCGTAAAACCTCCTGGTTTCGAGAATTTACGAGATTTCTTTGTCAGCGCGGGAGCAGCCGCAGGCCATCCGGTGCGATAGCCTGCGGCTGTCGGTAATCTTTGATTATGGCATCCCACGGCGTGGGGTGCCCCTTCCATATGGAAGGGGACACTGATGATCTGCACCAATTCTAAAAATGTGTCCTACCTCGATTGCCTGTGGGGAGAACTTTACGGCAGCATCAACAACGGATTTTTGCGGATATTCGCCAAATAGCATTAAAATAGCATGGCGGCGTCCTCCCGTGGGCCGCCATGCCTTTAACTGCTGGGAATGACAGAAAGAAAGCAGCGGCCTTGATTTCTCAAAACCGCCACCAGTGAATATAAATTAAGCGTGAAAATGGGTCTGCCCAGCAGCGGTTTTTTTCTTTTCTGCCGCTGGGCAGATGTTTTTTCTTTAGATACATGATAAGAGGAATTTTTGAAGATTCCATAAAGATTTGAAAAATGGACGGACATAAAAGACGTCCATTACACTATCGGAAAATCAGCAAGGAAGTTTCATAGTAACCTTTGCGCCGCCGGTTTCTTTTGAATTTTCTAAAATAAGCTGACCATTATGTTGTTCCATAATCGAATTTGTAATATATAGACCCATACCAAAGTGTAACTTTGAATTGCGGCTTTGATCGCCCATATAGAACCGTTCCTGTGCGTGGCATAATGCCTCTTTAGAAAACCCCGTTCCCTCGTCTGTGACTGAAATTTCCACGAAACCGTTGTTACTCTGAACATCCACATAAAGCGTTCCGCCTTGCGGGGAGTAGTCCAGCCCATTACTGATAACATTCATAATAGCACGTTCTATCAGCACCCTATCAAATTTCAGCATTTGAGGGAGTGAAACAGTATTCATTTGCAGCCGGATTTCTTTTGTCCGGCATAGTGATTCCATATAACCGAACAAGTGCTGCATGAACGCTGGCAAGTCTATACTTTCAATATGGAGCTGATAACCAACCGCCGCCCGTGATATATCAATCAGGGTTTGAATATATGACTGCATCTGGCCGGAGCTTTCCACGACGTAACCAGCGTATAATCGTTGCTCATCATCAAGATTTGTTTCTGTGAGTAAATCAGCATTTCCTTGAATAACCGTCAGAGGCGTTTTCAAATCATGGGCAAGCGCGGCGATTTGCTCTTTCTGTGTCTGTTCGGTTTTCCATTGCCGTTCTAACGAAATTTTCAGATTATCTTTCATATCTGAAAAAGATGCAAGGACATCTTCAAACTCTTTGATTTTGGCGTGTCCTACTTCAAAATCAAGGTTTTGCTTTGAAACCTCCGCAGTTGCTTCAAAAAGCGGGGTCAGTTGTGTACGCAGGTTCTTAGCAAATCTGGCGGTCAGTATGATAATGACCAGCAGCGAATTTACAGCCATCAGGATAAACGCAAGCGTGTCAGGAGATGGAAAATATTCCGGTAGCCATGACACTGTAAATTGAGAACCAATATAATACCTTAAAACGCAAAATTCGTTTTCCCGGACAACAAGTGCAAACTGCCTCCCCGTAGCATATTCAATATATTCTCCCTTTGCGTACAGCAGGGCAATTTCTTTTTCATCATCGTCCATATTGCTGTAAAGCTCATTAAAGTTCTTGTCCAGAATTAAGTAGCCGCATCCCTGTGGAATCACAACCTTTGTAATATCCGGGGCAATCGTCAGCGTTGGAATGATCTCTTTTACCTGCAATTCACTTAGATTTGCTCTTGTAGCTAATCCAGCATTTACAGCAAGTCCCTCCAAACCAGAAGGGACAATAATTGCCGCTACCAGCATGACAATGAGGGAGATAGCAAACTGGCGAAACAATATTTTCAATGTAGGTTTCTTTTTCACTCCCATTTATATCCTATCCCCCATACGGTGCTGATCGGACTTATTTTGAAATGCTCCAATTTCGCACGAATATTTTTTATATGCGTTGAGATCGTAGAGTTATCGCCTATTCCATCAAACCCGAAAACGGCTTCATAGATTTGTTCTTTTGCAAAAACCTGTCCCCGGTTTTTCGCAAGGTATTCACAGATTGAATACTCGCTTTTGGTAAGGGGAACCGGCTGTTCTGAAACATACAGTACCTTTGCGGAAAGGTCAAATCTTATATCAGGCTCAAATGAAAGTGTGCTGTGATGCTCCCTTTTTTCTCTGCGTAAATGTGCCGCGACACGGGCGCGAAGCTCCTGAATACGAAAAGGTTTCGTAATATAATCATCCGCACCGATGCCCAATCCAAACAATATATCTTCCTCTAATGTCTTTGCGGTCAGAAAGAGAATCGGGCAGTCTACCATATTCCTGATCTGTTTGCAAAACTCAAACCCGTCTGTGCCAGGCATCATCACATCCAAAAGAATGAGGTCATAGAAATGCAGCTTTTTGATGTCTACATCATCCGCATTTTGACAGACTGTTATCAAATATCCATCTTTCCCCAAACTGTTCTTAATCAATTCCAAGATAGAAACTTCATCGTCAACTACAAGTAAGTGGGTCAAAAAATCACCTCCCGCCCCATTATACCACATTGTCGTGGTTACTCATCATTATTTTTAATGTCAGCTTTCCGATATTCATTGTTGATATTTACAGCTACGGCATTGCTTATATCCACATCCACAATACTGTAAACGTAGCCGAAACTGAAATCTTCCCCCGCCACATTTTTGAAGCGTTTCGATACCTGCCCGATTTCTTCTTGCAGTTCTGACATTTCAAGACATTCATCCGTTATGGTATATGTCAGGCCGTTATATGAAATTTCATCATAGTTTGCGGCGTTCAGCTCATAATACGGCAGAGATTCATTTAACGCCTTATTTTTATCGGCGGTATCGCGGAGCGCACCGCAGGCCGATAAGCATATAAGACTTACAAGCACAATTACCACGGCAAACAGGCACTTTTTATTCACTGTTTTTACCTCCCTCCCAACCATGAAACCAAACCAAACTGGCAATCAGCAGACAAACAGTGCAGCATACAGAAATAATCATACCGCTGAAAAAATCGGTTTTTACCTGTGCATACAGTTGGGGGCTATCCCATGCAAGCACAGTGTAATCCATAGCACGAACGCCCCAGTCCCAGGGAATATATTTCCATGTAGCGTCACCAAGCCCTGTTATCATAAGGGCAGCTATTAAACTCCCTGCAATTCCCAATCCCATAGATGCACCTTTTCCGAAGCTCATTCCCACAAACAAATGAATCAGGTAAATGGGAAGCATGGTAATCAACAATAGAATCCCTGCTTTCAGGTAAAGGCTTGCCGGAGCATCCCTATATAGTGCAGCGAATGTTCCTAACGCTAAAAATGTTGCGCCAAAAGCACAGATCATCAGAAAACCAAGTTTACCAATATACGTTGCCATGCGAGATGGGATTGTTCCCAACAAAAGCTGATAATGCCCGGCCTGATTTTCGATCTGAACAACCAGGCCCACAATAATGCCGATCAGAAACGGGAACGCAACGGCCAGCACTTCCAGATAGGCACTGATTTTGGTTGCCAGTTCCCATCTGGATATATGATAGTAACCCGCAAAAATCGCCGCACATATAATCGGAATCATGCTGTGCATATAGAGCAAAATGCTATGTTTACACTTCTGATATTCTGCTTTCCAGCAGCGAACCACAGATACCATAGTTACCCCACCTCCTTTTTCTCAAACCATCTTGCAGTTAAAAATGACAGCGCCGCAAACCAGGCCAGCGAAATGACCAATACAAGTATAATCATCCAAAATGCCATTGCCGTACTCTGATCTGCAACCGGCTCACCATTAGGCAAAATACCTAACACGGAAATCATAAGATGCGGCACCCAGCTATACGGGCAGATCATCCACAAAGAGGTTGTAGCCGTGAAAATCCCTAAAACGCTTCCAAGTCCGGCATTAAGAATAACCGTGACAAAGATACCAACTTTTTTTGATAACCATAAGCACAGCGGAACTTCCCATAGGCTTGCAATGACAATACAAGCTGTTCCGGCCGCAGCCTGCCAAATTCCGATTGTCAGGGGAATTTCGTTGATAACTAATATTGCAAAACCGCCCAACAGATTTAGCGCCAGGAAAATGAAATTCCCCACACAGGAGTAAATACCGGCCACTCCAATTTTTGCTTTCCAGACTTTGTTCTGCGAAACAGGCAATGAAGCAACGGCACGATATTTTAGTTTGCCATTATCCCGCTGTTCAATCAAGGCACAGGTGAGCGTAAGGAATCCAGGATAAAGCAGGATATACCACCAATTATAAGAATTGAGCTGGAACCAAAGAGGGGCAAAAAAGTTCATAAGCGCAGTTACAAACGGGGCCAGAACGATCAGCGTTTTTGTGAAAGTTCTCTTATGCTTTAGGTTCTCTGCCTGAATATATGCCATCTCCATTTAATATCCCTCCTTACCATTTCTGCGAATAACATCCATAAAGAGTTGTTCCAAATCTTCACCGGCGCGAAGCTCTCCCTCATATCCAAGGACGCCGCCAGCAATGATACCCACATGATCTGCAATCTGCTGGACTTCTGACAGAATATGGCTGGACAAAATAACTGTAATCCCTTTGCAGGGAAAAGAGCGAATTAACTCTCGAAGTTCCTCAATCCCTAAAGGGTCAAGGCCGTTAGTCGGTTCATCCAGAATCAAAAGCTGGGGACTGTTCAGCAATGCAATAGCAATACCAAGCCGCTGCTTCATACCAAGAGAAAACTGCCCGGCCCGTTTCTTGCCGGTATTCGTGAGCTGGACAATTTGCAATACCTCGTTAATTCGTGCATCGTCCAGGCCGAGCAATGTAGTTCTGACTTTGAGATTTTCGTATGCAGTCAGATTTTCGTAAAGCGGGGGCATCTCAATCAAAGCACCGATATGCTCCAGATCATTCCGCTTCCACGGGTGGCCGTCAAACTCGATGCTTCCCGATGTGGGGCGCAAAATGCCGGTGAACATTTTTAAGATCGTGGATTTGCCAGCCCCATTCGGCCCCAGCAGACCATAAACCGAGTTGCGCCGGATGTTCAGTGACACATTGTTTACCGCCATTTGCCCCTTGAAATTTTTGCAGAGGTCAGTCGTTTTCAAAATCATATCCATATAATCAAGTCCTTTCTTTGATTTTACGGATAGCATACCGGGCAATTTTGAAGATTTCATAAAGATTCCCGAAAACAGAATATGAACAATACACCGTAACCGTGGAGCATATCGCAACAAAGCACCAACCTACGCATTTAGGGCCTTAAAAAGCCCTATA